>Ga0315904_10002346_pt1 | contig 29391 bp, 43 predicted proteins | sample LakEriMetagenome_6_FD_203529 | JGI IMG/M metagenome (GOLD analysis project Ga0315904, IMG submission 203529) | Freshwater fungal communities from buoy surface, Lake Erie, Ohio, United States - Buoy 12 MA120 | ecosystem: Environmental > Aquatic > Freshwater > Lake | place: USA: Lake Erie, Ohio...
ACGCCCATCTGCATCGCTTCGGCAATGCGCTGCTTGTTGCCCGCATACTCCTTGGCGATGTTCTCGGGCGACTGGATGCTGAACGGCTTAGCCATCTATATCTCCTTAGCCCGCGAGTGTCTTGTACATGCCGAGCGCACCGAGCCCGGTACCAAGTACCTGCGAAGCCATCGATGGGGGCGGTGCATAGGACGTCTGCGTAGAACTGAGTGCCATCGGTAGCCCGCGCAGCAGGTTGCTGTACTGACCCAGCTGCTCCATCGGGTAGTCGCGCTGACGCAGGAAGTCGGCGTAAGCCTGATCCAGATACTGCTGCTGCAGCCCGCGCTGTTCTTGCGCCGCCGCAGCCTGAGCCTGAAGCCGCTGGAGGTTGGACTGCTGCTGATACTGGCCGAGGTTACCTAGCGTCTGCCCCATCTGCCCTGCAGCCTGCAAGCCAGCCAGCCCTTGCTGCGCGCCAAACTGACGCGACTGTTCCCCGAGGCGCTGTGCTTCAAGGTTCTGCTGCTGGTTGGCTAACGCCGCCTGCATGCCGGTCTGCGCACCGAGTTGCTGGGTCTGAAGGAGCGACTGCAAGTTCTGCTGGCCGACGTTCATCCCCGCTGCGCGGTCGCGCTCGAACTGCCCCTGTGCGCTTTCGTAAGCCGCCTGCAGGCCACGGGCTTGGATATCACCGAGCTGCTGACCTAGGTTGCGTTCGCGTTCCATCGAGGCGAGGAGCTGGCGGCTACCTCCGTAGGTACCTTGGCGAGCGGCACCAAGGTCTCCAGCCAGCTGTCCGCGCTTCGCGCTGAACACCGCTTCCCGCATCTGCGGCTCCAGCGCCTGCTGGAAGAACGGCGACATGTACTGCTGAGCCTGTTCGACACCGAACATCTGCGGCCCTTGCATGCCATACTGCTGAAGCTGCGGACCCTGCACCTGCTGGGAGTTGAACTGACCCGGAGTATAGTTCTGCTGGTTGAGCGCCCCAAGCCCTGCCTGATAGGCAAGTGCCGAACCAGTAGCGTACTGGTTGGGGGCAGTCATCCCGAGGGTGTTCTGCTGAATCTGTTCCTGCGCTGGCGTAAAGCCTGCGATACGAGGAGCGCCGTAGGGGGTATATTGCTGTCCGAGGTTGCCTTGGGCACGGCCCATCATCTGCTCGAAGTACGGGCGTGCGTACTCGGGCAGGTTGGAGGTAGTGGTTGTTACCTGCTGTTGCTGGGGCGTGCTGCTGCCGGAAGACATCTTCGTACTCCTAGTTCAACGGCATTTCGAAGTGCTGCAGAGTGCGCTGGTAGCCATCACTCTCGAACACCTTCTGCCAAGCATCGCGTCCTGCACCCTCAATAGCGTCGCAGTTGTTATCCTTTGCCCACGAACGTAGTACGGATAGCATAGGTGCCTTCCAACTAAAACCGTCCTGACCACCACAAAACTCAAGGAAGAGGTACTTTTTACGGGGGTACTGCATGAAGCGCGTAATAACGGCTCCCTTTATACCTTCCCCGTCAAAGGCAACCCAGAGGGGGTATCCGTACTCGACGATCAGATCACGCACATCTTCAGGTCTATATTTACCCGAAGCATACTTCAGCGCCTTGACGACGTAGGGTTCTACGGTCGGCCAGACCTCATCGACGTATTCGACCGGCACAAGGGAGATAGTGTAGTCGCTCACGCAAGCCCCCTACGCACTCCGGTATCCTGTCCGCGCTTGGCTTTCTTCCGGGCCGCGTGAGCCTTGTCCATCAGGGCATAGAGCTTCTGGGTACCACGCTTGTCGCTGCCACCACCAATACGGCGCACTGCCTCCGGCTGGAAGATGACCTCATCACGCGCAACACGCGCCTGCTGCTTACCGCCAATGCTGGCTTTCACCGAGTCACTAACTCCGTCGCCGGGTCCTCGCACAGGGTAACCACCCATGCGCGAGAGGAGCTCCATACCAGCGTTGCTGCTGCCGTTACCGAGTTCAGATACGGTGCGCGCGTCTACAACGAAAGAACCATCGCGCATGTTAATCGCGCCGCCACGAGCAAACTCTTGGACGTTATCGTAGTTGTTGTAGGTGCCCCCGCCACCGCCACCGTCACGCGGCATGAATACTGGTTCTTCATAGGCAGGTGCAACGGGCTCCGCGTACATCGGCTGTTCGACCGGCGGCACTTGGTAATTGTTGAACATATCCATGAAGCTGGGCTGGGAGTACTGCGAGTAGTCGTACTGTGAGTAGTCGTACGGTGCCGACACTTCCGGCGCTACCGGCTCCGAATAGACAGTCTGCTCGGTGGGGGTTGTCTGCCCAACCATGCCAGTGCCGTCGATACCGCTGCCGCTACGGGACCTGCGCGGGTACCCAGTCTGATCCCCGATGGTGGTGAAGTCCTCGAACCGATTACGCTCGTCTGGCGCTGCGGGCACGAATAGCTGGTCGCTAATGAAGCCGGGCAGACCCCCAAAGTCGATACCCCCAAAGTTGATTCCCCCTAGGCCGGGGATGGGTGCTACAGGAGCAGTGGGGGTGGGTGGAGTGAAGTTGAACTTCTGCTCACCACCGGGAGTAGCAGGAGCACTGGCTGCTGCAGGGGTAGGGGTAGGCTTCGGATACATCGAGGCTGTGATAGCCCCCGGATTGTTCGCGCCAAAGTAAGCCACGAGGTCATTGAAACCCTCAGGCGGAGCAGATGCAACGCCGCCCTCTGCGTACCGGTACTGGGCCTGCTCCTCGATAGGCAGCATCGAGACCGGTACGGGCGCAGGGTTAGACGGAGTGAAGTACTGGAACTCAGCACCACCAGACTCGCGCATCTGCTCAGGCGTCTGGAAGCGCACCTCGCGCTTACCCGGAGCCATCGGGACGTAGTTGAACTTGTTCTCTTCTGGCTGCTTCCCCTTAGCCATCGACGGCTGCATCGCGCCGGAGACACCGCTCATTACGCCTTGCGCTGCGAGCATGGGGGCTACTTTACCGATAATCCCACCGGGAAGCCCGGCTTGCGCCCCGGCTCCAAAACCGCCTAACCCCGAGGTTGCCCCGACTGTAGGTGAGGCAATATTCCCAAAGGCACCCTTAAATGCTTCCGAGGCAGCTTTGGGCATCGCAGTAGTAGCTGGGCTCATAACCGCTGCACCAGACCCACTCAGGCCGAGACTCTGCCCAACGCTACCAAGTTTACCGCCGATACCAGCAGCGCCGCCTAGCGAAGCACCGCCATAAGCCTGCAGGCCCATAGCAAGGCCCTTACCGAGGTCGCCCGTAGCAATCGTACCACCCACTGCACCCGCAGCGCCCATCCAGATCGGAGGGATACCAAAAGCCATGCCGACTGCACCGAGAATGGTGGGTAGCAACTTACCGAGCCAACCCGCTTCGGGGAGGCCAGTGTGCGGGTTGATGGTAAGTGAGCCGCCATGCGCCATGGCTAGACCCTGAAGGCTGTTGACCTCTTCCGGGGTCATGTGGATCAGCATGGTGTCGTCGCCACGCCCGTACTGCTGAGCATGCTGCGCCGACGCCTGTGGCTGGCCAATACCGTGAGTGCTGCGCAACTGCGAAGCCATGGGGTTATCGGTTACCGAGAGGCCCCCCTTAGGAGCTAAGCCACCCGCGATACCGGGCACCTGCGCTTGAGGCGGTCCAGCCATATTGCTCCCGCCCACGGGGGTGTACGGGGACGAGGCTTGGGGCGAGGTGGTCATTGCTTGCATAATACGTCCCTAGGTAAGCGAAACGAATTCTACCTGAACAAAGGCGGAAGGGGTAGCTGGAATTGCAGGGGTTACCCCAGCTGAATAAGTTACAGCCGGGAAGTGCTCTATAGAGACTCCGGTGTCAGTCACATGCCACATCACCTGAATGTAATCGTTTGCAGCAAGTTGGATCATGATCGACGTAGTGGCAATAAGGTGCGAGGGATTACCCGTACTTTTGCGGGCGGCAAGAGAGAAGCGACTATTGGAATTGGCGATGTCACTGCCGTTCTTGCGCAGCCAGATATCCGCATCCTGCACGTCGTTCATCGTATTCTTGAACTGTAAGCTATATGTGACCTTGTAGATGCCGTCACTCGGCACTGTGAGGCGTGAGCTGTTGCTTAACGTCACCCCATCAACGAAGTCAGACTGGTCGTAGGTAACAGCGTAAGCGGCATCGACCGCAGCTGCAGTCTGATCGGTATCGCTGCTAAACTGGCCGTACGGGAAGGTCAGGTAGACGCCGCTCCCGTAGAAGTAGTCTGCCGTATAGCTTTGCGCGTAGTTAGGTGTGTTGCTATCCAGCTGCGAGAAGTAAGTCTCCAGCACGCGGATAACCTGCCGCATATACTGCTGGTCCCACTCCGGCGGCGCATTGGGTAGCGGGGCTACCTTGAACTTGGTGAGCGCCATTAGCGGCGACCATCCGGACGGGCGTCGAGACGCGGAGCACCCAGCTGCCACTGGACGCCTAGATCGTCTGACCTGATCTTGAAGGCCATCTGCCGAGCACGAGCCCGGACGAACACCTGATCCGTGTACTGGCCTACCGTGCTTTCAATAACCCGCTGTGTGTCGGCAGGATCGGTGCGCACTGCGCCACCGGGGAAGTTGCGTGGGCGCAACTGAAGCGTCACTTCTGGGTTAGTAGCTGTAGAGCTGGCGAAGCTAACATCCGGCAGTATACGTCGGGTCATCATAAACTGGTCACCGTCGTCGAGGTCGAAATCCGAAGACTGGATGTAGCTGTCCATAGCCACACCATCGTCATCAAGCCCATCCTCATGGTTGTAGAGGTAGCCAGAAGTCGCACCGGAGGTTGTGTTCGCAGCCTGCGGATAGTGGCGCAGCGGGGTATCCAGCCAAGCTGTGCGTTCTATACTACCGTAGTACCAGATGCGCTCTAGGTAATTGTAGGTCACGTAGGCGTCGTTGAACTCGCTCTCGGCAGTGGGATAGAACCACCACACCTCGTTCCACTGCTCGTTGGTCCCGCATACGATCTGATCGCTCTGGGCCAAGTTGATGTTGCTGAACACATGGTCACGCAGGGTGCAGGGGAGCGTCTCGACACGGCCCGTATAGGCATAGAACTTATCCTGCCCCATCCAGTACGTAATATTCGAAGCCGAGGCCACTGCGCGGGGGGACATAATCGATATATTGTTCGCGTACTCCTGCAGCCCGAAGACGTCCGTCGTGCCAAGGAACTGCATCGTGTAAAGGCTGGTGTCAGTCCAGACGAGGATTTCCTGCCGGGTCGGCAGGGCACGCACAATTCGGGAGCCGCGCGAGACCCGCAGGTCACCAGCGGTATTGGTCTGGCTAGGAGTCCAGTCTCCCGGCGTGTCTTGGTCAGCCCAGCGGATCAGCAAGCTATCGAAGTCATCAGGGTCAGTTGATCCGAATGGCACTGCGCCGAAGGCGATGAGGTGCCTGTCCTGCTGCGAGACCAACAGCTGCATGACCTTCGCGGGTACTGCACTGGAGCTGAACCCTTCTGCGGTTGCATAGGCTTGCAGAGTTATAGCCCGCGTAGCCAACGAATCGACGGGATCAGGGTTAGTTCCGCGCGCCCAGTAGTAGGCAGGGCCGTTGCGGATATTGGTGAACAGGTCGTTGTCGAAGTTGTCGTACCACCAGTCGCGTTGCGGCGAGAAGATAGGCGTGCCGCTGGTACCCAGACCCCACGAATCACGCCCCCACGTGCCCGCACCCCAGCCGTAGCCTGCAGTAGTAACAGCATTACCTACGTCGATATCGAAGCTGACCGTAATCGCGGTCCCACCGCCTCCAGATACTGTGGAGGTAGCGTTAGAAGAGGTAGTGAAAGTGAAGGAGTTTGCCGGAGTACCCACAGTGGCAATCAGGTGCGTGGTATTGAGCTCGGCTACCGGGATACCGCCAACGGTAGTCGCTCCTGAGATATTGGCGTAGTTGCCTACGATGGCCGAGGGATCAACCGCAAGGGTAACCTGCACTATGTTAGAGCCGTTGGTCGTGTAGATGCAGTTGTTGGTGTTAGCGCCCGTATAGCTGGGGTTGGTGGTCCGCAGGGGGGTAATGTCGTTAAAGAGCCCAGCCGAAGTCTCTAGGTAGAGCTTCGAGTTCGTACCCACGGCGAGCAGGTCGTCGTTGTACGAAGTGACCCAGTTCCACATCTGGCGGCAAGTGCCAAGGAACGTCTCGCTCGTGGCTTTTACCCAGCCACCCAGCTTCTGTGGGTAGCCCGAACGGAACCTGATCTTGTCGCACTCGTACCAACCACCCTCGTTCGAGTAGTCAGTCTGGTCGCGGTTAACGCCGGGCTTAAACTGGAGCTTGATAAAAGGCATCTAGGTTATTTACCCCATGATGAGCGCAAGCGCTACGGTAGCAAGTAGCGGGAGTACCCAATCGAGAACTGACTTGAGCGTCCAGACACGAGGCTGGAAGCCACCATGCCACGGCATGTTAGCGCGCCGCCCATAACCAAAACGCTCGATCCAACGATACTCTGCCTGCGCCTGCTCGCGCCCGATGAACAGCGCCGACATAGCAGCTGCTGGGAGCCACCAGTTGCCGGTGAGCTTGCCGACCAGAAGCTGGATACCTACGGCGATAACTGCGTGCAGCATGAGAACTCCTTATGTGTAGGTAAATACGATTTGGCCAGCCGCGCCCGAACCAGAAGTTACGCTGCCGACGTCTGGGCCGCTACCGCCACCCCCGCCGCCCGGCGCTGTGCCGTTATTAGGTGCGCTACCGCCAGATGCTCCGCTCGCGCCAGCACCACCACCGCCACCGCCCGTGCCGTTAGTACCCGCAGTGCCAGTGGTATTGGTGTCGCCACCAGTTGCCGTGCCTCCCGAACCGCCTGCACTTGTGGCACCGCCGCCCCCGCCGTTGGCGGTAAGGGATACCGAGCCACCACTAACAGTCCCTGATACTGTGGAAGCATTACCCGCCGCACCCGTACCGGCAGTGCTACGGCCACCAACCGCGCCACCTACCGTATAGGTGAAGGTGTTGCCCCCAGTAACCGCTATGGTCTTGACCGAACGGCCACTACCACCCCCACCGCCACCAAGTGTGGTTCCGTTGAAGCCACCCGCGCCGCCGCCACCATCTACTGTGATGACGCACTGCGCGGCACCAGAGGGCACAGTCTCGGTAGCCGCCGTACCGGTCGTGTAGGTACGTGTGACAGTACCGAACCCGCCAGCGCCCATAAGTGCCATCTGGATACCACTCATCAGGTTACCCCCGCGCCGGAGATGACCGCTTCAGTCGCGCTGTTGAACCAGACGGTCGCCATACCGCGTGCGGCAAGCGTGCGGTTACCGGTGTTAGCCGTGCCCGCCTGCCGGAGGGTAGTTACCCCCGCCGTGATCGTGATAGCGGAACCACTGTCGTTGTAGATAGAGATAGCATCCCCCGCAGCGAAGGTACTGTTCGGGATGGTGATACCAGCCGAGACCGCGATGCACTTACCGACATCCCCCACCACTGCGGTGCCGCTCGTGGTCGAGCGCGGGATGCTACGGTAGCTGATAGTCACACCGTCGATGGTCGCACCGGTTGCAACCGAGGATACCGAACCGCCGAGAGTGAGGTTACCCGAGCTAGTGACTGTACCAGTGAGGGTGATCCCGTTGACGGTGCCAGTACCACCTACCGAAGTGACCGTACCAGCACCGGGCGTAATCGTGGTCCAGATCGGGGGTGAGCTGGACCCCTGCGAGGTAAGCACCTGCCCGCTAGTGCCGTAGTTAGCGCCGCTGAGCCCGAAGGCCCCTCCTGCAGCAATGCGGAAATACTCGGCAGGAGTAGTGGAGTTCGCGGTGAAGAACCGCAGGTCGGCGTAGTTACCAGAAGTGGACTGCACTGATCGGATGCTGGCGGTGCGAGCTAGCGACCCAGCCCCGTTGGGGTCGAAGTGGAGAGCCACACCCGTGTTGACACTGGCGTTGACGAAGTTGGAGAGAACCAGCGCGTCGGTGACTGCGCCGCCAGATGCAGTGCGGATTTCGGTTTTGCCCTGCGGGGTCGTTGTGCCGATCCCGACGTCGCCGCCAGACAGGATGCGCATACGCTCAGTTTCGCTGGTATAGAAGCCGAGGTCGGAAAAAGTAGCTGTGCTATTCTGCCCTGCCGAAATGCCGGGGATGGTTCCGTCTGTAGCCTGAACGATGTTCAGCGGAGCTAGAGTGCCGTTGGCGCAGAAGGTGGCCAGCGTGTAGGCATTGCCGCGATAAGAAGTGAACCCTTCCGAGTGTAGGTACGCATCAGGCGTAGTCGTGTTGATCCCGACGTAACCCGTCGTGCCGATCCGCATCCGCTCAGTGCCGCCAGCAAGGAAGGCCAGCGCGCGAGGCGACCCAGTGCCTCCGTTTACGTTGCCGATGGTGGTTTCTTGCGTTGTGTCGTTTACACGGATTTCAAAACGGTCGTAGTTAACACCGAATGGATCAGTGCCCTCTTTGGGAGCGAACAGGGTGTACCCGTTGTTGTCGCCGCGTATGGTTAGGCCGCCGTTGACGTCGAGTATAGTTGAGGGCGTCGTGGTCCCAATCCCGACGTTGCCCGATGTGTTGATGCGCAGCCGCTCGACGTCGTTAGTGAGTAGCGCATACGGGTGGTTAGACGCTGTGCCCGAGTAAGCAATACCTGCTAGACAGTAACCAACGCGCTGGGTTGTGGTGCCATCACTGGCCCCAATCTGCACACCGGAGCCAGCCGATACATACAGGCGCTCCCCGGAGGATGCCGTACCGATCCCGACGTTGCCGCTGGTGTCGATGCGTACGCGCTCAGCCCCTCCAATAAAGAACGTCATCGGAAGGTTAGTGCCCGAACCTACAATGCTGGAAACGACCCGCGCATCGGTGGCGGTAGCCGCAATCGACATGAAAGACGCGTTGTCCGGGTTAGACGAATTAAAGCAGACAAAATTAGTCTGGGACGCGGTTCCGCTCGGTATGGCGTTCACTGCGGTATTCTGGTTGGTCCCCGAGCTTTGGAACGTTAGGCGAGAAGAAATCGTGGCGTTGGAAAAGTCCCCGAGAATACGCTGAGCAGTACCTCCGAACTGTAGGTCCCCGACAAGTGTGCCAAGCGAGGTCACGGCGTCTACGACGTTAGTGCCGTCGTTGTACACAACACGCGAACTACCTGCTGGTACGGTAACGCCGCTACCAGCAGCGGTCTTGACGAGGATGCTATCCGCGCAGTCGTTCTTGACGATGTACGCCTTCTCGATGGAAGGCACGACGAGGTTACGGGTCGCGCCCCCAGTGGTGCCCGTGCAGCGCAGGCGCATGTTGCGGGCCGTCTGGCTGGCGTTGGTATCCGTCAGGGTAAGGGTGACGTTGCCGCTGGCAAAGGTAACATCCGCCGAACCAGCGATGGCCTCTTCAATAGCAGTGCCAAGGTTGAGGTTAGTGACGTCACCCCACGTGGTGTTGTTCTCACCAGTAGCCATGAGCTGGAACTTGAGGTTGCTATAAGTACTCGGCATATTCGTTCCTTACGTCGGGATTTCCACCCAGACTACTGTATTGCCATCTACTACTTGAGTCCAGTTCCCCGTCTGGGAGTCATCAACTGCTTGCCAGTTGGGGGTCTGTGTATCGTTGACAGCCGTCCAACTCCCAGCTTGCGCATCATCTACCGGCTGCCAATTAGGGGTTTGGTTGTCATTTATGACTCCCCAGATAAGTGGTGTAGTTACGTACCCTACAGCTGATACACCAACCGGTAGCGCTTTGGAACTCCCTACTACCGTAACAGAGCCAACAGAAGCTGTAGCGTTGACCCCTGTAACTACTACGCTGCGGGGCAGCGCGACGAAGACTGAACCTACCGCACCCGTACCAGCAACCCCGGTGACAGATACATTAACTCCCGCAGTCACACTAACCGAGACGGTGCCAATAGACCCAGTAGCTTCTACGCCGGTCAGGGTAGTGTTAGCCTTGGCCGCTACGGTAGCAGTGCCGACGGACCCGGTTGCGCTGACCCCAGTGACGGGGACGTTGAGGATAACTAGCGCAGTAGCGGTGCCGATGGAGCCAACTGCGCTGACCCCAGTGACGGTAGTGTTAGCCTTGGCGGCAACCGTAGCGGTGCCGATAGAGCCAGTGGCTTCTACGCCAGTAGGTGTGACGTTGGCCTTGGCAGTAACCGTAACCGTACCGATAGAGCCGGTGGCGCTGACCCCGGTGACGGTAGTGTTGGCCTTGGCGGCGACAGTCGAGGCACCGATAGCGCCAGTAGCGCTGACCCCGGTAACGGTAGTGTTAGCCTTACCTACGGCATCGGCGGTGCCGATGGAGCCAGTCGCCGCTACGCCTGTGACCGAGACTAACGTAGCACCTACGCTGACCGTAACAGTGCCGATGGAGCCAGTCGCGCTGACCCCCGTCAGGGTGGTGTTAGCCTTACCTGTAGCGTCAACGGTACCGATAGCGCCGGTAGCAACAACGCCTGTGACTGCTACGTTAGTAGTGCCCGCACTGATGGTAACCGTACCGACAGCACCGGTAGCTTCCACACCAGTTAGAGTGACGTTGGCCTTGGCTGCGACTGCGACTGTACCGACAGCACCGGTAGCTTCTACACCCGTTACCGTGGTGTTGGCTTTGCCCGTAGCATCCGCAGTGCCGATGGAGCCGGTAGCGACGACGCCTGTTACGGTAGTGTTGGCCTTGGCCGCTACGGTCGCGGTGCCGATAGCGCCGGTAGCTTCTACGCCGGTTAGTGTGGTGTTAGCTTTGGCTGCGACTGCGACTGTACCGACAGCACCGGTAGCTTCTACACCAGTTACGTTTACGGTTACCGCACCGGATGCAGCCGCGCTCGGGAATGCGCCGAGTGGTAGTGCACCAAGGGGAGCGAAACCAAGCATCTACCACCAACCGATCAAAACGGAGCCGTCAGCGGCTTTTATCCTACGACCACACCTCAATCGCGGTGCCAGCCGGTAGCAGACCAGCCTGCTCCATCTGCACCAATACAGGAAAACTCTCGGCGAGGATAATCTCTTGTGCCGCTAGCCCGCGAACCATCGCATAGGCGGTGGCTGGATCAGCGATAGAGACAGACCAGATATTAGCAAACCGCGCCGGGCCAATTTTTTCAAGAAATTGCAGCGCCGTCATTGTGTCCGCAAGGTCGTTTGCTCGCAGCCAGTAGCCTTCCGGTGCGGTGTCACCCTCAAAGTTGCCGCAGCACTGTCCGGTCATGTCATACAGCATCGCCATCAAAATCTCCTACCACCACATGATGATGACAAAACCATCACCACCCTTACCGCCAGCACCACCAGTGACGCCTCCGCCACCTCCACCGCCACCAGAACCCCAACCGCCTTCCGCTCCCGCACCACCGACACCAGCAGCCCCGTTTGAGCCACCACCAGTGCCGCCAGAGGTGAAGAACGGCATCAGCCGGTTACGCATCTCGTCAACGCGCATTCCGCGATTGAGGCCGATGTTACCCGCACCGCCAGCGGCAGTGCCTCCAGCGACAGCCGAGAAAGGCCCGCCCGCCGGGATCGCACCGCCCGCGAAGTTGGTGTTGCCTGTCGGCGTTCCGCCCCCGCCTGTCCCACCCGTCACCGGGATTGTCGTTGGTAGTGTCAGCGCACCGCCAGCAGCACCTGTGTGAGCGCCGCCAGCAGTTCCGGCCTGCCCCGCAATCGAGAAAAATACCGAGCCGGTCGAGAACACTCCCGTAGCGCCGACAGTGCCAGCCGTGCCGCCTGCGCCACCAGCTGATGCAGTCCCGGCACCGCCGCCTTGGCCGCCGCCACCCAGATAGGTCAGAACATTCGTGTTGGTCCCGTTCGGTTGAACCGAGATGTTGTTAGCTTGGTTATTGCCACCTGCTGCCCCCGCAGCGCCGCCGGGGGCACCGCGAGCGACTTGCAGAAACAGGCTGTTGGGCAGCAACGCGGCGGGTATAAGCAGACCCTGCCGTGATCCAGACCCACCCCCCCCGCCGCCGCCTCGCGCCGTGCCAGCAGCCCCAGTAAAGCCGCCGCCGCCGCCGCCGCCGCCGTTTTGGTTGAGAATATAAATCCAGCTAGCCCCCTGCGGCTTGCTCCATGCCACCCAGCCACGGGTCGATGAAATCGTCCCGGAGTTATCTGAAACCGTAAAGACCCTGAAGCCCGATATGCTGTCTGTGGGGAGTGCGTCAGGTATCATGTCACCACCACATAATCATTACGAAGCCGTCGCCGCCTTGGCCGCCAGCCCCACCGGTCACACCGCCGCCGCCTCCGCCGCCTCCGCAGCCGTAAGCCCCGCGCCCACCACGACCGCCGACACCAGAGGCCCCGTTGCTGCCGCCCCCCGTCCCGCCTGAAAAGAACAAGCCTTCAAGCGGAGAGACACGCGTGTCGAGTTGGATGCCGAAGTTAAGCCCGTTGAGGCCGTCCCCACCGCCCGCCACACCACCAGCAATGGTAGGCATTCGGCCCGCAGCATTGATCGCACCACCTGCAAAATTGGTGTTGCCGGTTGGTGTGCCGCCCCCTCCAGTCCCGCCTGTAACCCATGTGGTGGGCGGCGTAAGCGCCGCGCCTGCCGCACCCGTCTGCGCGCCGCCAGCCGTGCCGCCGCCGCCCGCAATGATGTAGAGAAGCCCGCCTGCTCCGAACGGGACTGTCCCCGCCGTGCTGCTCGCCCCGCCTGCGGTTCCGCCAGCCGTGCCTGATCCAGCGCCGCCGCCAATCGAGTTACCCGCGCCGTTCAAGATACCGACTTGGTTGATGGTGGCTTGGTCAACGCAAATGTCGTTGGCAGTCCCGTTGTTGCCAGCACTGCCAGCAGAACCAGCCGGACCGCCCGCATGGACCTTTATCCAGATGCGATCCGGCAGGAGACAGGCGGGGATCAACAGGCGCTGGCAAGACCCTGCGCCCCCACCACCGCCACCGCCGCGCGCCGTTCCTGCGGCACCGGAAAAGCCGCCACCGCCGCCGCCGCCGGGGTTCTGATTGATCATATAGATGAACGTGCAGCCTTGCGGCTTATCCCAGTGCGTCCACGCACTACTGCTCTGGCCCGAGCCCTTAGTAAAGAACCGGTAGCCGGAAACGCTGTCCAGCGGGAGGGGGAAGGGGATCATCTCACCACCACGCTACGAGGACGAAACCATCCCCGCCTTGGCCGCCAGCGCCGCCAGTCACACCGCCGCCGCCGCCACCGCCGCCCGATCCCCAGCCTGCGCGCCCTCCGTTGCCGCCCACACCAGCCGCGCCGTTGGTGCCACCCCCGCTCCCGCCAGAGGTAAAGAAGGGCCGAAGACGCTGGCTCAATGCGTCAACCCGTGAGCCGATACCCAAGCCGGGAAGCCCAGCGCCACCAGCAGCAGCGCCGCCCGCAATCTGCGGCCACGCCCCCGTCGCGGTGATCGCGCCGCCGGTGAAATTGGTATTGCCGGTCGGGGTGCCGCCGCCGCCCGCCCCCCCTGTCAGGAAAACCTGAGCGCTTGGCGTGACGGATGAGCCGTTAGCGCCGGTATGGGCACCGCCCGCAGAGCCGCCTTGCCCCGCAATGGTCGCAAAGGCCGCGCCGAACGCCATCGGCCCGGGGTTGCCGATAGCACCCGCACTGCCGCCAGAACCGCCCGCCGATGCGGTCCCGGCACCCCCACCGATGCCGTTCGCGCCGGGATTAACGAGGACGTTCTGGGTTGTGGTATTCGGCGCGATGCAGATGTAGCTGCTGCCACCGTTGCTCCCTGCCGCGCTTGCCGCACCGCCCGCACCGCCGCTGCCGGGCTTGAAGTAGAGCGTGTCGGGCAGCACCGCCGCCGGGATCAGCAGGCGGCTCACCGAGCCGCTCCCACCACCACCTCCACCCCCGCGAGCCGTGCCCGCCGCGCCGGTGCGGCCACCCCCGCCGCCACCGCCGCCGTTCAACACCAGAAAATAGATCATCGAGCAGCCTTGCGGCTTGCTCCACGCCACCCAGCCGCGTGTCGTCGTCCCATCCAGCGAGGGCTGGAAGAACTGAATACCGGTTACGCCATCTATGGGGAGGGCGTTAGGGATCATGTCAATACTTCGAACCGAAGGTCGTGACAGCGTATCCAGTGCCCGACGCGCCGGTCGAAGTGCCGAAACCAATCAGCAGGCGAGTGCCCGGAGGCAGGGCGCGGCGCACCGAGAACACATAGGCGTTCTGGGCCAGTGTGTTGGACGTAGTGGTCACAACCGTGCTGATCTCGTCGATCATCGCAGTGTTCGCCACCGTGTTAGTCGTGCCGGGTGTGAAAGCACCAGTCGCGGTGCAGAAGAACAGGCGCGCGACAGTCGCGGCGGGAGAACCCACCGGCTTGAGGACCACGCTATCCACCCAGCCACCCTCGGTAGCGTCGGCCTGAAAGATCACCTCCAGTGTGCCGGTGCCGTCCTGTGCCGTGACAGCCGTTGGGCCTCGGACAGCACCACCGACCTGAACATCAGGGGTGCGGCCATAGATCGGATTGACGTTAGCTGCCATAAATCACCTCAAAGTGCCACAAAGCCACGGCTCAAGACGTTGGTTAGCGCAACGGAAGACGCCGACAGGTCAACAGCCTCTGGGCTGATGATGACGGTCGAAGTCCCGGTCAGCGAAAGCAGGGCTTGCGAGTAGGTCGTGCCGTTCCACCGCATTTCGAAAGGATCGCGGGTCAGTGTCAGGCCGTTGGTCGAGATTAGGCCCACCCCATAGGCGAAGTTGGCACCCGAAGTGATGAAATAGGGAACCAGCCGATTAGCCAGTTCCGTACCCACCTCTGCGGGCGCAAGATAGTCGCCGTTAGTCGCATCGCGTACCCCCGTGGCCGAAAGCGTTAGTGCCCCCGTCCCTGTGGTTGCGGTCGTAACCCGGATGCGGTTGGCTAGGGCCATCTAACTACCCAGTCTTACGCTTCGACCTGATCGACCAAACAGCGGTGAAGATGGTAGCAAATGCACCGGCCAGAGCCACAGCGGTCTCGGAGTCGATCCAACCCTTACCCACCAGTACGCCGCCGCCCGCTGCGAGGATGGTACGGACGACACCGTAGAGTTCACTCTTCGTCATTATAAAACCCCTATGCTTCGTTAGTGGAAACCTTGCCCCCGGCCAGACGAATGCGCCCGCCGATCACCGGTTCATCCTTGGGCCAGCGCGAGGCCACAAGCCGGTTCTTAGTCAGCTTCATGGTGTTGACCGCGTTACCCTGATTGCCCCCCAGCACGTAGAAGTGCTGAGCATCTTCACCGACGTAGAAGCCGACATGCCCGCCCCCTGCGCGATCAAACACGAGGATAGCCCCCGGAGCCAGACGGTCAGGACGTAGATTGCTACCATAGTCAGACCATGCCTTGGCGCGCATGTAGTACTTCGGGTATGGAAGCCCGGACTCCTGCATGCAGTGAGCGACGAACACACCGCACCAAGGGGTCTCGTCGTTCCGCCACCACGCCTTGAGCTTCTCCAGCCAGCCGATGATGATCTGGTTATGCTTCGGACCCACGACTTCGCGCAGCCCGTCGAACTTCTTGGCCGTGGTCAGCCAGCGGGGGTCCGTGTCCATTACATCAGATTCCTAAGCTTGTAGGTGGTTGTAATGTACACCTCAGTGACCCCATCGAGCAAGTTAGCTACAGCGCGGTTACCTTGGCAGATTTTATCATGGTTCTTCTCGATCCATACAGCGTCCTCGACGAGGATCATCCGGATATCTTCCGCCTTGGTCTTGGGGGCCTGCACCGTCCCGACCAACTCGAACGCACCTTGGTACGCCTCTACCAGCTTATCGAGAGCGCCAATTACACCTTCGTAGAACTCGCCCAGTGCTACATGCCGCGCATAACCACCCACGCCATTGGCACGCCAATGCTCGAAATGGGCTACGTTACGTGCGTAGAACACACGGGCGATAAGTTCTTCGATCACTAAGCGATCCTGATAATAGCAGTAGTGTTAGCAGCTGCGGGGAAGATGATGGTGAAATCACCTGCCGTCGAGGTCTTATCCGATCCGAAGTCCAGTGCGCACACAGCTGCGTTAGTCAGCGTGGTGTTGGCGTTCGAGTTAGCCGACGGTGTGGTGTTGTAGATCAGCGCACCGCGAGCCGTGATCGTTGCGTTAGTGAAGGTCAGGTCGGTGAAGTCGGTGAACCCCGTACCCGTAGACGCAGTGCCGTTCGAGGTCACCACACCAAGGTTAACTAGTGTACCACCACCTGCCGTATAGTTGGTACCGGTAACCTCGTTGGTAGAGGTATAGGCAGTCGTGTTGGCGTCGATGGTAGCTGTCGAGGTATACAGCGCCAGCTTGAACGTGTCGCCACCAGTCGGGCGGAAATCGTGTACTGCGAGCATAACTTCAGCCTTGAAGCTGCTGCACATAGCTTGGGTTATCGGCATACGAGGGACTCCTTACATATCGAGGATCGGGACCATCTCCGGGAACCCGGCGTCCCTGAACTTGTTGACAAGGGTGACGTTGTGCGAGCGCACTGCTTCGTGCATGTAATGAATTAGCACGTGCCGGATACTGTCTTTGAACGCTTCGGCCTGTTCCCGCAGCAGTGGGTGGGCATTGTTCCCGACGTAGATGATCTTATCGAGCGCACGCTCGGCAATCTCCTCAGGCGTAAACCCACGCCCTTCGGTCGTCATGACCATTACGTTCCCGACTTCACCCGTTCCAAGATTAAACATAACCTACCCCACTGGGTACCGAACTTGCGGAGTCCGGTACATGTCCTGACGATTCTTACCTTCACCGAGCTGCTTGAGCAGCATCATAGCCTCATCATACCGCTTCTGGTACCCGGCGATTACATCTGCTTCGCCCTTCATGAAGGTATATGCTTCTAGTAGCGCGCCGTAAAGAAGGGTGCTGTCGAAGTTGTCGCCGAGCCATGACGTACCCGCAGTCACAATCGAGGTCGGGTAGTAGAAGTAATGAAGCTCAACGACATAGTTAGCATCCGGGGTCGGCCCGAGGATGTATGAGTTCTCGTCGAAATAGGCGTAGTGGGTAGGCAGCCCTGAGTCAGTAGGGTTCGGGAACGACTCACGGATAAAGCTTACGTCCGTATTCAGGAGGTAGCTGTAGTTGCCTGTAACATCGACTACCGCCAACGAGAAGTTAGCGAGCCAGTCAGTCGGCACCGTGAGGTACTTGTTCCCCGACGTCACAGAACCAGTTACGTTCTTACGTAGGTCCAGCAGCTGGACCGTGTTGAAGATACGCTGCTCAGCCTGCTGGATGAACGTGTTGATCTGTTCGGTAGACGTCAGCGTCACCGTGCTGGAGCCGTCGGAGCCGGTCCACGAAGTGTTGGGGAAGTCGTTCTCGACGTACCCCTTGATGGTCTCGAACAGAGTCGCGTAGTTCATCAGCCCATCTTCGTGCTGCTGCTGTTACCCCGAGTGGTATTCTTGGTACCACGGGTACGCATAGTCTGGGTGTTAGCGACCTTATTCGGATAGCCGTTCTTGCCCGTAGAGGCCGAATAGCTCTTGGGCTGCTCGTACTTCCCAAGGTCCTTGGTATGATTAGCCATTCTTGTTGACCTTCCCCATGTCCTTAGTCGGCTTCTTGCCCGACTTCTGGTTGGCGATCTTCGCCAGATTGCGGCCCAGCTTCTTCATCTGCGCGTTAGTCTTGCCACCCTTAGCCATAGCTTACTCCTATACCTGCACCGTAACGGTACCGACCTGTCCGCTGCATACTAACGTATTTGGCAGACCAATTAAACCCAGAGGATTAGTAAGCCCTACAGGGTTCCAACCCCACTGAATAATCCGGCTCCCATCGCTAGGGTTACCGTTAGCATTTAGCCCCGACTGGTAATAGCTGTTGTCTGGGCGGGGATTACGTAATGCCTGCGGGTCATCGACAGGGAACATACCCAGTTGCAGCTGCGGCTGGTCGGGGTCCCAGCATGTGGGGCATACGAGGATGTTTGTAGTCTTCGTCTTGATGACGAGCCGCTTGAGCTGCTTCAGCTTATAGCGCTGCCCGCACCTATCGCACTCGGCAATAGCCTTCTTACCAGAGGCAAACCGATTAGGCATCGTACCTCCTTAGATGTACGCGGGACGAGGTGCAATCCGAAGTGCGGCCTTCTCGCGGTCTTCGTCTGCGGCGTCCTGCCACGCGTCGTCGTACATCTGCTTAAGCATCGGCGTGCGCATCGTAGCATCGGGAAGCTTCACCGAGAGGTGGTAAGCGAGCCCCGCTACAAGCGCCGGGAGGAAGCGGAACGGGATGTCCTGCGTGTTGATACCGTTACCAGCATCCTGAATACGGCGCAGGCGGTAGTAAAAGAACGTGTAGAAGTTGCTCTGGTCGGGCGCTGGCCAGACGTTGATCTGCGGATTAGCCACGGCAGGCCCCGGTTCGGTCGCACCTGACTGGCGGTTGATCCACACCTGAATGGGCCGACCCTGAGCGTTCTTGTTCGGGATCGTGATGTATGTATCAGCGCTGATACGGCTGATGTTGATATCGGTCTGCTGCACGCCCGTCTGCGTGCGTACAACCTGCTCCAACAGGTCGATGGTGTCCACCGGCAGGTCGTAAGTAATCTGCCCCTGCACGAGCGGGATGCTCCCCTGCTCGATGGTCCATAGGTTGATACCCCGGTTGGCCCACTCGATGGTCAACAGGTTGAGGCTACGCCGCGCCGTGCGGAGATTATAACCGGTACGCAGCTCAGCACCACAACGCTCGAACGCCTCTTCTACGAGTTCGTTGAAGTTGAGGTTGAACGTGGAGGTACCAGTGGTGGTCACTTACTTCTTCCTTGTCTCTTCCCGAGAGTACTAGCGGCAGGGGGTTCCGTCAGCACGCGGGCACTCGTCGGCGTCTGATTGCCCGTCGTCACTACCAGTAACCGTTGGTTGCGGTTGCGGCTGGGGGTTCTCGTCTGCTTTAGTGCAACCTGCCATGGCGAGTGCCAGAGCGGCCAGAGTGTAGAACTTCTTCATATCCATATCCTCCGGGTTACTTACCCTTCTTGAAGCCCTTAAGGACCTGAGCAAACCGAGCACGCTGCCCCAGCTTGCCGGGAGCCTTGGCGGCCTTGGCGAGCTTACCGGCGGGGATAGGCTCGCCCTTCTTGGCACCGAGCGATGCGCGCAGGGCTCCGGGCTTCTTGATAGCGCCCTTGATCCAGTCGGCCTTACCACCCTTAGCCAACTTCTTGCCCGGCATTTTTGACGACTTCATGTCGCCCATACCACGTGAAGCACGCATTAGACTACCTTCCCCTTGGTCTTACCCTTGCGGGCGATACCGTCGACGCTACCGCCCTTGGCGTAGCACTTGCCACCCTTGGCCATCACGACCCGCTTGGTGGAGGTCTTACCCTTACGAGCGACGCCATCAACAGCCCCGCCCTTGGCGTACTTGTTGAACGGGTACTTCTTCTCCATCGCCTTCTTCTCGGCTTCCTCCTTGGGAGTACGCTTACCAGTGGCACCCGAAGAAATAGGCGGAGTCGGAGCGGGCTTTTTGGCGACGGGTTCAGTCGGACGCTTGTTCATATTACTTCCTTCCAGCCTTGGTCTTGCCGCGCACGGCGATACCGTCGATCCTGCCACCCTTGGCATACCCCTTGACCGAGCCACCCTTAGCCTTGTTGGCGTAACTCTGATAAAACGGGTTGCCAGCCTTGGCCTTTTCCTTACCTACCCGGATACGTTCAGCAGCAGCTGCTTCGCGCTCGGCCTTGGCTTTATTCATACGGGCTTCATTCTGAGCCTGATTAGCGGCACTACGGCGCAGCGTCTGTGCCAGTCGCTCATCTGCCGACGAACCAAACCCGATGGCATTTTTAAGGCGCGCAAACGAAGAACCAGATACTTCGGTGGGAGCCCCTTCCAGCTTGCGCTTAGCTGCTGCACTTTGAGTGAGGCGCGAGGCATATTCACCACGCTGCTGGACACCAGACTTTGGCGCTTCCTTAGGCTTTGTGGCAGAGGGAGAAGCGGTCTTGTTTTTATCCTGCAGCTGCGCGAACGCCGTTTCACGAGTGACTGGTGCGTTAGTCTTCGCTGCGCCTGCAGCGGGAGCACCGGACTTCTCTACCTTCTTCGGTGCCGAAGCGGGAGCGGCGGGTGCTGCAGCCTTCTTGGTTTCCGTAGCCGGAGTGCGGCGCACAGGAGCCGAAGGTGACTTCTTCTCGCTAGCTAGCTGCGTAGTGAAGCTCTTACCCTTCCAAGTGAAGGTCTTGTCGCCGTCTTTGCGAGCAGCAGCAAAGGCCGCGCTAAACGAAAGCGGGCTAGCACCCGAGCTCGGCTGAGCCTTCGACACCGACTTGGTTTCGGCAGCGGTCATCTCCTTGCGCAGGGGAGCATCTTCCTTGGTCGAGACGTTAATGTCCTTACCAAAGCGCTTCTCAACGTAGTTGTCCTTGCGGAACTTACGTAGGCGGTCAGCCATGACTTACCCTTTCTTCATCGTATCGAGTTTGGCCTCTAGCCGCTCAACGGCTCGGTCAAAACGTTCACCCAGTTTATCGATGGTGACGTTCATCTCGCCCCGCGTGATGTGGTCACGCGCCACCTCTTCCCGCGTCCTGTTCAGTAGGATGCCGAGCCGCTCAACCTCATCGAACTTACCCTTAAGCATAAAACTTATGACTCCAAGGATAGCACTGAGTATTATATTCCATATCATCATCTCCATACTAGCATTTCCACGCTCGAAGAGACTTGTTGATACGGCTATTAGGGTCACTAGCGGTCTTCTTGCTTGTGAGCTTCTTTTTCATACCTGACATGCGGGCACAGAATGACTTCTTGCGTGGACCGCCTTCAGGCTGTGGAGCCTTCAGACCGGGCTTACCCGGATTAGCTTTATTATAAGACGCGCGGCCTTTGGCGTTCAGGCCACCCTTAGGGTTCTTGCCTTCCTTACGCGTCCAAGCGGGCGTCTTAGCCATTACACAAACTTCCCCTTAGTCTTGCCCTTGCTGCAGCAGCCATCGGCGCGCTTGGAGACGGAGCCGCCCTTGGCCATCTTCTTTACCGGCTTGGCCTTGGCCTTGCCGCCAGTTGGCTCATGAGCGTCGGCCTTGCCGCCCTTAGCCAGACCCATACGGAAACTACCACCATAAGCCGTGGCCCCACGGTCGCCCATCAAGCGACCAAGCGCAGAGGGTGCTTGACGCACAACAGCGGGGGCTACAGCCATACGAGACTTAGCGGGCATCGGAGGTGCACCGATATCGGTGAGGCGTTGGTTTGGCCCACCGCCCATCGGCCCAGCGCCACCAAGGGCCGCTGGCAGGCCGCCGCTATCCCTACCGATGCGGCTGAGGTCGAACTGTGAGGGGTCAATAATGACGTTATTGCGCCTACCCTTGACCTCAATCGGTGCGTCGGTGATCTCCCCGCCGTCATTAAACCGGCGCTTCTTCCTAGCCATTATGCAACCTCCTTGGTGCTGACGATCATTGGGTAGAGCACGTCAGGGCCGAAATTGCCTTCGTATTCCTGCACACCCATGTGGCCGAGCTTGATTGTGGGGTCGATCCAGACTTCGTAGCCCTCGTCGCGGGCACGGTCGCAGAACAGGTAGTCCTCGCCGATGTAGCCCTCGTCGGTCTTCATGAAGTCGAAAATACAGGGGACGTCGCGCTTCGTGCGCTCGTCGTAGTAGCGCCACTCAGGGTGGGCCGCGTCAAGCGTCTCGAACACGTCCCGGCGCACCATCATGAACGCAGTGGCTACGCGCTTAGCCCTAACAAGCCCTGCGCCGTTAAGCGTAAGCTCCTCGTTGTCATCGTAGTCGAGCGTGGTGATGTAGGTCTTGGGGACGCTACGCGTGCGCGGAACACCCGCGACGATGCCCTTCTTGGGGTCCGAAGTCCACGCCAGCAGCCGCAGGATATCTTCTGCCTCGAAGTTGATGTCGGCATCGATGAACATGAGGTCGGTGCACTCGGAGTCCAACAGGTCCTGCACGAGCAGGTTGCGGGCACGGGACACCACTGAACAGCCGCAAATGCTGCCGATCTGAATTGATATCCCGTGCTGCGGGGCGAGCTGGGAAAAGCGAGCTAACGAAATAGCCAGCTTCAAGGAGACCTTGAAGTCATAGGCTGGTAGCGCAATGAAGATACTGCGCCCAGCTAGATCATAACCCTTCTCGTTTTGCATAACTCACCCGTAAAAAATGACGATGGAACTAGTGTTGGTCACCGTACCATACAGCCCACTTTCAGCAAGGATACCCTCGCCCGGCAGGATCATGTACACCGAACCTTCGTTCGCTGCCGTCGGGGTGTTAAGCGTCAGAAGGGTGGCCCCTCCGTTGCCATTGGTAATAACAACCGAACCCGCCGAAGCACCGCACACTGCGTAGACGCCCTTGATACGAGTCCGCGCAACCGCACTGCTACCTTGGTCCAGAAAAGACCCGGTAGCAGTTAGCGGAATAGTGGCTTTAACGTCATACTGCATAGCCATAGGAAGGCCCTCCTATAGAGCTATTAGGCTGCGGTCGTGATGGCAGTCCACGTGGTCGCGCCATTCGTATTGATATACGCGCGAGTCGAGGTCGAGCTACCGTCCGTGCGAAGGTAGAGCGAGCCCTGAGCAGCCGTGATCGTCGGAGCGCCCGAACCGAAGTAGATGCCGAACCCTGCGGTCGAACCAATCTGGATGGACTGAACCCCACCCGCAACGGGGGCAGTGGCGCTGTCAGCGGTCAGGTTACCGGGGCTGGTAAAACCCTCAAGCGAAATAACTGGACCCGAGAAGGTAGTAGTAGCCATGAATTTTCTCCGTGTAGTAGCACATCCTCATACCGTCTCTACTACGTCTGCTAGGCCAGTCGGTATGAGCAAATTCCTAGTTGTATAAGTATATCACCCGCAAAGAAGAAGGGGAAGAGGTTTCCCTCCCCCCCTAATTCATCAGGTCGAGCCCGAAGTGCCCCACATACCGAGGGGATCAGACCAGCCGAACGAATAACGTTCGCGGGCCTTGTAACGGACGTTACCGGTGTCGAAGTCACCGTCCATGCTCGTGCTCATCGGAGTACGAACAAAGTGCTTCAGACCGTTTGGCACGTCAGTGGTCAGGAACCACGCGTTCGTGTCGGTCAGGAAGTGGTTGACGGCGTACCCTTCGGGGATCGAGCCATTCGACTTGATCGCGTTGATGTCGTTATCAGCAGTGCTGACACGCAGTTCCGTCTCAAGGAGACGGGTAGCAACGAACATCAGGCTTGGCGGTACGATCAGCTTACGCGGCTTGGCTGCGATGAGCAGACCACGTTCGTCCTGCCACGCAGCGATCTGAATAACCGCCGCTTCGAGCGACGTTTCGTTCAGGTCAACCTGAGTAGTAGGACGGTTGCTGTTGGTACCACCCGAGACCAGCGGGTGTGCAGTCGAGAACAGGGCCACACCGTCGCCACCGGGGTAGCTGGCGCTGAAGCCGTTGTTGAGGACCGCAGCAGCCTTGGTCTGCTTGGTGTACGACATGGCACGAGCCAGAGCCTTGGTATAGCGAGCCGAGAGGCTGTCATACAGGTTGTCTTCGATGGCTTCTTCCGTGAGCGAGAACCCGAGGGCAATCGTCTCGTGGGTGTAGCGAGCCGTGAAGGCTTCCTGACCGTTGTCGTAAGCGATAGCCGAACCTTCGTTCTTCACCGGCGCAGCCGAGAAGCCCGAGAGCTTGGTTTCTTCTTCAAACGAACGCTCAGAAGTCTCCGTGTCGAAGATTTCCTTGTGCTCTTCGCCGTAGCGGGCGTATTCGAGGCCGAACAGGGCGTTCAGTCCCGGCAGGAGCTCCTTAAGAAGCTGTGCGCGTGAAATTGCCATTATTCAGTCTCCTTAGACGCCAGTCGGGTTGAGGTACGGGTGCATACCCTGATTCCACTTAACGATGACTTCCGTGAAGGAACCAGCCGACGACTGAGTTTCAGGGATGACATCGATAATACGGACCGGCAGGGTCGATGCAGTAGCAGCGGTAGCGCTGATGGCCACGCGCGAGTCACCATTCAGAGTATTACCAGCGTTCTGGACCAGAGCGCTGTTTTCGCCGACGTTTGCACGCGTGACGAAGCTGATGGTGGTGCTACCGGCAGTGCAGACCGCAGCCTTGAACAGAGCGTCCGGGTCGTCCTGCACGTAGGCGACGACGTCGGTGATGTTCGTGGTACCGGGGTAGAACTGACGGAAGGTCTTACCGTACACCGGGTCGGTGTAGGTGCAACCGAGGAACACGCCAACCGGAGTGGCGACGTTGGTGCCAGTGTCCTTGTCCAGCGTACCGGAGCTGTTCAGCTTCACGACGTCACCGAAGAAGATGGTCGTCGAGGAGTTGGTAGCAATCGGAATCTGGCGCGTGGCGCTGGCGAAAACCTGACCACCGATCAGGTTAACAGGGATCAGTCCGTACGGACCGTCAACAGAGGGATACGGCATAGGTAAACTCCTAGTTTATTTGCCTGAACCGAACGAGGTACGCGTCTGACGTTCCTTGAAGAGCGGCATACGAGCATCGTTCTCGCGCATGAAGTTGTTGTCCACGGATTCATTCTGGCTCTGGGTCAGCCTATCGACATACTCTCGACGCTGCTCCATGAACTCGTTGGGCACCTTGCACAGCAACAGACCTGCGACTTCGATGTTGTCTTTGAAGCGGCTGTCAGCGTCTATTAGCATCCGGAATTGCGGCTGCTCTTCGATGCGGACCGGCTCCCAACCCTCACGGAGGGCCGAGGAGATGTTACGCGCGTCGTTCTGTCCGAGCGTAGACACACGCACCCAACGGTAAGTGTATCCGGGTTGTTTATCCGGCTCAGGCAGCGTTGATGCAGGCTGCCAGACCTTGGGACGTTCCGCTTCCTCACGGGTCTTGCGAGGGGCACGGCTGGACGCGAGTACTTCGTCGATGTCGTCCATAAGCTTTTCACTGGGCATATTAATTCTCCGTCTTCATCACTTCGCGGGCATACTGTTCAGGGGTAAGTCCGAACTTTTTAGCGATAGCCAGCTGGGATTTGGTGAGCACAATCTTCTTGGCAGATCGGCTACGAGAAGCGGGAGCTACGACCGTTGGCGGCTTGGACTCACGCGAAGCGGGCTTGGCCACTTCTTCCCCGAAATAATCGGGGAAACGACGGCGCATAGTTGTGTCTACTGCGCCCCAATATTCGTCGGTGCCCGCGTACTGCGCGCCCCGTTCGTTTATGAGCTTCTGGTGAAGCCCAAGAGCAGCTGCAGTCATTTCCGGGTCGGAACCATACCACGTATTGCGCTCTTGCCACGCAACAGTCTTGGCATCCAGACGAGGAGGCTGTACCTGCTGTAGTGGCTGTTGTACCTCAGGTTCTGGGGCCTGTAAAGTAGGACGATACTCCGTAATCTGCTGCAGCTTGTAAGAAGCATTACTTAGCTTCTCTTGAGCATCTGCGAGTCTTTCGGAGTCGCCAGCCTCGTATGCTTCCCTATACTCACGCTTGGCCTTCTCGACGGCGAACTCAGCGTTCTGTTTAATACTGCCGACGAGGGTCTGTTCGCCCTGCGACAGGTTATTCTTGAGCTGACGGTTCTCCTCCAGCAGGCGCTGGGCAGCGGTGAGTGCCTCGGCCTTCTCACGGGCTTCGCGTTCCTTCTCGCGGCGCTCGTCGTGCCAGACCTTCTTCATCTGCTTGAGGCGTAGCTTGACCTTCTCGGAGTATTCTTCGAGTTCGTCGGCCTCAAGCTCGTCAACGATCTCCTTGGGCATGGGCTCACGGCCACGATCTGCCTCGGGGGTATCGTCTTCAATCTCGATCTGCTGCGGATTACCTACTTCATCGTCGTCTTCGATTTCGAACTCGAAATCATCAGGCTGCGTAGCCATACTTCTTCTCCTTTGTACGAGTCACGCACTCGTTAGGCGCGGGAAATACCCCGTGGGTCTTCAACAACTGCTTCGACCGAGTCATCGTTGATAATCCGGAACTCGCGGCCATGGATTTTGACTCGGCTACCAGCATGCGGGCGAGTGAGGATGAAGTCCCCCTCCTTGCACCACGGGCCGTTGGGGAACCGCTTCTCGTCCTTGAAGGCGTCTGGGCCGATCTTGAGTACGAACAGGACCGGGGTGGTCAGCTCTTCGTAGTGCTTGGTGATATCAGCCTTGAACAGGCCCCCAGCAGTCTTCTCCTCGGCGTCCGGGATCGCACACAGGATGCGATAGCCACTGGGCTCAGGAAGCTGTCTGGCCTTGCGCTCTTCTGTATCGGCAAGCACGGTAGTGTTGCCGTCTGCGTCTGCCAGCAGGAATTCAGGCAGAGTCGGCAGAATATCTTCTTCTACTTCAGTCATTGTAAGCGTCCTCCGCTCGTTGTGAGGTCTCCATGATGATACTATTAGCCATCAGTAGACCGCGATAAATGCCGCAAGCATATTTATAGGCCCCGAAGTCAACCGCCTTACCCATGGCGGTATCTTCTTCGATAACCTTAAGCTCTGCCTGTATCCTGTTTGAGAGATACTTCAGTAGTTCGGTGTCCATTACTCTTCCTTAGTTGCTGCTCCTTGTGGCGGGGCAGCGGGCTGTTGTGCAGCTGTAGCCTCCTTGGCGATCTGGACGCCTATGCGGAGACCTTCCATCTGTTCCTTGGCGGACAGGTTGGCCTTGTCCGTTGCAACCTTGGCCCCAACTTGGAGGCCAGCGATTTCCTTCTGAGCGGCGATGCGCTCGCGCTCGATGTCGAGCTTGTCGTTCTTCTCGGCAGCCTCGGCCATGAACTTCTGGGCCTTGAGCTGTAGCTCCTGCTGCTTGATCTGGAGCTCCTGCATCTGCATCTGGACGAGTGGGTCCTGAGCCATCTGCTGGTTCTGCTGCTGTTGAGCTTCTGACTGGTTCTTCTGGAGTAGCTGTTGTGCAGCTGCAGCGGCCAGCCGCGACACGGCCAGCTCGGTGTCCTGATCCATCTCTGCGTCAGGCGGTGGCAGGGGTACCCCGGCCTGCTGCTCGATCTGCTTGCGGTACTCGAAGCCGAGATGCTCCGCGATATGCGCCATCATGGCCGCCATCATGGTTTGCGCCTGCGGGTTCTGGCCCAGCAGCTGCATGATCTTGGGGTCCTGCATCGCCGCCGTGTGCACGATGATATGGGCCTCGTGGTCTTGGTAGATGAACGCCTTCACGGGCTTGCCGTTGATGACGTCCATGTTCTCGCTGATCGGATCGCGCGGCTTGCGATCCTCGTCGTCAACCAGCGGCACGAGCTTCTGGGCATTCTTGATCCCCAGCACCTCAAGCATCTGCCGGTGCAGGTACGGCATGTCGTAAATCTGCGGGTTCATCTGGGCCAGCTGAATGACCGCCTGATACTGGACGATCTTCTGGGCCATGGTAGCCGCGTTGGGGTCGGAGACCGGGATGACCTCGACGTTGTCGTAGTCGCTCTTCTTGGCCTTGCGGCTGCCTTCTTCCGGCTCGTAGGGGTAGCTGTCCGGGGTGTAGTCGCGGATGATCCCCTTCAGGAGCTTGAACTCCTGCCGCATCGCGTAATGGACACGTGCCTGCACAGCTGACATCATCTTGAGCGTGCGTTCGAGGATCGCTAGCGTCGTACCGACCGGAGCCTGCCCCGACATGTCGCTGATCTTCATATCAGCCGCGCCAGCGAACTTGCGTCCTTCCTCGACGATGGTCCCGAGCAGCTGGAACAGGACGCCCGACGGCTCCTTGTACGGCAGCGGCATGATGTTGTCGCGCATCGTACCTGAGCTGACGTCCACGTCGCGCCACTCGGCAGGGCTGATGGGGGTGTCGTCGCCCTTGACCCGCAGGCCCTTGGTCTTGAAGCCACCCGGCAGGTTGCTGAGCGTGCCCGCATCAACCAGCTGACGGATGATGCTGGTGCCCGACTTGGCGAAGGCACCGATGAGGTGGATCAGACCGAAGGCGTAGAACCCGAAGCCCGGCACGTACGAGTAGTGTACGAAGTGGTTGCGCTTCAGCTTCTTCTTGTCTTCCGGGTCCCAGTTGCGCCGGATCGCAAGGACCTCCATCGATGCCTTGTCGAGGGTCACGACGTAAGGCAGGGCGACGTCAGCGTCCTCCTCGTCCCGGTAGTTGTCGTCCTCGATCACCAGATCGACGTGCATCTCCAACAGCTTGTACCTGCTGTCGGTCTCAGCCCGGAAGCCCAGCTTCTCGGCAATAGCCTTCTCGACCTCATCCATCGTATCGACCGGCTCACCGAGGTCCACATCCCGGTAGAAGCCATCGCGCTGGAGCTTGGCCATCTCGTTCTCGGTCTTGCGCATCACGTGAGTGACACGCCCAGCAGTCTCCAGACTGCTCGCGCCATAAGGGACCACGACGTCATCAGCGGTGACGTACATAGAGACCTGTCGCCCGAGGCTAGGGTCGTAGTAGACCTTCTTGAACGCGTTACCGGCTAGGCCAAGACCCCACAGCATGCGCTCATGCTCGGGCCGGTACTCTACCATGACGTCCGTCAGCTGGTAGTTCATGTCTTCTTGGACGCGGCTCGCGGCATCGCGCTTGGCCGGGGTCTCCTTACCAATCACCTTGGTCCGCACCGGCCCTTGGGCCGGGAAGGTCTCCATCATGGTCTCGGCTTGGAACTTGACCACCGCTTCAGCCAGCAGGGGGTGGTAGACCCCGCACGCGCCCGGCCACGGCTCGGTCCGGTCATCGACCTTCATGCCAAGCAGCTCAAGCCCATCGACGTAAGTCTGTATCCAGTCCTTGCGGCTGTTGACGTCGTCTTCGAACTCCCCGATCAGATCACCTGCCAGCTGCGCCAGCTGGGAGTCCTCAAGGTCCTCGGCGAGGTTGTCGTTAAAGTCCCCCTCGTCCTCGCTCGGGTCGATCTCAAGCTCCATCCCGTCGATACCAAGGGTGACCGACTCCGGGTCCTCGATCTCAATCTCGATGTCAGGTTCGGGCACGTTTACACCCGGCTCGATCCCGGAGGCGAAGGTAGCGTCGAGACCAAGCGGAGCTTGGTTGAGGGCCTTATCTACTGCCATTTACTTGCCCTTTTTCTTGGGATTCTTGGGTCCCACAGCGTCACCAACCTCGTCCACAAGTACTTCAGCAACGCCGACTACCGGCGTGATCTTCTTGGCTACGTCGTTAGCCTTGGATGCGATTTTCAGCGCTCCGCGCAGTACCTTGAACAGACCCATCAGTAATACCCCCGGTTGCGGTTTGACTTGAAATACACCGGTTCATCTGGCGCGTCCAGCGAACTACCGACGTAGCCACCTCTACGGAACCGGTGCATGGCCATAGATACCGTATCTACGTAGTCATCGTTGCTGCCTGCGGGGAACTCGGCTACTTCGTCAATCACCTCTTCGGCCCACCGAGTAGCAGGTGCCCATACCCGTCCAGAGGCAAAAAGGTCGCTCACACCGTTCAATCGGGAGATTTTGTCGTTCCCCCTCGTCGGGGTA
>Ga0315904_10002347_pt1 | contig 29390 bp, 27 predicted proteins | sample LakEriMetagenome_6_FD_203529 | JGI IMG/M metagenome (GOLD analysis project Ga0315904, IMG submission 203529) | Freshwater fungal communities from buoy surface, Lake Erie, Ohio, United States - Buoy 12 MA120 | ecosystem: Environmental > Aquatic > Freshwater > Lake | place: USA: Lake Erie, Ohio...
GGAACCCATCACTCCCGCCTCTTCACTGCCTGCAACGCAGCCTTCAACAAATCCCGCGGCTTGTAGCCCGCCCGCCAGGTTGCCGCGAACGCCTCAACCATCAACTCCGCCGCCGCGTCAAGATCGTCCGGCCGCTGGCCTTCGAGCCTGGGCATCTGCTTCGCGGACCAGTATTTCACCCGGGCAAAAACCATCGTGATCGATTGGGCCTCGGCGTGGTCTTCGGTGTGGGCGACGGTGCCGAAAGGTTTGTCGAAATCCATTTCCCGTAAGCGGGCGTCGTATTGAGTGCTCACGGTTGTACCCCCTGCCCGCACGTCCGGCACAATGGCCGCGGGTCGCGCTGCTGTGCTTCTCGGGCCAGACGCCTTTCGAGTGTGTCAAGGATTCGCCCGATTGTGTCAAGGATTCGCCCGATATACAGCCGCGCCGCGTGCGGAGCGTGCCGCGATTCCAGGATGCGGCCGATGTCTTCGCGGGCCTGCGTCCATGCGTCCATCGTCAATTCCTCGACGGTTCGTATCGTGGCCGCTTCCGTTCCTTCTGTCGTGAGTCATAGCCAACAGCCCAGCCGAGCACGAAGGCGGCGAGTGCGATGACGGCCCCGGCGATGAGTTCACCGTTCACAACCCTTGCTCCCACTGGTTCCCGATCGCGTCGATATTGATGACTTCGACCTGCCGGGCAAACCGCTCCCATGCCTCCCGGTCACGCCGATCGTGCCAGAGCGAAAGTACGTGCCTCGACACCCACATGATTTTTCCATCGAAGCACGCCCGCCGACCGTTGTTCCGCGTGAGCATGTGGTACGGCAAAAACTGTATCTGCTTCTCCAGCCGGCGATAGTCGTAGAGGGTTATGATTGCTGTCATGATCTCCCCTCAGTGACAGTGGCACTGCGGGAGTCGAACCCGCCACGCAGCCACCGCGAAGTTCTGAGCGGCTGCACGCCCGCGCGAGTGCCGGGGCAGTTACTTCCGCCAGTTGCGGATGGCCTCGAGCAGTTTCGCCAGCTCGCCGCGATATTGAATCGCCAGCAAGATCAGCGTCAGCAGAGGCATGCCGACGGCTTTAGCCTCGGTGCGTGCCTGGTCAGGGACCGCCAGCGCCAGCATTTGCACGTCGCCGCCCTGCGTCTTGACCGCGATGCGGCCGCGAACGTAGGTGACAATCACCGTGGCCGCGCCGATCAAGGCAATCGATGCCGTGACGATCGTGGTCAACGCCCCCTCGAGCGTCGCCTTGTCGGACGAACTGACGACGCCCAACGCGACGGCGAACGCGAGCACGTTGCCGATGAGGGAGATCCAGAACTCTGTGGTGTAGATGCCGGGTTTCATGGGAGTCTCCAGAGAATAAGTGCGGCCTCCGTGCCGCGTCGGGCGCGTCTTTGCTTCGGTTACCGTTGCTGAGGGCAGACCTTGCGGCCGTTGGCGTCGATGTAGCAGGCCGATCCGGTCTGGCGAATGACGACGGGGGCAGCGACGGGGCGCGACACAACGGGATTTGTGGGACGCACAACGGGAGTTGTGGTTTGCACCGGCGGCTTCGCCTTGCAGGGGCAGTTGACGCCGCAGGTGCAGACGGGTTTTGGAGCGGCCAGCGTCGATTGCGGCGGTTGAGCCGATGCGAACGCCACGCACGCGAACGCGGCAATGATGCCGAGGATCTTCTTCATGGGATTCCTTTCACTCGCTTGGAGCAATCACCCGAGGCACCACAATGCCGTCAGGGATCGCCCGGTTTCCGGTCAGCTTGTACAAGCCCTTCGGCCCGTACTGGTCGATCTCGCCCCAAGAGTTGTCCGCATAGACGACAAGGGGATTGATCGACTCCAGGTAGCAGCCGCACATCGAATGGCCCATCCAATTCAGGTCCAGCACCGGCGCACGCCCGATGAGGAACGCCGAGATCATGATGGCCCGATTCCGGTCGCGGCTTTCGCTACCGTCGTACCACTCGATCACACGCCGCGTGCGGGCTTTGGCCGCGTTCTCCGACGTGTCGTAGCTGCGTGAGAACGATGGGCAATCCTGCATTTCGACCGCGCCGACCTCGGCCGCTGCTTTCAGCGAGAGCGTGCACCATCCGCCCTGATTCTTCCAGCCGTTCGCCTTGCCCGCGATCCACCATGGCGACAGCACAAGGCTCGTATCGCCCATCGAGTGAGCAAGGTACATTCCGGCCTTCGTCGTCGAGAAACCCCAGCACAGAGGATGCTGACCTTGGTTCAGTGACTTGAGCGTCGGATAGTACCGTTCGCGAAGATCCAGGAGGCTCGCCCGGTTCGCTTTCTGCTCGCGAAGCCGTTCCTCCCATTCGTTTTCCGGGATCAGCCATTCATCCGGCGCAGCGGGAGCCACGGAGCAATAGCCCGATGGGTAGGCGGAATAGTCGCGGGGAATCAAGCCGGTTGAAAACTCGCTCACTTGCCACCCCACTTTTTCAGAAGGTCCATCGTCTCGGGAAGCGTCTTCGGCAACGGGCCTTCGAACCCTGTTTTGCCGTTCGAAATAACGATCCACGGAAGCGATGTCCTCGGCCGTAACATGGCCTCACGCCACGTCTTTGACACGTTCGAAGTCGGTACGTCTTTGTCCCAGATTCGCCATTCGCGAAGCTTGCCGTCGTCGCCGATTGGACAGTTGGTGTCGAGGTAATCGAGGAGCTGTTTCGACTGAAGCATTGAGACTTGGCTTGCGGGCATCTTTGAAAGGTCGGCCGATTCGTACACCACCAGCACCCGCAACCCGTCGCCCGGAATCGGTGCAGGTTCCGGTTTCGGCTCCGGCGGCTTCGGCTTCGGCTCAACATCCGGCTCCGGCGTCGGCGGCGGAAGCGGCGCATGCCCCATGTCGCACATGACCCACGCCACCGGCCCGACGGCTCCCTTGTGCTCGCATTGCAGGCCCAGATAGCAGTCTTCCGCCACCTGCGATCGACGCGACAGCAAAACATCGTTGCCGAATTGCTCGACCTGAAGCGATTTCGAGATGCCTGGGTACTCGACGACGCGGACTGTGCCGATGGTTTTCAACGGGAGCCGAATCATTCCTCGATCGGGAATCGTCACCTTCTCCGCGACCACCAAGGGCCGGTCGTCCGTCGGCTCGATCAGAGGTTTGGGAGCCGGTTCCGGTTTCGGGCCAGCATCCGGCAGCGTCTTCCACGTCGACCAGCCGCCGAGGGCCAGAGCGAGGGCGATGGCCGCGATCGTTGTGTAGCGTCGAATTTGGTCGATCATGCCTGTTCCCCGTTCTGATGCGGCGGGACCCCAAGGCCGCGAAGTTCGCACTGTCGCCTGAGATCGGAAATACCGCGAGCGGTCACCGTGCTGTTTGCCTCGATCTTTTTGAGGCTGTCTGTCTGCTGCATGAGGTTGTCCGAGAACGTGTCGATGTTCCGTTCAACCTTGTCGAGAAACCCGAAAGCCCGGTCACGCACAGGCAGCACCACGTCTCGCCAAGCCGCGCCGACTGCCTTCCAAGCAGCCCACGCAAACGCCGCGAGAAGCAGCGTTGGCAATCCGTATTGTGCCGCGATTTCGAGTCCTTCCATGGCCTACCGCCTTCTCCCTGTGTCCCCTACGCGACTGGCAGCCGAAATGAGGCGCCAGATGTTTGTTCGATCAGCTCGAGTACGCCCACGTCGTGCCAGCGCGGAGCTGTCGCTCCGCCTGGTAAAAGTCGAGCGTGTCGACAAAGCCGCTGCCGTCCAGGTCCATGCCCGCCTGATAGCCTTCGGCCCCTTCCGCCTTGTCGAGCGATGCGACACAGGCGTCAACGTCGGCCGCTCCCACGCTGCCATCGCGATCGAGATCGCCGAAAAGTTGGTGAAAGGTCTTGATCTCTTCGCCGCGATAGAACAGCCCGAAAACGCTGTCCACGGGCAGGAACAGCGACAGGCGAAACCGCTTGCTGTCCGCGTCCAGACGCGAGAACTGCACCGGCAGCGGCGTCGGCACAGGGGCCGGTTGCTTCGGCATGCCGTTGATCCCCGCCGCCTGGGTGACCGTGACGGCGCGGAGGCTTTTCTTGGCGACAAGGTCGCCCGGCTGCAAATCGACCGGGTTCGCAAACTCGATAACGCCGGTGTTGACGATCGAGCCGCTGCGGATTGTGACGGTAGGCATAATGCTCCTTAGTTAAGGTCGGCCCACGAGCCGTTCGCCAGCCCGCGGAACTTGTACGTTGTCGTGTTGTAGTAGACGCACCCATCGCTGACCGTGCCACCTGTTGGGTCAGCGAGTGACGATGTCAGCTTCATGAAGGCAGCGCCGTCGCCGTCGACGCAAAAGCTAATGCCTGTCCAAGGGTCGTCGCCATCTTTAAGGGTGATGGCGGGAGTGCCGTCCGCTCCTGCCAAATTGATCTGGTTCGCGTTCGTGGCCGGATCGCCAGACAGGAACGCCGCACCTTGGACGCCCGTACCAGAGTCGGGGGTCCATGCAACACGAACACCTCCCTGGCTGCCGTCCGCCTGGTCCATCGTAATGCTGAACCAAACAACCGTGTTCGCCGTTCCGCCCGTGCCGTTCCACGCGGTCGCATTGCCCATTACAAATCGTGGCGTGTTCAAGTTCGGCGTATTGATCTGCGGGCTTGTCAGAGTCTTGTTTGTGAGCGTTTGCGTTCCGGTCAGAGTGACAATCGCGGTGTTGTTGGTGATCGCGATGAGTCGCCATTTGCTCGTCGCCGAGTTGTAGACGAAGACGCAGTCGAGCCGGGTCGTAGTGACACTCGTCGGCAGGGCAATCGTCGAGGCCTCGAACGCACTCCCGAACGCAACCGTTCGGGTAGCCGTGCCGGTTAACGCGATGCGAAGCGTCTGCCCCTGCGTTGGCGTACCCGTTACGGAGATGCTTGTGATGTTGTCCGCGAGCGCAGCGATCTCTGCGGCGTCGTACGAATCCGAGTCGATGGATGGCGTCGCAGAGCTCGCCAGCGACGCAATGCGTGGGGTGATCCGCTTACCAGTCAGCGTCTCAGCGCCGGTCGTGTAGACAACCGTGCCACCAGCACCGAAAGCCACCGAGCTGCCATCCGTACCGGAGAAAGTGAGCGTGTTGCTCGCCGTGAGCGTCTTGCTGTTGGCGATGGTCAGCGTGCCGGTCGTCGCCGAGATCGTCAGACCATTGTAGGTCTTGTTGGTCAGGGCCGCCGCCGCTGCGTTTTTCGTCGCGTCGCTCGTGTTGTCCACGTTGCCGAGGCCGACTTGCGTCTTGGTGACGGCGTGCGGGTTGGCTGTGTCCGCGATGTGAGTGGAGAGCGACGAGGAGGAAGCCGCGTCGGTGATGCCGTAGCCGAGGAGGGTGGTGGGGGTGCCTGAGAGGTCGCCGAATGCGCCGGAGAAGGAGGAGGTGCCGGCGCCGATGGCCGTTCTCATTGCCGCCTGCGTGCTGCATGCGATGAGCGTTCGGCCAAGCTCGGTGAGGGCCGTCAGCGCAACGGCGTCGGCCCCGGTGCAGTAGATGAGGCGATCGGCGACTGTGGTCAGGGCGGCAATGGCCGTGAGAAGGGCGTCGCGCGGCTGATAGATTGTGTTGAGCGGCTCGGCGGTTCCTGGAGACAGGTCGGAGTTCTCGCCGAGCTGCATCCAGCCGAACGAAAGCAGCTCTTTGTCGGTTTCGTCAAATGCCTGCCAGTACCATGTCCCGGCCGCCATTTCTGCCGTCGATGCGTCGCCGTCGTCATCGAGGATCGCCGTGAACGATGTTCCGGAGACTGTGGCGGTGATTTTGGCCGACGTGCGAGCAGTGTCCTTGCCGTAGGCGAACCGCACCGTGATTGTGTGACCGGTGATGCTTTTCGAGCCGCTCGCCCGAGAGAATGTGAGCTCCAGCGCCTCGCCGCGCGTAGCCTTGAACGATTGCCGATCGAGGCCCGTTTCCGCTGCCGGCGATGCCCACAATAATGCGACTGGCTCACGAGCCATTTCGGCTGCCCCTCAAATTGGCCTGTTCGGCAACGTGCCAGCCGAGGATAGCGGAAAGTCCCAGAGCGACGCAAAAAAGGGGAAAGGGAAAATCAGGGGTCCAGCCAGTCGGCAGTACCGGCCCCGGTTGACGTGTAGACCTTGCCGGAAACCGTTGGTTTCTGGACCATCATGAAATCGGCGATGTCGGCCGAGACGTCAACCACGATGCCCTTGACAACCTCGAGGAGCACTTGCGAGCCGCTTGGCGTCATGCCAAGCAGGTCAAACGTCGGCCCGTCATACCATTCCATGTCGTCGCCGAATCCCACAAGCATCTGTTTGTCGGCCCCAGCAGGCGGTGCTGGAGCAAGGTGATAGTCGTCAGCAACCGCCGTGACGATGCCGCCGCGGATGGATATGGCGTTCGCCTCGAGCCCGCTGGGGATATTCTTGCTCGCAACCCCTTTATCTGAGCCGAACGCATAAGCCTCGCACCCGGACACACGGAAAAAAATGTCGCTGTCGCTCCAGAAGCCCGCGCGATAGGTGCTCAACGTGTCCGGTGAGACAGCGAACAGTGCTGCCGCGTCCTCCGTGCTCGTCTCGACGCCCGTGCTGCGCCACCAGACGCCGTCCGTGTCCCGGAAGCGGAGTTGGGATTGGTCAAGCAGCATGTCCTTCAGGTCTGGATCTTCAGCCGCCGTCGTCGAGTTGATCGTGATTCGCGGGCGCAGAACGCTTTCCACGAGGTCGGAACTGACGACGACCGATTGCGCGATTGGATCAAGTTGCGTCGCCACGCCAATCGTCACCGAGTCGACGAACCCTTTGTCGCCGGCGAATAGCTGGGCTTCCGTCGAGACGGCGCCCTGCTGCGTATCGGTCGCTCGCAGCAAAGCATAGCCAGAAACGCCGTCGTCGACTGGGTCATTGATTGCTGTGATGCCGGTGTCGCGATAAAGGTGCAGGTCGTCAGACTGCACGGACGCATCGGCCGCGATTTCGTTGTCCAGCACAACGCCCGACACCAGTGAGTCGTCGCGCGTCACCTTCTGAACCGAATGATGGAAGAAGTAGGGGAACGGGCCCGTGACAGCTCGCTGCAACGCCACGCGCACCATCGGCACAGGGCGAAAGTCGTCCTTGAATTCGACAACAAACGACTCGCCATCTCCCGTTACCTCAACGTCGTCAAAGAGCGTTGTCGCGGTCCCCGGCACGATGACATCGAGAATTTGCAGCCGAATCGATGCTGCGTCGTCAGTGAATAGGATCGGGTCATTCTGCGGCGTGAAGCCAGTGAGCCCGTCGGCGTTCGTGAATTGGAGAACGTAGCCGCCACCGTTGACGTCGTAGTTCCCCTTCCACTCAACCTTCTGCTTCATGTTGATTTCGTTTTCTTCGTCCGCTTCCGTGTCCACGGTGATGACCGCTTCGGGGCGATCTTGCAGGAATCCGCCGTCCTCCGTGCCGTCGACGCGAACCGGGTAGCGGAACCCGCGAACGATCGTGCCATTGCCGATGCCCTGCGCGCGGTTAATCTCGTACAGCCGTTCGCCATTGAGCCCGAAAGCAGGCTTGTCCGTGAACGTGTAGCCGGTCGCTTCCGCCTCGGCCGGCTCAACCTCCGTGCCGGTGTAATACTGCACCAGCCCCGGGCCGTTAACGATGTCGTCTTCGTCGACGTAGCCGCCAATTTCGAACAGGATCTCCCGGCCGTATTCGAACCACAGGAAATCCTGCCCCGGCGCCGGCCACGCCAACACAACTGCCGTGCCATCGGTCGGCACTGCGTCATTACCCGAGACCTCAATAGCCGGCCATGGCGGTCGCTCTGGATCGGTGAACGCATCGACAACGTCTTGATTCTTGGGCCCGCCACGCATGACGCCGTCGAAGTCCGCGGGCCGTTGCTCGAGGGGCTCGGATGGCGTGAAGGCCAGTGTCCAGGAATACTGCGTGACGAGCTTGTAGCCCCAGTCGGCCCCGTGTTCGTCGGCGTCGTACATCCGTTGACCGCCGGTGATGCGGATGAGGATCGGGGCGTCGATGGGGAACGGGCGATAGTACGGGTCGCGTTCGATGGTCGCGTCTGGAGTCCGCTCCGGCTGCATCGGAAACATACTGGCCGCTCCGTTAGAGGGGCTTGAAGAGTTTGGCGAAATCGTCCTCTTCGAAGAGGGTTTTCGTGTTGTCGCTGTTCATCACGACGCGGAACCATTCGTTTTGCCGACTCGGGTCCGGCAGATAGTCCCATCGCCGACGATTTTTCTTGAACTTGTAATGCAGGTTCACGGCACGGGCCTGGTTCGGGAGGCGAGTAAAGACCGGCTTACAGCCCACAAACATGAGTGTCCGGATGGCGTGAATTCCGCCCAAGTCGGCATCCCCAAACGAAACGGAATTGATCTTGTTCGTCATGGCCGAGATGCGAGACCACGGCACGATCTCAATCGGCACTTGATGCCAGACCAGCGTGAATGATTCTTCGTAATGCGGAAATGGCGCCCCCTGCATTACTGGGCGAGAAATCGCATTGTTGATTGTGCCGTCTGCTTCGGCATACCTGGCTCCCGTCCCGTATGCCTGAATGATTCGCCCTTCGTATGACCGCTCCGCGAGCTCGACGTACCTCTTGAGAAGCGACTCGTCCGGGGCCTCCGTGGCGGATTCTCCTTCACCCTGTGTCGTCAGAATCTCATAATCTTCCGCCAGGAAGTAATCGAGATCCTCGTAGATGACGGTGATGATCGCCTCGTCATAGCAATCGGGCTCCGTCCGTGTGCCGTAGCCGCGTGTGTTCGTGATGCGGGCCGCGAATAGCTTTCGCTCGGCTATGTTCGAGCCCTCCTCGTCTTCGATCCATTCGTGAGGCAGGATGCGGCTCAGGTGAATCCGTGGGATCGTTTCAACGGTTGTGCGGCCGAGAAGCAAGTCGCGAGCGAGGAATCTTTTGTCCCATGGAATCCGGTACTGGACGGTCACGCGCGATTCGTCAAGCCCCCATTGCTGGTTGAGGGACTCGATGTTCATGATTTTGAACTCGACGGTGTTCGTCGTGTCCGGTTCCTGAAGTTCGAACGCCTCGATTGCCATGGCGAGACGACGGTAGCAAACCGCGGCCATGGCACGCAAAAAAGGGGACGGAAAGAACGAGAGCCGATTCTTTCCAGATTCTTTCCCTGGCACTCCCCACAGGAGCACAGTCAAGCGACTTTTTCGGTTCTTTTCGACCTTTTCGATTCTTTTCCTTTCTTTCCGTTTTCTTTCCACGGACAAAGTCCGGTTTGAATTTGTCCGGCGCTCGCTGAATTTGTCGAGGGCAATTTGTTGCCGCTGCTTCGCGGAAAACTCTGCAAAACTCTGCGCGCAGAGATTAGCCAGAGTTTCGCAGAGTTCCTGTGAGGTCGCTCGTCAGCCAGGCCCGGATTCTGCTTGCGTGCGTGGGTCGGAGGGGCTTAGAATTCCGGAGGTGAAAATGTGAGGCAGCTGAAAAGATGAACGAACCGCCAAAAACTCCGGTTGTCGCGACGCTGGCACCCGAGCCACCGTCATGGCCTCCAAGGCCGACCGAGCCGCCGCAACGGTCTGGGGATTATTCTGGAGCCCAAATCATCGGCGGCATCATTCGTGTGATCGCCTGGATTTACTGCTTCATCAAACTGTATGACGCCTATCGCTCGCTGCGACCGATTAGCGGCAATGCTCCGATCGGCCATGGCTATGCCGTCGCCGACATCGCCTTGGCCATCTTCGTCGCCATGTTCGGCTATATCGTCGCCCGTGGTGTCGAATCGATCGTGGATGCAGTTCTGCCGCGAGGGTAGCCTTACCGCGGAGCCGGATTCCCAACGGCGTTGATTGCACCGACGATTTGATTGCCCACTTCAATCGCTCGCTGGTCGTTGTTGATGAGTTGCTGCAAAATCTGCTGCTCAAGATTGCCGCGTCCAAGAACCTGCTGCAAGATGTCGCCGTAGAACTGATCTCCGGAGGCGAACGTGCGAGGCTGGAAGTTGCCACGAGACATTGCGAGCCCTTCGAACAGGCCCGGGATGCCGTTCTGCTGCACTTGCCGCAGAACTTCCGCCTGCGAACGAAGGCCGGCAATATCCGAGAACCCGGAAGCCTGGCGAGATGCTGCTTGGATTAGCTCGGCAGTTGGCGCATTGCCGAGAGCGCCTTCGCGAGTGGCGCCAACTGCTTCAATTGCACGGCGAGACGCTTCCATCCGCGGAACTCCGGCCCCTTCAAGAAGCTGCTGAATAGCCCTTTGCCGCTGCAGGGCTTCTTGGCCGCCTTGATTCCATCGGCGATTGTTGCCGAGAATTTCTTCGATTCGTGTCTGCAAAACGGTAGGGTTTGTCTGCATCAGCCTTTCAAGGTCGCCTTCCGTCGCGTTGATCATGTTCTGCAGCGTCACATGACGTTGTTCGGGATCAGTTCGGCCGTTGCGCCCCCTTGCCCCTTCAAGTCCCATACGCACATTAATCGGCAGCGACTCGTAATCCGATCGCGTGATTGCTCCGCCTTGCTGCAGTCGGCCAATACGTTCCCGTGCTTCATCCGCCCGTGCCCCTGCCCGCGAAATGGAGTCGCCGAGCAATCCGAAACCGTTTGTGAGATAGCCAACTGCCGCCGTCGCCGCGACAATTCCCGCCACCCATGGATTCGCCACAGCAAAGCCAGCAACCGCGACCGCTGCACGAGTCCCGGCAACCGCCAGCATTCCAAACCCCTGCACGACCGGCATGATCACCGCGCCGAGCTTGCTAATAGCGCCGCCCGCAATCACCAGACCGCCGCCCCAGACGGCAACCGTACTGACAAAGCCCTTCGTCCGCTCATCCCACGATTTGACCCACGCCGCTCCGCGCTGAATCCACGCCGATGCCTGCACAAACGCAGGAATCAGCATGTTCGCGAACTCGCCGGAAAGAAGCTGGATAGAGCCGGTGAACGTCGCCCAGGCTGCTGGGGCCGTCGCTGCAACCGCTGCCGATGCCGCTGCCGCTCCGGCGAGGGCTGCAACCTGGAATTGCTTCATGCCCTCGGCGGCTTGGCGGAAGATACTTACCGAACCTTTGCCGCCGTCTCCCCAAACGACCGAACTAAGAAAGCCGCTATTGCCCCCGCCAGGCGGTTGGGTCGATCCCGGGTTGTACGGAGGCTGGCCGCCGCCACCGCCCATGAATCCGCCTGCCGCCTGAATGCCAGACGTGACGGCGTTTCGCATTGCTGACACGAAACCGTTATTGCTTGCATTTGCCTTCTGCAAAGACTCGATACGTGCGATCTCGGCATCAGTCGATGCCCGCCATCGCTCATGTTCGGCCTTGGCTTCCTGGATTGGATCGGCTGCCGATGCCGTATCGCCACCGCCGGCAAGACGTGCCGCTGCTACAGCCTCGTCACGTTTGCGAAGGAACTCGTTGGCCTTGGCGGTGAGCTCGGCACGCACCCGGGCCAGTTCGCTGGAATTGTCATCGCCGCCGGCGTCAGACACCACGCCATCGGACCGTGTCGGGCGAGGTATACCCGCCGTGGCGCCCTTCGTCGCTTCGGACAGGGCCTTTTCGACCGTTTGGGCCGCTTCCTTCGCCGCTGGACCGACGTTGTTTTCGCCCTCGATCGAGACGCGGACTGTTACGTTGCGGTCGCTCACTTTTTGCCGCCTTTCTTGCCCTTTTTGACGATCGGTGACGGCTTGTTGTCGGCCGCCTTCGTCTTACGCTCGAGCCGTCGCTGCTCGATCCGCTCCCACGCCTCGGCAATCTGCCAATCTTCCCATCCGTGTTTTCGGGCATGAATTTCGAACATGTCCCGCCGCGATGTTTTGATTGACGTTCGCTTCGGCTTGGGACGGACAACCAGCTCACCGTACTTGCCGCGAGCATGAAAGTAGATGTTCGCGATCCACCACCGATCGAGGTTCTCGATCTGCTCGGGAAGCAGTTTGCCGTGACGCACGAGCTCCGCGCAAACTTCAATGAGGTCGAGCGACTCACCTTCTCCTGGGCCCGGCGTCACTCGGGCGGCAAAGGGTTTGGGTCGTTGAACGACTCGCCCAGAGCCTTGTCCCATGCCTCCTTATTGTCCATGTACAGCCGGTAGGCGTCACCCTCGCTGGCGATATGCAAGCGGTCAGCATCTTGCGGATGGTTGCGGTTGACCCAGTACAGAACCCAGTGTGCCGTGTTTTCCGGCGATTCCAGCGAATCCCAGAAGCCTTTACGGAGCCATCCCCAATGGCTGTTAGTGCAGTCGCTTCGCCATTGTCGCAGGGACTCGCCGTAGCCGATCGGCCCCAGCTCGAGACGGTTTCGCTCGATGGATCGGGCGTCCTTCTTTTCCATGTACGTTGCGTATTCGCGCTCGACGGCGAGAGTTGGCCGCGGAAGCGCCCACTTGCGGCCGTCTTTGGCCTCGATCTCAAACTTGCGAAACAAGATCGCTGCTTCACTCACGTTGCATGCTTTCACGCTCCCGTCGCGCTTGCCCTTGGTTTCAATCGCGCCCGCAGGGAATTACGGGGATTCGGTGGCCGCTCCTAGCGATTGCTGTCGTCGTTGGGCCCGTCCAAACAAAAACCCCGGGGCGTCATGACGACACCACCGGGGCCAACGGAGGGACAGGCGATGGAGTGCTTGCTTTCACGGTCGCGCCGCTGGCCACGGCGTTTCAAAATCAGGCATCGCCGGGGCGCTTGTAGTCCTCGGTGGACACGCCCGCGACGGTGACGGTCAGGAAGCCGCTGTCGGCGTCGAACTGCTCGTCGTAGTCGGTGTAGACGCCGTAAAATCGCCACGCCTTCGTATCGTCGCCGATCTCGGCCCCGTTCGGGAAGTACTTGAACACGCCATATTCGTCGTCTTCGGTGACGCCCGACGTCGCGATCTCCGTTCCGCTCGTGTGCAGGTTGACGCTGCTGTAGCGAATGGCGGTGAAGTTGAAATTCACGACCTGCTTGTCACGGCGGTTGACCTGATACAAGCCCGTCGACGTCGTGTCGCCCCGCGCAGTCGAGCGAGCTTCCTTCACGTTGCCGCGCTTGACGTCGAACAAATAGCCATTGATGTACACTTTTGGCGATGAGCCTAGGAGTTCGTCAGCCATGATCCTTCATCCTCACTGTGCCTGCGTGCGGTAAACCTCGCGTTGGTTCGTTGGCTTTTATGGCGCCGGGGTTGTCACGCCGATCGAGAGCGGCGAAATCTTGACTTCGTTTGCTGCGACGAACCACCCGGCGATGACGACTCGTTGGCTCGTGCCCAGGTCGCCGTAAGGAGCCACCTTGCCGGCCGTCGTCGAGAGGATCACAATCGGATCGGCAAGGCTGCCAATCGAGCCGACAAGGATATTGCCCTTGCCGATCGTCACGCGCTGGCCGGAGCTGCACGAGTTCATTGCCATGCCGAGAATCACGGCGGTCGATGCCGTGTCATTCGAATCGGCCTTGGCGACGATCTTCGTGGCCGAGGTTTTGAGGTAAAGAATGTCGCCGGCCGTGATCGACGCATCCGACTTCCATTCGCCGGTGACTTCCTCGTAGCCGCTGGTCGCTGGCTTCACATCGGCCGCCGTGATCGAATAATCCGCCATGCTCGCTTCCCCCTTATCCCGCCCGCGCCACGCTTGCTTCCGCCTTCACCACGAAGCCGGAAATAACGTTGCGGTACTGTTTCAGCCGCTCGTCGAAAATCACTCGAGGGATCACCCTGGTCGCGTAGACTTCGGTGCATCCGTCGAGAACGCTTGTGATCGTTGCCGTCCGCTGGCGCCGGTCGAAGGCGTCCATTGCCGTCGCCCGCCACTCCTGAAGCTTCGCCGCGTCCGTTGGCATCTCCATGTCAGTTGCCAACAGGAACACCCGCACCGGGTAGGCGATCATCCGTGAATTCGTCGTGCCGCCGATGATCTCTTCCTGCTCCCCTTCGACCGACACCACCCAGCACGGCCGCTCAAAATTCGTGTCCTCAAGAACCGCTTCGTCGTTGACGCCGCCGTGCAGGTCGGTAAACGTCAACGATCTGAGAAGCGCCACCACGCCCGCCTTGATTCGTGTGTGCAGCGTTGCCGTGCTTGTCTCCGTCGCCGGCATCACTGCCCCCCGGTCATTCGCTTGGCGACTTCATCCGCTGCGTGTGTCACCACCCAATCCGAGTACTCGCCGGCCTTCTCCTCAGTCACGCCAAGGAATGGCCGCTTCGGAATCGAGACGCTGCGAGCGAAGTAGTACTGAATCTCTCCGCGCAGGTTTTTGGCAACGCCGCCCTTCTTGCCGAACGAAAATTCAAGCTGCCCATCGGGCCAGTTCCGCGGGCTCCCGATTCGTTGCGCCTCGCGCGTTGCCGGGATCGCCAGCATCTTCGCCACCTTCGGCGTGATGACGCCGCCGAATTGGTGGATGGGGCCATGCTCGAAGTTTGTGCCCCAAAGGATCGATTTTTCGTCGCTCTCATCGATGTTTCCCGGCGAGCCGGGACTGGTCACCGATGCCGCCAGCATTCCGAAGTCTCGCAGCGGCAGGTCGCCGCCCTTGCTGCTCACCCGCGGATGCTTGAGCGGGGCCCATGTTTTACCGTCGGGGTCCGTCCCCTTGTCGAAATTCGTCCGCGTTTCGGCGATGACGTCCAGGCGAATCGCCTTGAGAACGGGCCGAAAGTCGACATCCTTCGACGCCTCTTTCAGTGCGTCGTCAAGCTGCTTCAGCGTGATTCGTCTGCCCGCAGCCATCGCACCCTCAAAACTGCGTCACTTCGCCGATTCGCGGATCGTATGGGTCCATCACGAACAGGTCGTCCGTCGTCGAAAGCGGCCCGTAATTCGGTTGGCCGTAGGTGCCTGCCGGGTCCAAAATCTCGCCATCCACAATCAGCGGAACGGCGGGGATCTCCTTCGTGCCTCGCAGCTCGGGCCGGCGATCCAGAGCGTCAAGGTTCGCTTGTCCCAGGACGTCGGAGTGCATCACTCCAAGCCGCTTGAGGGCCCACCACGCCCCGATGTCAAGCTGGAACTCACGGCCACGGTCCCATTGATCGGTTTGGGCTTTCGTGTAGCCGCGAAGCGCGAACGCCGAAACGATCTCGTAGTAGGCGCTCGTCACGCCCTGGCGAATGATCGAATCCCAATACGGCTTGAGTTGCTCCGTCTTGGCCTTCTGGAGATGGTCCTTGACGTAGTCGCTCAAATCGCCTTCATCGAGCCAGCCGACAGTCGCCATGCGTCACCGCCTTTGCCGGCGATGACGCTGTTTCGTGGATTGCGGCGCCTTCTTGCTCGGCGGCGCGTCGTTGCTCTTGATCTCGACCGGAACTTCAACGGCCGCGACGGTTGCAACCGGTGCCTCGTCTGGCTCCGCTTGGCTGCCGCACACCGGGCATGTCAGCTTTGCAGGCAGCATCTTGCCGCTTTCGTCGTATCCGCACATGAGCTCGCGTGCGACTCCGGCACAGTCCTCGCCAAAGCAGCGCGAATTGGGGCGCATGACGGGCGCTGGCGTTCGGCCGAGAATTGCGCCGTCTGTACCAATGCGGTGATCGCACACCGGACAGGCCAAGATGCCGGCAACCAGCGCCACATCCGCACCGCAGTACGCACATACCGGCATGATGGCCGGGGCTTGTGAGTGCTGGCGGTAGACGTCGTTGATCGATTTTCCGGAAGGAGGAATAGCGGGCGACGACGGCGGGGGTGATTGCTCCGGCTCGTTGTGGCCGCAATGGTCGCAGTGCCGCGTCTCTCGCGCCGCTCCGCATTGCGAACAATGAGGGGCCGCCATGAGAACGTGCGAACGCTGACCGAAGATCGTGTCGATACTCGCCATGCCCTTGCCCGTTGCTGTGAGTGCCGCCGCGGGCTATGGAGGCAGCCCGCTGGCGGCTGGCGTAACGACCGGCGGGCCGTTAGTTCAGGTGGTTGCTCGTCGTGACGCTGAACTTGCCGTAGTAGGCGTTGTTCACCTGCAGGCCGCTCGTGCTGCCCGCCTGATTGACGCCGAGCAGGTTTTGCGTCACCACGCGGTCGAACAGCGTTTCCAGGCCCACCGAGCAGACGACGTGAGCCGTCTTCGGCGAGATGACGAGCTGTTCGTGCGGGTATTCGGTCGGGTCGGTGACGAGGGCCTTAGGCAGTTCGAATCGACGCAGCGCCTGGCGAGCACAGTCGACGGCGCCGATCAGTTCCAGCACGCTCGGCGTGTTGGTGATCTCGACCATGACGGCGTTCCACCAGTAGCCGAACGCCGCGGCAGCTTCGAGGTCGATCCAGAAATCGGCCTTCTTCGCCTTGCTCGACTGCGGCGTGCCGGCGTCCGTCATGAAATTCGGCTTCTTGCGGGTCTGGTAAATCATCGGATTGAGAACCGAATCCTTCACCAGCATCACGAATCGATGCGTGAGCCCGTCTGACGTCGCCGCAGCGGTGACGCCGAGAAGGTTGCCGCCCGTGTTGCCCGACGTGCCGGGGATGCTGGTCGCATAGCCGCCGATGTTGTGGCTCGTCGCAAAGAAGTTGGACCCATCGAAACAGGTTGTCGACTTGCCGGCCGCAAGCGTTTGAAGGATGAGACGCGATTTGAACGGCGTCTTGGACTTCTCGACGAGGTCGCGCATCCGCAGCTTGTAGCCGCCGACCTGATCATCCTCGACGTCGCGAAGCGACACCGAGAACGCCCCGTCATATTCGAGGTTCTCGACGGAGTACTTGACAGGGCTCATTTGAGCCAGACGGCGATAGCCCTGGTAACGGCTGATGCCGGGGGCCGGCGTCATCCATGCGTAGTTCTCGATGCGGGCGGTCGAAGGAACGGGAGTAACCCAGTCCTCGATCGGCGCCGGCTCGGCGGCTCCCTCCATCGAATTGAGGAATTCCGCACGCATGGCCGCGGTGAAAATCGTGATGTCTGCCACGTCATCTTCTCACCCGCTCCCGTCGCGGCTTTCCCGTTAAATGTCTCAGGCGGATTCCCCGGCACGGGATGCCGGATTTTCGGTGGCCAGACCTATCCGCCTAATTTCGAGTCGCTGAGTCGTTAGCTGTTCGCGGTGTAAATCGCCGCCCATGTCGCACTGTCGAGGGCGATGAAAATCGCCATGGTCTTTCCTTCGATCGTGACAGCCGCGTCGGTCGTACCGTCGTTGATGTCGTCGCCCGAGGCCGGGTAAACCTTCAGGCCGTCCGAGGCGTGCAGGTTGTAAACGATCCGGATGAGACCGGCCGTCGCGGACGGAAGAACAACCCCTGTCGTTCCATCAGCGGCCGAAACGTAGGTGATTTGCGAGACGATGGCAGCGGCATCGCCCTGGGCCGAGCCGGTGGCCGCCAGCGTCGCAGCGTTGGTCAGCGCCAGAGGCTTGGCGACGACGACCGCTTCCGCCGAGTTCGTTGTGATGAACGTCAGATAAGCCGTCGAGGCTTCCTTGACGCTCAGCGCGTCGGCCAGGTTGTCCGTCAACTTGACGATGTTGTTGCCGGTCGTCCCGGGAAACGCGAGCGTCTTGTTAACGCTGATTTGCTCGCCGCTATTGGTGGTGACGAACGTCATGTAAGCGTTCGACCCCTCCTTGATCGTCAGCGCAGCGGCCTGATTGTCGGGGATCGAGATGTTGGCGTCGCCAGTCGACGCGGCATCGAAGACGATGTTCGTCGTCAGCGTGAGATCAGTGACGCTGGCGTTAGCTCCGAGCTGGCCAGCACCGGCGATGTTGTCGATTGCCGGCGGGGCGACGACGAGAAGCGTGCCGGTGAGCGAGTTCGGCATCCCCGAACCCTTCACATCCTTGATGTAGCCAATGACGTTGGCGTAGGTCGTGCCAGAGAGAGCAGCCTTGCCAGCGTCGTAGGCGTAGGCAGTCGAACCGATGTGCGAGGCTTTCGACGCCGTGCCTGATGCAAGCTGAATTTCGATGAATTGCGGGCGACGAAGGCGGACAAGCTTGGCGCCGGCCGCGTCGCCAGAATCGACTTGAACCGGATGGCCGTCAACGATGCCGAGAAAAACAAGGTCGTCGGTGGCGTCGTCGAAATCGCCGGCATAACCGTTCGAGTACTTGCCGATCATCTGACCGGTCTGGTACGTCTTTGCGGCGTCGGAGCCGCTACGGAGCGGCCAGTAGAAACAGTTGTCGTCGTAGCCGGTGGTGGCGTGGCTCACTTGCGTCGTGGGGTTGGCCATGTTTCATAAGCTCACCCGCTCCCGTCGCGGCTTACCTCTGATTGTTGATCGCTTCCCGCGAGGCTTGCGGGGTTTCGGGGGCCAGTCCTAGCGATCTTCAAAGTCTCGTTCGGTCCCAATCACCCGGCGAACTTAACGCCAAGCTCCAATTCGCGCCGGTTGTCGGCGTTCGCCTTGTCCCATGCGGACAGGAATTCCGCCGGCTCCATGCCGATCAGCGGAAACTCGCTGTAGGTTTCGATGTGAGCCGCCAGGCGTTCCCGGCGTCCCTTGTTCGCGTCCTCGCTGAACGTCGCCACGCCGCCGGTCCCCGTCGGGATGCGTTCGCGATTGAGCCGCGGAGCTCGCTTGCTGATCGCTCGCATCTCGGCGTCAAGCTGCGTCATCTCGATCTTGTTGCCGTTTTCGGAGAACGTGTGAACCTTGGCCGTGTCGTCGAGAGCGAAGAGTCGATCGGCGAGCGTCGGGCCGGCGCCGGCGTCCATGTCGGCGGGGTCAATGCGGCCGGAACGCAGATGGGTTTCGCAGAAGATGTCGATCCGTTGGCGCTTGAGGGCCGATTCGTTGGCGCTCAGCTTGTCGGTGATTCGCTGATTGAGAGCCGGGGTCAGTTTCTCCGCAAGCCGGTCGGTGATGACTTCAAGTTGGCCTTCCGAGAACGTGGCGATCTGTTCGACCTTCTGGCCTGCCGCGTCAAACAAGCGGACGCATTCGGCAAGTTGCTCCTCGCTGTACGTCGCAAGCAATTCGGCGTTTCCGCCTGCGCTGGTCAGCTTCGAAACCATCTCGTCGCGGGTCATCGGAACGTCCTCAGAGAAAGTCGTGTAGCCGGATTCTCGCGTTCGCCGGGCCCTCGTCACCGCCACCTTCGGCCATGACTCGGAGCATGTCACAAGCTTGTCTTTCAGGCCCGTCCCAGCGTTGAGCCCCTTCACGAAGGGGATGTCGCCGCCGAGGATCGCCAGCCGCCGAAACATCTTGCCTTTGGCGCCACGCCGCCTGAACTCGTCGGGCGGATCATGGTAAATCTCGGCGGAAACGTCCTCGAAGTTGCCCGCCTTGATCGCGTTCGCCAGGTCTTCGTCCACTCCGTCGATGTCTGCCTTGAGAACTTCGCCTTCGCGATACAGCCGGCCGTGATCGCCACGTTTGGCGACGGCTGAATTGTGCAGGTCTTTTTCCGTGTGTCCGACAACGACGGGGGCGCGTTGCAATCGGTTCGCGCCAAGCTTGGGGCTTTGGAACATCTCAAAATTGCGGATCATGTCGTCGAGATCGTTCGTCGAGAAGTGGTTTCCTCGATGAACGCCTGCCCGAAAAACTTCCACGCCTTTGAGTGCTGTCCCCATGGTTGCGAGGCATGATGACACACGCCCGCCCGAACCGTCAAAAAAGGGGAATGATTTTTTTCCAAAAACGGTTAGACTCGACAGAATGGCATCTTTCTTTGACATCATTCCGTCATCATTCGTGGACGACTATCGCCTGCAGTGGCGTGAGCGCAGCGCAGACTTTGGCAAAGCAGAAGGCGGGGTCATTTATTTCGTCAACTATGAAGCCGCAATCGATGCTGACGTGGTCAATATTTATGGGCATCGTACGCGATGCTTCTTCTTCGGCCGCGGGATGCCACGCCTTCTCGGCGAAAGGCAGGATTACGTCATCAACTTCGCCGGCGAGGAAGTGTGCTGGCATATGAGCTATCGCAAGACCGGCCTGAGTGCAAACCTGCAATACGTGCTGGCAGGCCACGGAATTCAATGACTATGTCGCCAGCCGCGTCAGCTTCGCGCCCTGCTTTTGCAGGCTCGCCCACTTGAACTTGTTGATCGGAATGAAGTTGCAGCGGCAATTTGCAACGTCGCGAATCTCGTTACCGCGCACATCCCAAAACGACACGTCGCGATCGAAGAACTTGCCGAACCATCGATGATGATCGGGCTTGTCTGGAAGCGGGCCCATACGCTCGCGTCCGTCGGGAATGCCGGAGTATTGCCAGACCGGGAACATCGCCACCACGTCCGGGTCGTTGAACTCGTTCCACGAGCCGCGCCGATAGGCTTCCATCGTATTCGTTCGCCAGACCATTTCGGCGTATTGCGGGTTCTTCGGCGCCACGCCAGCCGCCTCGAGGATCTCTTGAATCTCCCGCGGTGCGTTGCGGACCTGCCGGCCCGTCTCCATGCGCTCCGTGATAATCCTCGCCACGGCGCGGCGCACGGTGGTTGATGTCGTCGCGGCGATCGTGAACGCCTGCCCGGTGACGAGGGAGCCGAATAGCGCGTCACCGATCCGGATGGGAATCAATCGCCGGAAGTAATCGAGGGCGCTTTGCGGTGTGAGAAGCTTGATCAGTTCGCGGAGCGTGTAATCTTCGGGCTCGTTGAATGTCGCCACGGACTCCATCGCCTCGGCCAGAGCTCGACGAATGCGGGCCCTGCCGAGCAGCTCGCAGACAGCCAGCGGGCCGGCGATGGCATTCGCCAGGCGGTTCGTCTCGGAGTCGGTAAAGAGCCCGCTATCGTCGCCCGCAATCGCCGCGGGCTTGACGACGGCGCGCTTGAGAGCGGATTCTGTTACCCCTTGCAGGGCTTCGGCGAATCCGTCTTGGGCGTCGTCCACGTACCGAACGAGTGCTGGCGTCAGATCGTCGGCGGCCTTGATGATTGTGGCCGGCATCAAACGGCTCCGTGCTTTTTCGCCATTTGAAAGCAGCGGTCAGTCAATTTGTCCATGAACTCGATCGCGGCAAGCGAGTCGTGGGCAGCATCCGGCTCGCTGTGGATCTCGACATGAGTCGGCAGGACGGCGCGGGCGACGGCTCGCACCGCATGAACCAAAGCGATTGCCGGCATTGCCAGTGCCGCGGCCCCCAGCTTCGCCGATGCCGTCACTATTTCCGGAATTGTGTCCACGGCCATGGCCGAGAGCAGCCCGGGGCCAATCAAAGCCGCCGCCGACGCTCCACCAGCAATTGCGCCCGTTGCGGCCAAGGCGACAATGGGAGCAGCTCCAGCCATGCCGTATTTGTCCACAAGGGCCGACACTTCCATATTGGCCGCATCGACAACCGCAGCCGTGAATGTGTCGGTGTTCAGGTTCGGATTATCGGCCACAGCGGGCATGACGGCCTTCTCGTACTCTCCAGCCTCTTGAACCTTCTGTGCCGTGTCGCGGCCACTCCACTTGGATGCAACGGAACTCGCCAACGCTGCGGCCCGTTCGGGGACTGCGGCACGGTCGGCCTTGATCGTGTCTGCGATGTCCTGCGGCTCGACTTGGCTGTTTCCAAAGATTTCCTCGAGATCCTTTTCCGAGATCGGAGGCAACGAATCGGGGGCCGGGCCGCCGAATGTTTTCTTGAGCTCCGCGTCGTCCATCGGCTTTGTCAGCGCATCCTGTTTCGCTTCAGGCTTCGACTTTGCATCCGTATTCGTCTTGGCTCCTGCCTTCCGTCCCTTGGCCGGGTTGTCCTTCGAGTACTGAATGGCTCCCGTCTTCGTGTGCCGCCAGCGGTTCTGCGTCCGCTTCGTGGGCTCGCGCGTCCACTCCGATTCGGCGAACGTCGCAACCATGGCCGCTTCGTCTTCGGCGGTCCAGTGGTTCGACGTGATGCCTACGGATCGCTCAAGCTGCACCTTTTCGGCGACGGGCGAGCGCTTCCACTCGGCGACGAAAGCGGCCGGCGACATGGGTAGCGATGCGGCCTCGGCGAAGGTGGCGATGCGGGAAAGCTTGAGGTCGGTGGTGGTCATCGGTTCGGTTCCTTCTGGAAATGCTTCTGGCGAATCGCCGCGAATAACGCTTCGAAGTGTGGAGCCATCTTTTCCGACTCTTGTTTGGTCGGCCAAAGCGGATGTCCCGTCTTGTGCAGCCCGGTCAGGTACGTATTCTCGCGGCCCTGCGAATGCAACTTATCCTGAATGTGGCGCTCAAACGTGCGGGCAAACATCTCCGTGCTCGACGCCCAATATTCCAAGGCATTTTTCGGCAGCACACCGTCACGAATTCGTTGGCGGACTTCGCTGACGAGGCGGCTTTTGAATCCGCTGTCAACCATCGCCTTTCGAACAGCCTTCATTGTTTCCCCGACCGGGCCGTCCTGAACTCTTTCGCTACTGAAGCTCTTGAAATCTGACAGGTAATTATCGAGACCATGACCCCATTCGTGAGCGAGCGACCCAACGCCTTTTGCTCGCGTTAAGTTGATGACTTGGCTATCCGATTCGTAATGAGCACGAGCCCCCGCCTTGCCTCGGGCTCCAATCGCCAGGCCAAGTTTACCGCCAAGCGAAATAGCGTCATCGGGGAAGCCGGTTGCGTCGGCAAGATCAGCAAACGCCTCCGCGGTTTTCGTGAGGTGGTGTTGCCGCTCGTCGTCGGTGACGTAGTTGCCCCACTGGACGCCACGAAGCTTGAGGTTGTCCAGCAAGAATGCCCTCCCGGCCTCCACGGTTGCAGCATCAATCACGCGCCCCCCTTTTCGCTCTGCATGGTTGACGTAAGCATCGGACGGGTTAAATCGCTTCGGGCCCGACCCGCTTGCGCCGAACGTCTTGTTGAAGGAGCCCCCTTCGATAACGTCTTCAACGTGAGACTTGATCTTGTCGAGCATCTCAACTGACACATTCTTGCCGTATTTCGCGATCACGCGGCCCATGAAGTCTTCCATACGGCCGAGAATATCGTTCTTGCGTGGACGCCCCCAGATGGGCACTTCCAGACGCTCATGCAGGTCAACAAGGCCGTTTGCCACAGGGTTGTAAGGATCGTTTTCGCGATGCTTTGCAATGATGCCGCCAACATGCTTGCGGATATTCTGGATCGCTTCTTTGTGGTCCTTCGTGGTGATTGCCTGGCTGGAAGCAAAGTCCCGCACATTCTTGTAGGCGTCGAGGTATTGCTGGCGAAGCTTGTCGGGCGCGGTCGGCGGCGGAAGCTTCTGCCCGGCTTGCGGGCCTCGATTCCATGTGTAGAGATGGTAGTTTTTGGGGTATTCGCCAGGCTCCTTTGGGAACGCATTGATCGCCAAGTGAGCAACGAGATGCGGCACCGCCGTTGTGTTCGTGATCGTCGCCATCAATTCATGCGGCTCGATCTTGAGCAATGTGTCGCGCGTCATCATCGCGGCGGCCGTGCCGTCCGCTTCGGCTTGAGCAAGGCCGCGCCATTCGTTGGCTGTGTGACGCGCCGCACCCTTCAGGTCTTCACCGAAATTCGGCACCGCTGAATCGCGGGCAAACTCGTATTCAGAAGTTTCCGCTTGCGTGATCGCCGCCGCTACCTCGCGAGGGCTTTCATCTTTCGCTTCGGCTTCTTCTGCGGCCTTTGCGGCTGGCGACGATGGGGCATCATCAAACGTCATCGTCTCAGGAACGGCTCCAACAGGTTCCGGCTTCGCGATCTCCGGCGCATCCCCCAGCGCATCCAGCATCCCCTCGGCCATCTTGAGTTGCTGAGCGAACCATGCCCGATTTGTCTCGTTGTCCGCCGCGTCGTGCCCCTTCTGGAGATCGCCGATTAACTCCTCAATCCGATGATGCGTCAGCTCCCCGTGATGGGCTTTGAGCGCCGCTAGGATTCGCTTCGCCCGCTTCTTCTGCGGCTCGGCCAACTCCGTCGCGGCATGCGGCTTGAGTTGTTCGCGGAGCTTCGCCGTGTCCACCGTGCCACGTTCTCGGCGAGCTTTGTTCCGGTCGTCCTTCGTTCGCCCTGGGTTCTCGTCGGAGTAGCGGACGAGGCCACTCTTGACATGCACCCAACGACGTTGCGACCGTGGCCCCGGCTCCTTTCGCCAGTCCTCTTCGGCGAACGTGTCGGCATCATCCACGCGGATGACAGCCCACTTGTCATTGTCGTTGCTGAGACGCCATGGCGTGTTCAGTAGCTCGGCGTCCGCGGCGTCGATTTGCTCCTCGCTGACCGTGCCGCCGTGCGATTCGATGCCGTTCCACAGGTCGGCGTAGTAGTCGGCCAGGGCCTTGGACGAATCAGCCCAAATTGCACGGCGAGCGATGCTCATCGCCTGACGCCAATCGCCCTTCGTCCGATCCATCGCCACCATGAAGCAGCCGGCCGCCATGTCGGCATCCGGCACCGATAGCAACCATTCCACGAACTCATGGCGGAACGCTTCGTTATCCGCCTCGGCGAACGTCGCAGCGCTGCCACCCATGGCCGACGACACAAGCCCATGAATCGCCTTGAGCGTCGCCACAGGGTTTTTGGCCGCCGACACCGAGAGATAGGCGAGCGATCCGAGCGGCAGGAATCCGCCCAACTTCTTGGCGACAAAGCCGAGCCCGATTGTCGACGCGGCGAAGCCAACGCCGTAAGCGACAACATAATCAGCCGCCGACGTGTACCATGCGATGTTCGCCACCTGCTCATCCGACAGTCCGCGGGCCTTGGCGACCTGCTTGACGGCCGCATGAGCGGCGGTGAACGTGGCGCCATAAGCGGCGTGAAGCTTCTTGAGCGGCTCGGCAATGGGCTTGGGGAGACGATTGACTTGATTGGCGACGAGCTTCTTGAACTCACCATGCACTTCGGCAGCCAGGCCACCAACAGCCTTGGCATGCTTCATGATCGCCTTGACGACGGTTTTCTTCGAGGCGGCGTATTGTTCGCGGCGTTGGCGAGCTTCGACAGCGGCTTTTGCCTGACCGTGCGGCTCATCGCGGCGCCAGCGGTGATTGTGGAAAACGAGCCCAGACGAGTTCCGTTCGCCTTCGCGCGGGCCTTCGTTGAAGATTTCCGCCCAGTCGGGTTCGCTGAACGTGGACCACTTTTGGATTGTGCGGATAACCTTGTGGTGCTGGCGGTTTTTCTCTTTTTGCGATTCTGCCTTTCTGTCAATCTCCATCTCAAAATCTGCGTCCGTTGGGTCGTCAGCTTCAAGTAGGCCCCAAACCGGTTCGTCGTCCGCCCCGTACTTCTGTTGAATTTCCTTGAACTGATCGACCGGCACAGACATGGCTACTTGCGTCGCACCCATATCGCGCATGACGGCAAAGCGGTGCCGTCCGTCCTCGAGGGACAGCCCGTTTCTGTCAAGCGTGCCGCGGCTTGCCTGGACCGGCTTTCCTGTTTTCAAGAACTCTTTGAATGCCTTGCGGCCGCCGAGCTTCTCCGATTGACCGTAATAGGGTCCGTCTTTTCTTTCCTTGGGCAAATAATAGCCGATCTTCTCATCCGCTTTTTTCCACGCTTCTTCCACTTTGCCGACATCGACCATGAGCGTGCGATAGCCGCCGGAGCTCATGGCGCTGGCATTCGGGATGAACGAAATCTCTTGGCCGCCGACATTCGCTTTGCCGATGACGGCATCCGGTTCCTCGTCCGGCTCGACGCGACTGCTTGCCGCCCCAAACTCAAAATCCCCTACTTCTCCTCCGGCTCCTTCTTCGTCGGCCATGCCGCCAAGAGCTTCGCCAGCTTCCCATGCTTCGCCTTCAGCGCGGCCAGCTTCTTCGCCTGCTCGTACAGCGGCTTCAACTTCGGATTCGTCGGCATGCTGCTTGGCATTTTCCAGTTCCTCGTAATACTTGGCTTGCTCGGCTTCAAGCTGCTTGCCCATGTCGGCGTGCAGGCTTGTGGCCTTGTTCTGGAGCAACTCCATCAAGTAATCGTCGGCGTTGCGGCCTTCGGGGACCTTGATGTGTCCCTCTTCCGCAAGGCTCTGGGCGATGTCATCGAGTCCGGCGCCGCCGCTCTTGGAAAATAGCCCAAGCAATCCAGCTTGGGCGAAATCCTCGCCGATGTTCCAATCGTCGCCCAGCTTCGCCCGAGAGATTCCGCCACGCTTCTTGATGATCGAGGCGAGCGATTCTCCCTTCGTTTCCTGCGGCTTGCTGCCGGCCTTAGCCACACGATTATACACCGCCTTGGCAAGCTTCGCGTCCCCTGCGCCGACAGTGAACTTGTCGCTCACCTGCTGCATGCCGCTGACGGCTTGCTTCTCGGCGTCGGAGAGATCAACGCCCGCTTTTCGGGCCGCTTTCACGAGCTCCGCACCGCTGACCGTTTTGCCGCCGGCGATCGAGCGAACAAGGTCGTCAGACGCCGACGGACGTCCGGGCGCGTCCTTGAGCTTTGCCGCTTCGACCGAGCGTTCCTTGACCGCCTGGACGATGGCCGCCACCATCTCGGCCTTGCGGCCGGTCGCGGTGATGTTGTTGGTCGCCTTGAGCTCCTTGAGCTGCGGAATCGTCAACTCGTTGAGTGCCTTGGCTACGTCGTCGCGGGCTTGCATGTCGCCCGAGAGCATGCGCCCAACGAGGTCCTTTGCCGACGACAGACGCGATGCCTTGTCTTCCGGCGAGTTCTTTCGTCCCTTGCCCTTGCCCGGGTTTTCGTCGGCGTACTTGACCTGGCCCGTTTTGACATGGACCCATCGCCGCTTCGAACGCGGGCCCGGCTGCCGGCTCCAGTCCTCCTCCGCGAAGACGAGCACCGCCCAATCCTGTTCCTCGCCGTCGTCCTCGCTGAAGCCGATGAACTTGCGGACCTTCGAGAGAAGCCCCTTGTTCTTCGCCGCAGCGTTGGCCTGGTTCGTGGCGAGCGTGCGGGCCGTCTCGAAGTCGAGCGCCTCGCCCGTGTCGTCGTGGAAGACAGTCAGGGGAACACCAGTGCGTTCGCTGAACTGCCGCATGACATCGGCGTGCGGGCCAATGGTTTCCGACGCCGGGATGCGGATTTCCTCGACGGCCTCCTTCGTCAGTGGAAATTCTCCACCCCAGACTTGGACTTCGGTGTAAGCATCGTGGCCGGCGTCGTGCTCGATGCCAGCCGCCCTGAGCGCTCGCCGGTTTGCCGCCAGCGCCGCCAGTGGATCTGCCATCGTGCCCGTCGTCGAGGCGTCCCGCAGGCCCCAAGTGTCGCGGGCTGTGAGTGTCGCACGATCTTTGATCGCGTCTTTCTTCAGGACGAGGCACGCATTACCGTAGACCGGAGCCGCGCCGTTCCGTGAGCGCCCACCCCAGTTGACGGCAGCGTAGATCGGTCGTTCTTCGTCCGGAACGTCGGTCGCCCCCAGGACACTGGATTCCACCTTGCGGCGCATGCCAAGGTAGCCGGCGTCGTTTTTCTTCGTGCCGCCGAATGACGTTTTGAGTGAGCCGCTGCCAAAGATGCCGGCGGCCGATGCCGACGGGCTGAAATTGACCGTGACTTCGGCGTCATCGAGGGCCTTTTGCAGGCGCTTCGCGTGCGCCGCCGTGTCGCCGCCGATCTTCGCGACCGCTGCCTCTCCGCGGGCCTTCGCCTCGCTCTGGTGCGTTTTCAGGACGCTGGATGTCTTCGCCGACAGCTTCTTGGCCGCCGAGCTCTGCTTGCCGCCCTTGGCGTCATCGCTGGCCGCTTGCTTCGGCTGATCGGGCTGCGCGGGCTGGCGTCCGTCGCCGCCAGGATTCGTGTCGGCGTAGACCTTCTGGCCGGTCTTGGAATTGACCCAGAGGCGGGACGACCGCGGGCCCTTTGTGTGGACCCAGTCCTGAGCATTGAACGCCTCCGGCTCCTCGCCCTCGCCCTCGCCCTCCGTTTCCTGCCATTCCCCTTCGTCGGCCCCTTCTTCATCCTTGCCGCCGCCAAGCCACCCCTTCATAATTTCGGCGATCAGCTTGGCCTTTTCTTCCTGATCCTCGCCGTCGTTGCTCTGATCGTAGATGAATCCTTCAGGATCGCCGCCCGGCGCCGGAGGCATGCCGCCTGCTTGGCCGAGGTCGTAATCCTCCATCGGCATGCCGTCCGGCTGCTGGCCGTTCGGGTCGCCAGGCATCGCCGGATTGCCGCCCATGGGCTGCCCCGGCATCGGCTGGCCGGGGATCGGCTGGCCGTCCGGGCCCATGCCGCCGCCAGCCTGTTGAGCCTCGACGAATTTGCGGCCGTAACGATCTTCGAGCTCCTCGCGGTCGAGCTGCAGGCCGAGCGGCTGCACGATTCTTTGCAGCGATTCGTCAACCCGCACCGATTCCGTCAGTTCTCGGTCGTCGACGCCGCCGGCGGATGCCACTGGATATTCGTCGATGCCGCTGAAATTGAGGTCGACAAGCCAGGGAATGATGCCGTTTTCGTGATCGTTGAGCAAATGGCACAGAGCGGACACCAAGTGCCACGCAGCAAGGTCTGCGGTGTCCTTGTGAACGTCGGAGCTGCCCCGTTGATTGGGGCTGGTCATCGTTTGCAGAATCGCCCACAGGATCGACGTCGTCACTTCTTCGCGGAGGTCGCGAACCGCTTCGCTGAAGATTTGATGCGACTGGCCGGCGATGTCAAAGGCTTGAAGCTGCGTGTCTTTGGGGACGCTGAGCCAGTTTTGATACCGGATCTTGGCCAGCGCCGTTTCCAACTTGCTTTGCGCCTTGGGATCGGCCCATTCGCCGACGATGATGGGCATCGATCGCTTATCAATCGCCAGCGCTCGCAGCTTCCAGACCGTGTCCAGAAGCCAGTAGGCGCGATATGCGGCCCGAAAATCGGACATGCCGACCGGGTTTTCGTACAGGCCCAGGTGCGTGTAGATGACGAAATCTTTCGGATTGAAGACTTCGCCGCCGTTGTAACGCAGGCCACGAATGCCGGTGATGTTCTTGAAGGCGTCGATTTCCAGGACGAGATCCTGATTGACGTCCTTTGCCTTGAGGCGAGCAAGGCGCCGCTTGCCCTTCCACGGGCCCGACTCCTCGACCGGCCCCACGATCTTTTCGCAGACGGAAACGCCGTCTATGAGCCCGCCGCTGAAGATATCCCAGACCATGCCCGGGATGCCTTCATGCAGGCCGTGCTTGAGATTCCAGTCGATGAACTCGGCGGCCTTCTGATGCCGCTGTGACTTGCGTTTCGATTTCGGCGGCCGGACGGACAGTTCCGACGATGCGACCGCCATGACCTTCCGCATGAAGGCGGATTTAACGTATGGCTCGGCGAGCATGCGGCGGTAGGCGTCTCGCATCTCGGCGGTTTCGCCTGCCGTCTGGAGTGTGTCAAAGTAGGGCAGGAACGCAGGGATTGGGACCGCCGAGCGAATCTTTTCGCTCGTGGATGTTGAATAGTCGCCGTCGTCGTACGATCGGCGTCGTGTTGAAGACGTGAAGCTCGTTGACCTGGATGATTCCGCGAAGAATTCCGCGTCAAAATCGCCGAGCGCAGAGACGGAGATGCCGACGGGGAATTGCTCAAACGGAGGCATGACGCTGTACGCTCCCGGCCCTGAGTTTGCGGGTGTTGGCCGAGAGTGTACGTCAGGCGTTGATACGGATGCAAAAAAGGGGAAGGCGGCTGGGCGATTGTGGAGCGTCTG
>Ga0315904_10002348_pt1 | contig 29382 bp, 21 predicted proteins | sample LakEriMetagenome_6_FD_203529 | JGI IMG/M metagenome (GOLD analysis project Ga0315904, IMG submission 203529) | Freshwater fungal communities from buoy surface, Lake Erie, Ohio, United States - Buoy 12 MA120 | ecosystem: Environmental > Aquatic > Freshwater > Lake | place: USA: Lake Erie, Ohio...
CGAATATTGCGAGATGGACGACGCACATGGGTAATCGGAGAAGTTTCAGTCAAGCCATAGCCGCCCAAAATCTCGATGCCGACAATTTCATAGAAGTCTTCGAGGTGTTCTGCGATTGAGCCGCCGCCGCTAACGATGTATTTGAAATTCCCGCCCGTTGCTTCTCGTACTTTTTGATAAACCAATTTGTTACCAAGCTTATGGACTGCCCATAGCCCCAAAACTACCAGCGAAGCCTTCAATTTATCCGCTAAAGAAGGATAGAGATTTTCCACATTTACGCCTTGGACAATTCGCTTGGCGGTAATGTATTTCTGACTCGTTTTTAGAAAGAAATTTACCAAACGCTGCTTCTTAGCAGGTTGCTCCCGAAAATTTTTCTGTACCCCTTCATAGATTGATTCCCATAAGCGGGGCACAGCAACCATATAGTCAGGTTTATGCTCTTTGAGATCCTTTTTGATGGTGCGAAGATTGGTGTAAATCTGGGTGCAACCTTGAGAAAAGATGAAATATTCAAAGGTGCGCTCGTAGGAATGCCATGTCGGTAAGATACTTAATACTTTTTCGCCGACCTTTAGTTGCAATACTGACTGTGCTCCTTCGACTTCGTACAAGAAATTCCCGTGAGTGAGCATTACGCCTTTGGGTCTAGCTGTTGTTCCTGAGGTGTAGATCAGCGTCGCCAGTGTGTCGCGCTTGATGTCTACATTGCCTAGGTCTTTGCTACTGCCTCTTGTCAGTAGTTGCTGAAAGTTAAACGCGCCTTCGGGTGGCGTTTCGTCTGAGAGCAAAATAATTTGCTTGACGGGTAATGTATGTAGTTCAGGTTCGAGTTTTTTGAGGGTGGCGAGATTCTCCACGACGATCGCGACGCTATCACTATGCTCGATGATGTATAGCAATTCGCTACGTTCAGCCTGAGAACTGCGGGTGGCATTAGCTGCCCCGATCGCTAAAATTCCTTGGTCTGCAATTAACCAACGCGGTGAATTATCGGCAATTAGAGCAACTTTTTCACCAAACTGGATGCCCAGCGATCGCAAGCCAGCCCCAAATGCATTTATCTGCTCAAAGGTGTCTTTGTAAGAAATTCTGACGGGCGGATTGACATGGGGATCGTAAAGGGCGATCGTATCGGGATGACTTTTTGCGCCATGTTGCCAGAGTTGCCAGAGGCTAGAGGCTTGTGAAGGAGGAAAAGATGTAGCCATAAAAGAAAGTAGCTCACTAATGTTTAATTATTTTTGATTACTAGGACTTGTAGTTAAAAAATAAGCATTAACTTCAGAATTGGATTATATATAAAAACCCAAAATCTGTACCGCCCGCTGCGCGGGCGGTACAGATTTTGGCTCTGGGTTTTTAATTATGCTGAGGTACTTATTTTCAATGGATTGCATTTGATTTCTCGTGTATTTCCTTGAGCAAACCCTTCTGGTTCCGACCGCTTTTAGTTTTGCCACCAATCACTAGCAGCCATAATTCTGTAAATTGCCATTTGTATATTGGCATAGGATGCGCCGTCAAGTTTCGTAATTTAGCGATTTGGTCAATTTTACTAGCGGCTTTTTGGTTGCCTGAGAGCCAGTTAGAAACTGGATGATCCCACTGCTCTAAAAATTCATTTACTAATTGGTGATCGTTAGCTGATATTTTCTGATCATTAACTTTGTGATAGTAAAGGCGATCGCGATCGGCAATAGATAAACTATCTCTATTTAAAATTTCGTCACTAAAAGTATCCCATTCCTTCGCAATCAGATAAGGCAAGCTGCCGATTGTATATTTCCCTCTGTTTTTAAGGATCACTCCACCGATCACAAAGTCTTTACGCATCGGATTTTGCTTACAAAGAAAGTGATAGAAACTCTTAAAAAAAGACTGCACAATCTCTCTTTCGACAACGCTAGCAATATATAAACATGATGGCTTGTAGTCTGAGAAATCTTCTGTAAAAATGTCGGATTCAACTAAATACTTATGCTTATAAGCACTAAACAGATCATTCTTGCTAGATATTTCTAACTTTTGCCAAGCTTTCATTCCTATTCTTTTAATTAGTTTCGCTTCCGTCTCTTGCTCGTCATAATTAAAGATAGGAATATTTTGCTGATTAGCTAAAGTTTTGATCTGATCTCTGAGTTGTAATATCTCACCTCTTTCTGCTTCTGAAAGATTAGCCTTTTCCCTGAAAATAGAAATCTCCGCATTAAGCAAGCGGATTTCTTCGTCTTTGTCCTTAAGGAGTTTGTGCTTTTCGGCAAGATCAAGAGCATTTACAGCAGCTTTGATGAGGTTGTAATAATTATTTTTTAAAATATCTACTTCCTGCGAAGTAGCCCGACTTTTGCCACGCAGAGCTGTTTTTTGACCTTGCCGTATGGCTAAAATTTCACCTTCGTGATTGCGGATGCGTAACTCCTTTTTCTCTCCCTGCTGATCAGGCAACACCACAACCATGCATTCATACTTACGCTGACTGTAATAAAATTCTACTTTCATGATTTACTCGTTAATAAGAGCAGCGCTTCGCGCAGCCCTTATTAGATTTCAGCTTGAGGTAATTGATCGGGATTAATCCAATTTTTCCCACTTGATGAGGAGTGGAGATTTCACAATAGATTGTGGTGTCGCAACCATACATCCTCAAAGAATCTATTAAAGAATCTATTTAGTTACAGCGCTTTGCGCTGCTAACAAATTATCTAGCTAAGGCTCACGCTGCATGTGAGCCTTACACAATTACACCTAGCTTTGCGCAGATCTCAAAAGTTAGTTAGCCTTTGATGAAGGCGATCGCATGTTGCCAAATCACGATCTTATGTCCAGATGCATCCATGCAAATACATTGATCGTCAATCCAAACAAGCTTGCCACGCAATTCATCACCTGTGGTTAGTTTGACTTGGACTTCGTTTTTGTCGCGAATAATGGCATGAATGCGGCGAATACTTGGCAGCGCCGTATTGAGTCCGATTTTAGTTGCTGTTGGTGCGCTCATCGTCTTACCTATGGCAGTTTTACGAATACTATCATTATGAAACCGATTTTGGATTTTTCAGTACCTACAGCGTTAAAAAATCCAAAATCAGTTTTGATTAAAGTCCGCCAAAGGCAGACTTTAATCAAAACTGATTTTATACCTAAGCACAAAGAGGCTGCGCCACTTTGTGAATCAAAAACCAAGAATTGATTGGCGGCGCGAAGCGCCGCCAATCAATTCTTGGTTTTTGATTTATCCTAAGACCATTGACTACAACTATAAAAATGAAAATTGCTAAAACTAAAGGCAGCTCCAAGAGCTGCCTTTAGTTTGTTTTTTGGCGACATAATCAAATTAGCCTTTTCTAGAATCGTAAACCCAAACCAGTTTGTAAAGAAGTTGCCGATGTTCCAGGCGAATTGCGATAGGCATCGAAGGCAAAGAGCACATTGCCAAATAGGACAAGGTTACTATTAGGTACTGTGTAGTCAATACCAGGTTGAATTACAAAGCTATTTTTGTTACCAACAGGTGTCGTATCCACAGTATTAGAAAGCGCTACACCTGCACCAATATAAACATCTGTATCGAAGTTTAATGGCACATCGAAGGAAACTGTTGGGACAACTGCGGTGCTATTTCCAACTAAAATCTGGGTTCTGATCGAAATAGGGAGTTCTAAAAACTTATAGCGAGCTGAAATTAGACCAGAGGTGCGAGAGCTTTCACCTGCGGCAGAATTGCCGCTTGTAAAGCCAAAACTAGCACCTGCGCCTACGTAGCTGCCATAAGCAGGCTGAGCTTGAGCTGAGGGAACTGCTGCGATAGCTGACATGCATCCCAATGCAGTCAAGCTGATCAAAATTTTATTTAAGTTAGTTATATTTTTCATTGATATCACTTCCTTGTGTGAGAAACGATTTATTTACTTAGTTTTTTACTTGGTTTTCTGAGTAACCCCGTCAGGGAGACAGACTATCACAAGTTGGATAGTTTGGCGAAAAAATTTAGCAACAAATATAGTGGATATAGTGGAGCGCTGTGCGATCCACTTTGTATCCCCCAACTGGATATAGCAAAAATTGAGAAAAGGCTGTATCATGAGGGATCTATCTAGCAGCCTCTGCTATTGATCAAAAACTTACTTATACAAAACTTGTCTCTTGACATATGGCAGAACTAGCAGTTTGTTTTGTTTTGAGTCTTGGTGTTCCTTACACATTCTGGAAAATCGTTAAACCTTTTACAGATGCGTAACTGCTTAACTCAAAAAAATAGAGGAGACGCTTTGCGCCTCCTCTATTTTTTTTGAGTAGTCATAGGCGACGCGAAGCGTCGCTTATGACTACTGTTTTTGAGCTAAATTTCTAAATCTGCTAAGCCTAAGTATGTAATTTTCGTCGGCTCGATCGCAAATCGACAGGGTAATACCTTCACACCTTTAGCGATCGCTTCTTTTAAAAGCCTTGCATATTCGGGATCGGCTTCTGCTCCTGCGGCAAAGCGATCGCAATCCCCTCGATTGATAAAGAAAATTAAAGCAGCAGATGTATCTTCTGTAATCACTGACATCAATTCACGTAAATGTTTTTGTCCTCTTGTTGTCACCGTATCAGGAAATAAAGCTAAGTTACCCTTACACCAAGTCGTATTTTTAACTTCTACATAGGTTCTTTTAGCAGTAGCACTATCAGTCAAGAGGAAATCAATCCGACTCTTTTCGTTACCATAGCTAACTTCACCCTTTACATCGGTATAGGTTTCTAGCTCTGGAAGTAAATGGCGATCGAGCATATTTCCGATCACATGATTGGGAAGACTCGTATTAATCCCAATCCATTGTTCATCTAAATAAATTGCTTCCCAACTATACGCAAGTTTACGCTTAGGATTGGAATGATGAGAAATCAAAACAGGACTGCCAACTTTGCAGACACCTGTCATCGGTCCAGTATTAGCACAATGCGCAGTAATTAGTTCACCATTATCTAGTTCTATATCGGCAAAGAACCTTTTATAACGGCTGACCAAACGACCTGAGATGAGATCAGCGTAAGTATGGACTTGTGACATTTTTAGTTGAATTAGTTTGATATGAACGGCGCAAGGCGCTGACCATATTAACATGAAGAGAAAGTCACTTTGACAGTAAGTTAATATGAGAATCAAACGTAACCTCCATCGTCCTGTAATCAAATTAGAACAGCGTGATGGCGTTCTACAAGTTGTCGGCGGAAACTCTTGGCATTCTTATTTTCGCGATCCTTATCATCTCTTGTTAACAATTCCTTGGATTGGATTTGTGGGGATCGTGGTGGGATTTGATATCTTCCTCAATGCGTTTTTTGCTGTTCTCTATTTGCTCGATGCCAATGCGATCGCAGGCATCCCAAAAGTAGGCTTTATGGAAGCTTTTTTCTTTAGTGTTCAGACCCTTGCTTCCATTGGCTATGGAGTAATGAATCCCCAAACACTTTATGCTAATCTGCTGGTTACCCTAGAATCGATCGCAAGTTTGATGTTATTTGCGGTGATCACGGGAATAGCTTTTACTAGATTTGCTAAATCTTCTTCCCGTGTAATGTTTAGCCGCGTCGCGACAATTCACGACTACAACGGCATTCCCACCCTCACATTTCGTACTGCTAACGAGCGACGCAATAATATTCTCGAAGCGAAACTGAGTGTTTATCTAATGATCGATGAAGTAACAGAAGAAGGGCAGATGATGCGGCGTTTGCATGAACTAAAACTAGTGCGCGATCATTCTCCTGTCTTTTTACTGTCATGGACAGTCATGCATATGATCGATCAAAGTAGTCCTTTGTATGGTTTGACTTTAGAATCAATGGAACGATTACATGCCCAAATTCTCGTGTCGCTGACTGGTGTGGATGAAACAGTTGAGGGTACGCTTCACGCTCGACACTTTTATGCAGCACGCAACCTCATGTTCGATCGCCGTTTTGTCGATGTGATTCATATGGGAAATGATGGACATCGCTATCTAGATTACACTTATTTCCACGAAACGATAGCTATATAATACCAAGTCACAAAATGGCTTAGCCATTTTGTGACTTTAAAATCCTTTGGGTTAGGACTTACGCAAAACTATATTGAAATCCTTATCGCAATGTAGGGGCAATTCATGAATTTCCCCTACATTGGCGTGCTTTTGCGTAAATCCTATTGATATTATTCATCGTTGCATTTCATAATTGAATTGGCGTTGTTCTAAAGCCAAGGTGGCTTTCTGTAGATCATCAGGATGCGAATTTTGCCGCGACGTACCGACTCGGGCAGTCGTTTTAAGTTATCTTTTTGCAAGTAGTCACTCGCCCCTTGCCGCATAAGCTCAATTGCCAGAGATTCATTGATTTTTCCTGAAATGACGATAAAGGGTAGATTGAGCTGTCTTTGCTGGAGGATCTCGAATACTTCAGGCGCTGTAATTTCAGGTAGATGATAATCAGAAATGAGCACATCCCAAGTTCACTTATTCAGAGCCTGATGAATTGTTTCAGAGGTCTGCACTCGCTCGCATTCAACGCTAAAATCTCCACGATGTTACTCTCGAACGACCAGAAGCGCATCATCATCACTATCTTCAACTATTAAAACGTTTAGAACATCAACCATGGATTATCTTTCTAGAGTTATTGGTTCATTAATACTTGTCCAGTAAATTGCCAATTGCCCCACAGCGTCGGTAAATCGATCAAATTCAATTGGTTTCCGAACATAGCTATTTGCCCCTAGGTCATAGCTGTCAATAATATCCCGCTGTTCACTTGATGAAGTGAGGATTACTACGGGTAGTAGACGAGTTTGTGCATTAGATCGAATAGCTCTTAAAACATCCAGACCATCAATTTTTGGCAATTTTAAGTCTAAAATCATAACGATAGGAAGACAATTTACATTAAAAACTGTGGCTAAAGCTTCTTCTCCATTACGAGCGATGAGGATTTCCGCAGAGATATTGGCTCGACGTAATGCTCTAACAGCCAAACGCTCATCATCGGGATTATCTTCAACTAATAAGATGGTCGCTTGCATTGCCATGATTTAGCCTCCTGCTCTAGACGTTGTATGCGGCACTGTAAAATAAATTGTCGCACCTTTTTCTACAAATCCCTCAGCCCAGACTTTTCCACCATGTCGATGGATTGCTCTCTGTACGCTTGCCAGACCGATCCCAGTACCTGCAAATTCATTGGTGTTATGTAGACGCTGGAAGACTCCGAAGAGCATTTTAGCAAATGCCATGTCAAATCCTGCACCATCATCACGGATAAAGTAGATTAACTGATCTTCTTGCTCCATTATGCCAAATTCTATGCATGATGTTGCGTGATGACTAGTGAATTTCCAAGCATTTTGGACTAAGTTACTGATCACAACTCGCATCAAGGTGAGATCAGCCGATACGAATATGTTCGGAAGGATGACTACTTCTACTTCTCGTTCAGGCTCAAATACTTGTAGTTCACTTACTTGTTCTTGAACCAATGCACTCAGGTTAACATTGCTATACTGCATTTCTGATCGCGATACACGAGAGAGGCGCAGTAAGTCATCAATTAACATTCCCATGCATTTAACATTGCGACGGATGCGCTCAAAGTAATCTCGCGCCTCGTCATCAAATTTGTCATAATAATCCTCTATTAATGCATTGCTATAGCCATCGATCGCCCGCAGTGGCGAACGTAAATCATGAGAGACAGAATATGCAAAGGCTTCTAGCTCTTGATTGGAAGCTTGAAGCTGTGCAGTGGTTTGCAAGATTTGAGATTCAGCAAGTTTGCGATCGGTGATGTCAAAGTTAATTCCAACCATACGCTGCACTTCACCCTGCGCGTTGTGCTGCGGCATTGCATAGCCTTGGATATAGCGGATTGTTCCATCGGGATGCACTACTCGAAATTCGGGGTCAAAGTCTTTTTCACCCTTTATGGCTTGTTGAAGTGCCAATTCACTGACGCTACGATCGTCTGGATGTAAGCTGTTTGACCAAGCTTCATAGACACTCGTGAACTGATTGGATTTGATGCCATACATCTCATACATGCGGTCATCCCAAGTGAGGGTATTTTGCACGACATCCCAGTCCCAAATGCCGATCGCGGCTGACTTTGCTGCTAGGGTGAGACGAGTAGAGAGGTTTAGCAGTTCTTCCTCTTGTTCTTTGCGTGCGGAAACATCACGACATACACAAATCAGCAAGCCATCTTCTGTCAAGGTGAGCGATAACCCCTCAATAAATGTAGTTCCATCTTTACGGATAGCGATCGCTTCACCTTCCCAATGTCTGTTAGCTCCTAAGACTGGGAACACTTCGCGTTCAAAATGCTGAAACTCTTCTGGGGAATAGAGTATTTTCCAATTTTTGCCCAATAGATCTTCTGGGCGAGTATAGCCAAATAAACTAACATGTGACGAGTTTAGGTAAATATAGCAGTCGTCTTTGAGGATCGCAATGCCATCCACAGTCGCTTCGATCGCTGTGAGTTGTTGTTTGAGTTGTTGCTCTGATTGCTTGCGATCGCTAATATCCTGTGCAGTTCCAATGGTCAACTTTATCTGTCCGAGATCGTCTCGACTAAATACTGTGTCTCGACTATAGAGCCATCGCCATTCGCCATTAGCATGAAGCATCCGATATTCAGTTTCAAAGATTTCTCCCTCTTGTGCCGCCTTGATTTGTTGATAGTAGTCAGATATTTTCGCAAGGTCTTCGGGATGCATTAAGTTCGCGAATAGAGCCCCTCCCATTGACTGAATCTCAGTGGGTGTGTAGCCAAGTACTGAAGCAATTTCACGATTACTGTATACGTTGCATTGCTCTTGTAGGTCATAGAGATAGAGAATGTTCGGCGATGCTTCGGCAATTTTTTGAATAAATTTTTGTTTTTCTAAAATCTCTTGTTCGACAGCTTTGCGATCGCTGATATCAGTACAAGTGCCGATATAGCCTAAAAATTCACCATCGGCATCAAATCGGGGTATACCCGTATCTAGCATCCAGCGATACTCGCCATCAAATCTTCTGAGACGATATTCCATCTCAAAGGATTGACGTATATCAAAGGAAGTCGTGTAGACATCTAAACAGGAATGAAAATCGTCAGGATGAACTCCTTCAACCCAGCCATTTCCTAATTCCTGCTCCATTGTGCGCCCTGTAAAGTCTAGCCAAGTTTTATTAAAGTGGAAGCAGAGCTTATCTAAACCTGACATCCAAATTAACACAGGCGCATGATCCGCCAAATAGCGGAATCTGGTTTCACTTTCTTGAATAGCTAACTCAGCTTGTTTGCGTTGGGTAATGTCAAAGCGAATGGCGAGATATTGAAATGGTCGTCCTTGCTCGTCCAAAAAAGGAACTATCGTGCTTTCCATCCAATACAGACTGCCATTTTTAGTGCGATTGCAAATTTCACCGCGCCAAATTTCACCACTAGCAATAGTTCGCCAAAGATCTTGAAAAAAGCTAGGGGGATGGTAGCCAGAGTTGATAATGCGATGGGTTTGACCAAGTAGTTCATCGCGCGTGTAACCAGAGATCTCGCAGAGGAGATCGTTGACGTTGGTCATTATGCCTTTAGCATCGGTAATAGCCACAATGGCAGACCGATCCAATGCAATCTTAAAATTAGATAATTCCTGAAGTAACTGCTGTCGTTCTAGTTCTGTCTGTTTGCGATCGCTTATATCTTGGGCGATACCTAGGAATCCAATAATTTGCTGATTGATATCCTTTAGCGCGGTAACAGATAGCAATACAGGAAAACGAGAACCATCTTTGCGTATATAAGTCCATTCGTCCTCGCTAGCAATACCTAGACGTGCCTTGGCGACAAACACCTCAAAGCCGATGGGAATATCTTGCTCTAGTTCCAATGAGAGTATTGCTGCCTTCTTAATTACCTCCTGCGGTTCGTGAATAATTGCTGGTGTGAGTTTACCAATTACTTCAGAAGCGCTATAGCCTAACATTCTTTCCGCAGCTTCGTTAAAGGTCAGAATTAAACCATTTAAATCGGTGGAAATAAATGCATAGTCAGCACCATCAAGAATAGCTTTTTGCAAACTATTCACTTGCCAAAGTGCTTGGGTGCGTTCTTCGACCTTGGCTTCTAGCTCTTGGTTGAGTTGTTGCAGCGCTGCCTCGGCTTGTTTACGATCGCTAATATCTGTAATCGTGCCGACATAGCCGATGATTTCGCTCCTCTCGTCTCGTTCAGCCTCCGACTGCCCAAGAACCCAAGTAATTTGCCCTTGGTTATTTAGAAATCGATATTCTAAATAAAAAGGTCGGTTAGCTTGCACAGCATCATTCCATTCTGCTGAGACTAGTTCGCGATCGTTAGGATGGATACCACTGATCCAGCCAAATCCTGCGGCATCCGCGGCGCTGAGTCCCGCAATCTCACACCAACGCTTATTTACATAGAGACAGTTGCCTTCATTATCCGTGCGAAAAATCCCGACAGGGGCAGCAGTCGCTAGAGAAGTAAATCTTTGTTCACTCTGTTTAAGTTCCAACTCACGCCGTTTTGCCTCCCTGAGATCTCTCCCTTCAGGAATCAATAACTTGATCTGTCCAGATTCATTAAAGATGGGGCGTAATGAGAAGTCTATCGGAATAATCGTTTGATTTATTCCTAAAACCTCAACTTCATAGCGTATAAATTCACCCTTGGCAGCACGGGCGATCGCTTGCTTTAATTGTAGTTGTGTTTCTGGTGAAACTTGCCACCAATAAGTTTCCCAAAAAGGTTGCCCCACGACATCTTCTATCTCTATCCCAGCCGCCGTTAGCGAGGCTTGATTGGACTCTAGCAAAATCCCTGCGGGTGACAACAGACCGATAAGTTGGAACATGTTGTCAAAAATGCCGCGAAATCTTTGTTCGCTCTCCCTGAGAGCAGATTCAGTGCGTTGCCGTTCTGCTTGTTCGATTTGGACTTGCTCATAGGCGGCAGCTTGTTGGATCGAGATCGCAATCTGGACTGAAATCTCATCTAATAAGATTAAATCTGCATCTTCCCATACTCGATAATCGTCACACTGATGACCAATTAACAATCCCCATAATTTGCCTGAGACATGGATTGGGACGACAAGATTGGACTTAACTTGATAGGCTTCTAACATCTCAACATAACAGTTGGGATAACGAGCCTGATGGATATTGGCGATCGCAATCGTGCGACCTTCGCTATATCGTAGAGTAATATCCCCATGAAAACAGGGATCGTCAATTGCCTCATGCAATGAGGCTCGCCAACCAGCACCCACTGACTCAGAGACAATCACACCGCTCCCATCAGACTCAAACTGCCAAATTAACATGCGATCGCAACCAAGGAATGATCTCAGTTCTTGGACTGCGGCATTGAGAATTTCTGGCAAACAAAATAAAGCCGCAATACCTGTTGAAATCTTGGCGATCAACTGCTCCCGCTCGAACTTAGCATGGCGGTCAGCCGTGCGTTGCTCGACTTGATGCTCTAGTTCAGCATTGTAATTTTCCAGTAGTTTTAGTTTCTCTGCCTCTAGCTGCGAAACCTTTTGCTCCAAAATCTTGGATAGGGTATAGAGTTCCAATGGATTGAGTGCATTTAACAAACTGGTCTGAGTCACAACACCCAATAGTTCACCCTGATCGCCTATCACAACCAATCGGCGGATTGATCGCTGCTCCATGATTTGCTGTACCAACATCAGGGTATCGTTTGGGTGTACAGCAAACACAGGTGCGCTCATCACCATCTGCACTTCCACGCGCTCTAATTGCAGCCCTAGAGATTGAAACTGGACAATATCGCGTTCAGTGATAATGCCCAAGGGGATTTGCAAGGAGTTACCCTCTGGATCGGTTTGGGGTTCTACAATCAAGACTGAACCCACTCGAAGATCTGCCATAGTTTGGGCGATCGCAAGCATCGATGTCGATGGCTCAGCACAGACTACATTTGCTGTCATCACCTCTGACACTAAACGCAAGCGCAACAAATCGATAGGTCGCGCCAGTTGCCTCAAGCTCTCGTGGGTAATCATGCCCAAAAGGTGATCATCACGATCTAAAATAGGCAGATGGCGAATGCGGCGCTGCTGAAGCAGATTTACCACCGAAAACAGATCGGTAAAGTCAGCTTCTCGCAACGTAATCACGGGCGAGACCATCACCTCGCGCACAGACACAGTGTCAAGCGAGCGCTGTTGGGTGCTGAGACGCACCACATCGCGTTCAGTCATAATACCGACAACTTTTTCCCCTTCCATCACCAATACACAACTTGATCTTGCTTCGAGGTGGACGTTATCTGAGTCTCCTGTATGGTCGGCGGCGCAGATTGTCCTTGTCTCGCTCATCTTCGCGATCGCCTCCATCACAGTAGTTTCGGCTGTGACGACTAGGGGGGTAAGCACGATTGCCGATTTTAATTCAGTTTGAGTGAGTGTCGATGTGGGCGTAGACATGACGGGTTGCTGTGTAGTGTGAATAGAAATTACTTTCCGAAACGAACGGTAGATTGCTCTTTATAGCAAAATGAAAATTCCAAAACCTTACTGAAACTAAGAAACCACTTAAGAATTACTTCTTACATTAAAAAGCCTTAAGAGATCCCCCTCAATCCCCCTTAAAAAGGGGGAAGAATTTAATTCTCCCCCCTTTTTAAGGGGGGCTGGGGGGATCTGGACAATTCTTAAATAGTTTCTAATTTTGGGCTTTCAAGGTGGATTGGGTAAGGTGAAGTCAAAAGTAGCTCCCTGTTCGATTACTCCTTCTGCCCAAATTTTGCCTCCATGACGATGAATTATTCTTTGGACTGTTGCCAAGCCAATTCCAGTGCCAGGGAATTCACTGGTGCTGTGTAATCGTTGAAATACTCCAAATAGTTTAGAGCTCTGCTCCATATTAAACCCTGCACCATCATCATGCATAAAATAAGTCGTTTGTGCTAGCGTTTGATCTAGATTTTGGGCAATACCAAAGCTAATCTGAGCCGTAGGATGACGACTGGTAAATTTCCAAGCATTCTGCAAAAGATTCTCTAAGACTACGCGCATGAGGTTGCGATCGTCGTAAACAAAGACTTCTAGCACAACACTCAGATCCACTATTCTCTCTGGTTGCAAAGCTTGGATGTCGCCAGAGATCTCTTGGACTAGTTCGCTAAGGTTGACCTTGTCATAGCGCATTTCCGATCTGGATATCCGTGATAGCAATAATAAGTCGTCGATCAGGGTTCCCATGCGATCGACGTTACGTTGAATGCGACTAAAGTAATCTTTGCAATCATCATCAAAGCGATCGCCATAGTCTTCAAGCAAGATTTGACTGAACCCATTGATCGCCCGTAATGGTGCACGTAAGTCATGGGAAACAGAATAGGAAAAAGATTCTAGCTCTTGGTTGGAAATTTCTAGTTGAGCGCTGGTTTGTTTCAGTTCAAGATTGGACATTGAGAGTTGAGTATTAGCCTAGATCAGTCTGTCTTCGGTTCGCTGTCGTTCTGCTAGCTCCGACTGTAACTGTTCCACTAAATTAGCTTGCTGGATAGCGATCGCAAGTTGATTAGCAATTTGCTGCACAAACTCAATCTCAATCTCCTGCCATTGTCTCGGTGCAGAACATTGATGAATGCATAGCAATCCCCACAAACAACCTTCTCCTTCGAGCAAGGGTACAACTAAGTTAGCTTGGATTTGAAATTGATGCAAAAAATCTGTATGACATTCTGATAGTTGCGAATTCTTAGTATCTTCAATTATTTGGATGCGTCCATTGAGATACAAATCAGCATACTTTTCAGCAAAAATGTGATCGCCAATTTTAATGTCAAGAATTGAGTCGATGTTATCAGCGATTGATTCAGAAACGAATTCTCCATCATTAAAATTAGAGTCGGGTGTAAATTTGTAGATGCAAACGCGCTCAACCTGAATAGATTTGCGAATCTCCAATGTAGCAATTTCCAAGGTTTTCACCAGATCAAGGGATTGACGAATCCGATGAGTAATTTCTCCAATTAATATTGCGCGATCATATTGCGATCGCAACGCAATTTCGGCTTGCTTTTGGGCAAGTGTCGCTGCCTCTGCTGCTTTCTTCGCCTTCAGGATTTCATCTTCGTACTGAATACGTTGACGAATGGGAATAAAAATACAATCATTGACAAAATCTTCTCCCTGACTGCGACGAGATGCGTTAATTAGCATTGGAATATCATTCCCATCTTTTGCTCTCAATGAGAAGTAGATTTCTTCAACTTTGCCATAAAGTTTTAAAAGTGGAAAGAAATGTGTCTGATAGAAAACACGACTAGCGATCGGCAAAATTATTTCCAACCTCTTCCCAACAAGACTGTCAGATTCATATCCTAATAGTTGCAATAGCGTAAAATTAGCTAGCACAATCAAGCCATCGTCGGTAAACGAGAGAAAGCCACATGGGGCTTTGTTCAGTAGTTCTTCGATCTGTTGGCTCACAGGGATAGATAGTAAGAGGTTTGAACAATTTATTTAACTCATGTTATACCACTTCTTAAATTAAGAGCGTGTTTGAGAAGTTTTGTACCCCCTCTAACTCCCCCTTACAAAGGGCTATCGTGTATATATCAAGTCGGACTTACCCCCTTTAATTCCCCCTTGCAAAGGGGGAAGACCAGAAATCTTGTTCCCTCCCCTTTGCAAGGGGAGTGTTAGGGTGGGGTAATTCCCTTGCTATAGATATTTATTCTGCGCCTGCGGCTGGTGAAACACTAACGAATCCCCATCATCCGCTTAGGAATGTATCTAGATTTTGGCGCATTGTTGTTGGTCGTGTGCTGTGCAATAGTATAAATATCGATAGGGGAAAGTATTGTGAACTCAGACATTATCAAACTTTCTGAACTGAAGTCAGCAATTATTCGAGATCTTTTGGTCGTTGATCGCGCTGCGACAGTCATGGAGGCGATCGCTTTAATGAGTGGCGGGCGATCGCAATGTGATGCTGACAGTAATAGCGATATTCACCAGCAAGAATTTTTGCAAGAGTCGCGATCGAGCTGTGTATTTGTGGTCGAAGATCGAAAAGTCATTGGCATCATGACCGATCGAGACGTAGTACGTCTGAACGCTCAGACGCACTACGTCTCGATCGCCTGTTGGTGAGTGAGGTTATGGCGCATCCCTTGGTGACGCTGCATGAGTCTGCCCTCACAGATTTGTTTTTAGCAGTCAACCTCATCCAACAGTTCCGCATTCGGCATTTGCCAATCCTCGACGAGCAAGACTGCCTAGTGGGGATGGTTACTCACGAAAGCTTAAGGCAAGTTTCGCGTCCCATCGATCTCATGCGACTGCGGCTAGTATCGGAGGTAATGACTGGCGATGTAGTTTGTGCGGCGAGCGATCGCTCGATGTTAGCCGTCGCCCAACTAATGGCAACCCAAAACGTTAGTTCCGTCATTATCGTCGAGGCGATCGGTAATGAAACATCTCTAAGGAGACCAGTAGGCATCGTCACCGAGAGAGACATCGTCCAGTTTCAGGCGCTAGGCTTAAATCTTACTAACTACCAAGCAAGTACAGTGATGAGTACGCCAATTTTTGCGGTTACAAAAGAGGATACTCTCTGGACTGTGCATCAGATCATGGATCAGCGGTTGATTCGGCGTTTGGTAGTAACGGGGGAACTGGGCGAACTATTAGGAATCGTTACCCAGACCAGTTTACTAAACGCACTAAATCCAACTGAAATCTATAATTTGGCAAAGATTTTAGAAGGCAAAGTATTACAATTAGATTTAGTCGGATCGGGAGAATAACTCAAGAGTTCTCCTTCTTGGGCGATCAAGGCATAATATCCACCATCATCGTATAAGGTGCTATCCTTGGTTTGACTTAGATCTTTAACGTTAATATCGCCATTCATCACGGCAATTAACTTACCTTGCCGATCGCGAATCGTCCCTGAAAAAGTCATTAACGGAATTGGATGGATTGCTTCGTTGATATAGGGTTTTGACCAAAAGTAGCGATCGGCTTTAACGGCATCTTTGAAGTATTGCTGTTCGGGATACTTATCGACCAGCCAGAGATCGACGAGGCTAAATCCAGGATATTCGGGTAATTTTACGCCGAGATCGAGTGCGGATTCTTTGATATAGGGGGCAAGCCACTCGCGATCGAAGATATAGGGGGCAAACCACTCGCGATCGACTAAGCTCCGAGGAAATTGCATCACCCCAAAACCTGTAATCAGTTTGGGACGAGCGGACATAAACGAAAGCGCTAATTTTTCGTAGGCTTCAGGCGATCGCACGCCACTATCGTGTAAAAAAGTAGTTGCCGCAACGAGACTTTTTAAAAAACTTTCACCACTAAGGAGTTGTGAATCTAGTTGTCTGACTTTACTATCTGTTTCTGAAGTTAATTGTAAAATTCTGACAGATTTAAGTTCATTATAAAATAAATAGCCTAGACTGCCCAGTCCAACCGAAGCAGCAGCCATCACCGCCAAAAATAACCTCGCACCAATCGAATGCAGTCCAAATTTTACTGGTTTGACTGGCATGGCTGGATCGTTGTTAGCTATGTTTTTTGTCATGTTTTAACCAAACAAGATGATGACGAATGAAAGCATCTAATGTTTAAGGACTACCCCCTATAAAAATTAGGAGCGCTGTGCAAACGGATAGAGTGCGGGACTTCCCGTTCGCGTTAGTTCAAATCAAGTGGAAGTCGTCAATAAAATATCGAGTTGTGCTGAGTCTAAACGACCAGCTTCGTATAACGTTTTGGCAATCTCAGAAAATTTCAACACCGTATGGGCTTGATAACCCTGACGCGCTAGTTTCTGGGTCACATCCCCTTCGTGATCGATCAGTACAACCACATCCTTCACCACTAAACCCACCGATTGCAGTTTTTCGATGCCTTCTAGCACACTCTTACCTGTGATCAGAACGTCATCAATCAACACAACCGTTTCACCGTCCTGAAATTGCCCTTCAACTAAACGACGGGTTCCGTGGGCTTTGACCTCTTTGCGGGGAAAAATCATGGGGTAGTTGAGGCGCAATCCCAAACCCGTTGCGGTGGGCAATGAGCCGTAGGGAATGCCTGCAATGCGATCGAATGTCAAAGTTTGGAGAATATTGGCATAGGCATTGAGGACTTGCTCAAATACTTGAGGATGTGAAATTATGGTGCGTAGATCAATATAATAGGGAAACGTCGCACCAGATGCTTGGACAAATTCCCCAAACTGAATGCAGCCAATGTCATAAAGCTGCAAAATCAAATCCTTATGGAGATATTCTTGCAGAATGCACACATTTGAAAACCAAACCGAACAGGTTGGATTTCCCTGATTCATGTCTGCTCTCATCTGGTTGATGTCATTCCGTAGCGATTTGATGGCATTTCTGGGAGATTCAAGGCTTAACAGATCATCGGGAGTAGAAATAATAAGCCCATCAGCATTAGAGGTCAGTCCTGCTTTCAGCAATGCTTTTAATTCTGTTGGCTCTAGCGAAATGTCATCAGCTAAGATCAACCGCTCAGGCGAAATCGCACGGATGCGGGCAAAGACATCAGCTCTGCCAGCCACTTCTAACCCCAACTGCTCTGCAATCCCCCAAGTTTTAGCTTGCTCTACTAAATTCAGATAGAACGGCGATTGACGGGTCGGATATTCTTGCAACATAGCTGTTGAAGAATTGTCCGTAGCACACAAGATAAATACAGCTTTATCTGGATAGATGAGAAAGGGAGTCACGCCATCTTGCCCAATGTATGGATTGAGGGTAACTGCATCTACCTGCCAGACTTTAAAGATCATCTGGGCAAAAATTCTGCTGGTATGACTGTCACTATGCTGAGCATCTAGAATAACTGGAATGTGATGTGGGATGGTCGCCAAGATCTGCCGCAATAATCCTAGCCCCGAAGCCCCCAATGCGCGATAGAACTCAAAAGTTAGCGTGTAAGCGCAAACTAAATCAGCCGTTTCAACAATCAACCATTGCAACCATTCCTGTAATTCCCAAATATGAGCATGAGCTCCTTCCCAACCACCTAGGTGTTGAGGCCATATTTGAGGATTTGGAGCGAGTTCAACAGAGAGCAAACTCTGATTGCAGGTCATAGCTTTGCTCAACTTATCACAAAAATTCATAAACAATTTTGGGAGAGAAGGATCTAATCGTCATAAATTCGACATTCCAAGGCATTGGGATTATCCTCGCAGTACGACAGGAGTGAATTCTGTTCCTTTTTTTCGACCTGTTGATGGGCGGCTTCCGCTTCCTTTCTTTTGACCCGTTGATGGGCGAATTCCGACTGGAGTTCCTCAAGCGCATCCCAAGCCGCAGCACACTCTGGAGAGGTGTTCCCTCTTGCTATACAAATAGTTCGCGCGTCTTCACGGGCAATTTCGATTTCGTCTTCAATAAACAGTCGTTTCGGATTTTCTACAAAGTCACTCTTAAAGAGAATGTCACTGACGGAAACAATACCTAGCAAGGTTTTGCCCTGAATCACAGGTGCTCGACGAATGTGGGTTTGAGCAAATAACCGAGCCACATATTCCACACCCAGTTCGGGATTGATGACCACACAGGGCTTAACCATAATTTCGTAAACCCGCACTGTCTTGGGATCGAGACCAAAGGCTGCCACTTTGTAGATAATGTCGGTTTCGGTCACCATCCCATAGGGGTCTTGTTCATGGCGTGGTTCGACTATCAGTCCCCGTAGGTGTTTGTCTTTCATCAACTTCACAGCATCTGCAACCGTTGCCGAACCAAGAATGGTGACAACGTTTGGGGTCATAATTTCTTCAGCTTGCATCATAGGAATTTAAATTTTTATTGAATGGGATAATTGGAATATGTTAAAAATTGGCTAGTATTGCCCAGAAAGTAATGTGCTGGGAGCTAATTTCATCACAGATAGCAGAGAGGTAAGAGGGCGATCGCTGAATCTGGTCGGGAGGCAGCTTTCTCCTGAACGCCAGGTGCATAGGCTTCAAGTACTGCGCCGTTTTGTGAACACGTCGTCATGAAATAGTCGCAAGTTGGACATTCAGTCTGAGTCACTTGTAGTCTTGGGCACTTACACCCAATGGTTAAGCGAGTGCTAAAGAGCCGTTGAGCCTCGCTGCCGCAGTTGGGACATCGAATTTTCATAATTTTGTTCATCGTTGCATTTCAAAATTGAATGATCGCGTGAGAAGGAAATGTTCAAAAACAAGGGGGAACACACATCATTGGAATACTATCGCTGTCGTTCTACCGCAGCCGTAAATTCTTCATAGGGCTTAACCCCAACTAACGTTTCCATCAATTCGCCTTGTTTAAATACCATGACGGCTGGAATACTTCTAATTCCAAAGCGTTTGGCTACGGCTTTGTTCTCGGTCACGTCCAGCTTGAGGACTTTTGCGCGATCGCTATAATCTTCAGCCAGTCGATCGATTAACGGCGCAACTAGTTTGCAAGGACCACACCAAGTTGCGGTGCAATCTACAACCATGAGTGATTCATTGCTCAATAGGGAATCAAATTCAGTTTCATCTTGAATAAATTTAGCCGTACCCATGTTTATATCTCCAAATTGATGATGTGTGACTTAAGTACTGTGTGACTTAGTACAAATTTTCTTCTTGGTGCGTTTTAATCGTGCAATTGGAGCGGGGATAAGTAACACAGGTCAGCACAAACCCAGCATTCACTTGGTCTTCATCTAAAAATGATTGATCCGACTGATCCACTTCACCAGAAATCAGTTTGCCAGCACAGCTAGAACAAGACCCTGCCTGACAAGAAATTGGTAAGTCAATGTCCGCTTCGCATGCGGCTTCGTATACGGTTTGATCGTCTTGGACATCGATGGTGACATCTAATCCCTCGTCATTCACGAGTTTTACTTTGTAAGTTGCCATGCGGTACTCCTAATCAAAACAAATTTAAGGCGTTAAGTTGGGATATAGTGTTCTTGCAAGTCATTGAAATAGACACCACCATGACAGCAGTTCCTTCCAACAATTTATCTGCCTGGGAGCGCCTAGAGCAAGGCAGGCAAACAAAAGCAAGCAACGGTGGTTATGCGGGCTACGGATCGCCTGCGTTTGGGCAACGATCAGTAGATGGTGAATTAGTGAATGACCCAGAAGAGTCTCAGGTAATTGAACTAATTCGCCGCCATCACAAATCTGGGAAATCGTTACAGAAGATCGCCGATTGGCTCAATGAAAATGGGTACACCACCAAACGAGGTCAACTGTGGCATCGTATTTCCGTAAAACGAGTGCTCGATCGACTCTACGGAAAGCTGTCCAGAATCTCAGGAGTAGCATCTCAGGATGAACAAAACCCTGAAGCATCCCCCCTAGCGCTTGATGACATCGCAACCGACAACCATATAGAGAATCTAACACTTCTAGGCAAAGGGTTTTAACACTTAGTCTGTAACATCCCTCTATCATACACCTATGTCTGTGCAAAACTGGTATAGATTTGAAACTAATAGCAATAAAACTTTACATTTCTCTTGAAGAGGTCAGATGACACTACATTCTGGGATAGTTTTTGGGACGGTTTTAGCTGCTATGAAGGGCTGGGTTATTTCCTGTAGGGAGGCTCAATCTCCTATCTTGACTTTTCGGTTTACAGGAAGGTGCTGATGCCACTCGATACATTTCAGAGTTGGGCTCCTAATCTAGAAGATGCCATCGATCGACATCCGTTGACGCTGCCACCAAACACTCCATTGGTGGAGGCGATCGCTTTGCTCAGTCAGACGCATGACATTATTTGTGTGCTGACAGATGACCAAGCGTTGTCAACCCCTTCCGCCAAAGAGGTTCATACTAGCTGTGTGTTGGTAATGCAAGGGCAAGAACTATTGGGGATTTTGACAGAACGTGATGTGGTTAGACTTACCGCAAAAGGGCTTAACTTGACTGAGATAACCGTCGCCGATGTGATGGTGCATCCGATGATCACGTTGCTGCAGCAATCCATGCAAGACATTTTTGCCCCACTGTTTTTGTTTCGCCGCTACAAGATTCGTCATTTGCCGATTGTGGATGACCAAGGACATTTGGTCGGGGTTATTTCCCAAGAAAGTATTCGCAAAATTATGCGCCCAGCCAATCTCTTGCAGTTTCGTCGCGTATCGGATGTGATGACCACTAAGGTGGTGCATGCCCCACTCTCCGCTACGGTCTTGCAATTGGCGCAGTTAATGACCGAGCATTGCGTGGGCTGTGTGGTGATCGTGCAAAGAAATTCAGAAGATAATGACTGCCCCGTTGGCATTGTGACGGAGCGCGATATTGTGCAGTTTCAATCGCTTCAAATCGATCTGCAAAAAACTCTGGCTCAAACGGTGATGAGTACGCCGCTATTTCTCCTCAGTCCTGAGGATTCGTTGTGGACGGCTCATCAGCAAATGCAGAAAAGGCGAGTGGGGCGCTTGGTGGTGTCTTGGAACTGGGGGCAGGGGTTAGGAATTGTGACACAAACAAGCCTATTACGGGTTTTTGACCCAATGGAAATGTATGGAGTGATTGAAAATTTACAACAAACTATTCAACATTTAGAGGCAGAGCGATCGCCTTCCAATCCCTGCCGACAACCTGATCCTTTGCTTGTCCAGTCTAGTTCTGCGGACTCATTACTCCAACAGACTCGATCCCCATCTTACAACGAGATTGCGGGTGATTGGCAATCCCTACTTACCTTGCTGGACAATGCTTACAAAGACATAATGTACATGTCTACTAACTTAGATATTTTAGTCGAGCATCGGCAAACTCTGCTCAGATCGGTTCTAGTTACGCTTGAGCAACTCGGTCGTAAAATTAGATCTCAGATACCGAAGAAAGCATTTAAGAATTGACAGCCTCTGAGGTATTCTCATGAAATTCATAGTCCTTGCTGAGTCCGCGATATTTGCCTAGCCAAGCGAAAGTTCTCTCTTAAATCAGAGCTATACTCAAGCTATTCAATTTCTACTCTTAAGCCCTATAACCTATATATAGCAGATATTTCAAACATCACTACTTAAGGCTCACTACCTATTCTACTTCCTGTTGCCTAAAATACTCCAAATTGTATCAGCTAATGTTTTTAGCTTAATAGGCTTAGCTAAATAATCACTAGCCCCTGCTGCCATACATCTTTCGCGATCGCCAGCCATTGCTAAAGCCGTCAGCGCAATAATTGGAATATCAACCAGATTTGGATCGAGACGGATCTGCCGAGTTGCTTCCAAACCGTCCATGACAGGCATTTGAATATCCATCAAAATCAGATCAGGTTTATGGGCTTTAGTAAGTGCGATCGCTTCTTTCCCATCTTTTGCTGAGAGAACTCGATAACCCTTAACTTTAAGGTAACTCGAAACCGTCATAGAATTGACTTCATCATCGTCTACGATCAATATTAGAAAATCCTGTCTGACATCTGTATAGGTGGTTGCGAGTTCAGTTTCTAAGGGCTTAACTGGTCGATTGCTTGAGCCTATTTCAGTTTGAGGGTTTGGGAGAGTCAGACAAGGTAGCAGGATTGTGAAACAACTGCCCACGCCCACTTCGCTAGTTAAATCTACATAGCCACCATGAAGCTCCACAATGCGCTTTACCAACGCTAGCCCCAATCCCGTCCCCTCAAATTTACGATTTAAGGCGCTATCGATTTGAATAAAGGGCTGAAATAGTCTTTGAATATTCTCTGGCGCGATACCTATACCCGTATCGCTTATAGAAATCTGTAGATAGTCCTGTGTTGTATCTGTTATTTTATTGAGGACAAAATGCTGTTGTTTGACTTCTAAGGTGACAGAACCACCACCAGTCGGCGTAAATTTAACTGCATTATTGAGGAGATTAATTAATGCTTGACGAATACGTCGTTCATCTATTAGCAGATTAGGGAGGTTAGGGGCAATTTTGATGGTCAATTGAATTTGTTTTTTTAAGGCTTGCTGCTTCACAAATTCTAAACTTGATTGAGCTATCAATGGGATTGAAGCGATCGCAAAATCTAGCCTGATATGTCCAGACTCAATTTTTGCTAAGTCCAAAATGTCGTTAATCAATTCGAGAAGATGGTTACCGCTCCTTTCGACAGTTTGTAATGCGTCAAGTTGGCGATCATTGACAGTACCAAATATATGATCTTGTAGTCCTTCCGTCATTCCTAAAATGGCATTGAGCGGAGTACGGAGTTCGTGACTCATATTTGCCAAAAAACTATCCTTTAGCCGATGGGACTCAATCAGTTGAGTATTGGTTAGTTGCAATTGATGTAAAAGATATTCTTGGCGCTCCACCATACTGAAGAAGGCTGTCGATAAACGACTAATTTCATCTTTGGAGCTAATTTGCTCATTGCTTTCTGTGGATGTTAATTCGCAAGCCTCTAAAATTGGCTGCAATCGACGGTTTAGATAACGGACAAATATCCCCACAACAAAAGCTATGACGATCGCTGCCGATAGAGTGGCACTGATGGATAGCAATAACGCAGGCTTGATAACCATATCATACGGAATAGATTGCAACATCACCCATTGACTACTCGGCACTCTCTCATAAACCCAATAACTCTGTGTTGCAGTTGACTCGATAAATCCTTGAGATTTCCCTTGAGCTAATTCATATTGAATCTCATCCCAAACAGATTTATATGATGGAATTGATGCAATATTTTCTAGATTAGATACTTTGTTTGGTTCAGGAGCATATCCTAAGAGTATTCCTTCTTGAGTGACAAACACTGAATATCCACCCTCCTTGGACTTACTTTGATCGTTAAGGTTAAGATCTCTAATGTTAATATCACCATTCACAATTCCAATTAAATTGCCATTGCGATCGCGAATGGGTCCCACAAATGTCACCAATGGAACAGGATAAACTGCATTGATATATGGCTTCGACCAAAAAAACTTGTTCTCCTTGACAGCATCGGTATAATATTGCAATTCAGGATATTTATCGACTTGCCAAAGTTCCACCAGACTATAATTGGCATCTTCGGGAAGTTTAACACCTCGATTTGGTTGTGTCTCTTCGATAAAAGATCCAAACCACTGGCGATCTACCAAGCCATTTGGAGTCTGCATCACGCCAAATCCAGTAATCAGTTTGGGACGAGCAGACATAAATGAAAGAACTATTTGGTCATAGGCAGATGGCGATCGCACCCCGTTATTTTGTAAATTGATGGTTGCTAAGACTAAACTTTTTAAAAAAATCTCACTCTTACGCAACTCCGAGTCTATCTCTTTAACCTTGAGATCCGCTTCTGTCGTTAAATGATATAGCTTGTCAGCTTCCAAATTAAAATAAAATAGAGTCCCCAATCCAGCTAACCCGATAGTAACTGGTGTCATTATTGATAAAAATAATCGCGTACCAATAGAAGAAAGCCCAAAATCTCCTAGTTTAAATGAATTGATAGACTTCTTTTTAGACAAACTTTTTCTCATATATATCAAGGCTAAAAATATTTAGGTTAGAAACATCCAAAAAATCACACATTTTTCTTTGCATTTAAAATTTGTTGAATACTAGTAGCCAATTGCTTCAGCTTTAAAGGTTTTTGGAGATATTCACTTGCCCCAGCATCCAGACATCTTTCGCGATCATCAGCCATTGCTAAAGCCGTCAGAGCAATAATCGGAATGTCAGCAACATCTGGATCGAGACGAATTTGCTTGATTGCCGTTAATCCATCTATAACAGGCATCTGGATATCCATCAAAATCAAATCAGGATGCTCGGCTTTTGTAATTGAGATCGCCTGTCGTCCATCTGTAGCGAATACAAGGCGATAGCCCTTAGCTTGTAGGTAGCTAGAAAATGTATTGATATTAGCTTCGTTATCTTCGGCAAGCAAGATTAAGGGAGAGCTTAGGTTGTCAGTTTGACTTTGATCTATCAGAGATAGCTCTGCCAAATCATACTGAATTTGGACTTCGAGGTTAGGATTTTCTACATTAAAGGGAAGAGTAATTGCAAAGCAACTACCTACCCCCAATTCGCTGGTGAGTTCTACGCTGCCTCCATGAAGTTCAACAATTCTTTTGACTAGAGCCAAACCTAAGCCAGTGCCATTATATTGACGATTTAACGCACTATCAATTTGGATAAAGGGCTGAAATAGCTTTTTGATATTCTCGGCTGAGATACCTATTCCCGTATCAATCACAGCTATCCTTAAATAATTTGGAGAGGTGAGATTGGTTTCGACTCCATCAGACTTAATTCGAGTCACTTCTAGAGTGATTGTTCCTCCCTCCAAAGTAAATTTGACAGCATTATTTAGCAGATTGATTAAGACTTGACGGATACGACGCTCATCGAGCATTATTTCTGATAGATTTTGAGGAACTCTCAGTGATAGCTGAATCCGTTTTGTCAGTGCTTGCTGCTTGATAAATGCCAAACTAGATTTACATAAGCTCTCTATACTAGTAGCAGTTAAATCTAAGTCAACTTGTCCAGATTCAATTTTTGAGACATCAAGAATGTCATTAATCAATGATAAAAGATGCGTACTGCTATTCTCAACTGTCTTCAAAGCTCCGAGCTGTTGGTCATTAATACTGCCAAATATTTGCTCTTGTAATATCTCTGTCATCCCCAAGATCGAATTGAGCGGTGTACGCAGCTCATGGCTCATATTGGCGAGAAATTCATCTTTGAGGCGAGTAGCTCGCATTAACTCTTCGTTGGCTAACTGTAACTGTGCTTCGGCTTGTTTGCGGTCGCTAATATCCTGCACACTAGACCAAATCAATAACTCTCCATTTCTGAGAATCATTAATCCTGACAACATTACTGGCACAAGATGCCCATCTTTATGGATGTATTCTTTTTCATAGGGACCATAGCGACCTTCTGTTTGAATTAATCGCAGTTGTTCGGCTTCTTGGTCGGCATATTTAGAAGGCGTGATATCCCAATAACTTAGAGATACAACTTCCTCAACCGTGCGTCCTAAGATTTGGGCAAAGGCAGCGTTAACAAATACTAAGTGTCCATCTAAGCGACAGCTTGCTAAGCCTATAGGAAATTCTTCGACTAACTGACGGTTAAATGCTTCGCTTTCCGCTAAGGTTTCTTCGGCACGCTTGCGATCGCTAATATCTTGATATGTCCCTAAAATCCCTATAATCTCACCATGCAAGTCCCGTAAAGGAACTTTATTTGTTTCCACCCAAATAGTTTCACCATTTTCCTGATATTGAATCTCGATAATATTTAGCTTAGGTTTGCCAGAGGTTATAACTTGGCGATCGTCACTTCTATAGCTATATGCTTCAGTATTTCCCCAAGGCATCTCATAGTCAGTCTTACCGATTATTTCCGATGGCAAGTTTAATCCTACGCTTACCGCAAAATTCTGATTGCAACCTAAATAGACTGATTGATGATCTTTCCAAAATACAAATAGTGGAAATGTATCGAGGACAAGTTGCAGAAACTGTTTTGATTCAAGAAGTTCATTTTCTACTTTTTTACGTTCGGTAACATCTCTAAAGATTCCTCTGGTGGCAATTGGTACGCCATCTTTTAGCTGACAGTTCACATTGCCTTCCACAACAATTGTTTGACCATCCTTAGTTACAAATCTAGTCTCGATCGCGACACATTGTTCACCACAAAATAGATTTTGCATGGCGAGCTGACAATGTTCAAGGTCTTCAGGATGAATGATTTGAAAAATTGATAAGTTTTCTAATTCAGCTTCGCTATAGCCTAAAGTGCTTTTCCACGCTTGATTTACAAATAAAATATTTCCTTCTGGAGATATGCTTTGGATTAAATCAGTCGCATTGTCAAAAAAGTCTCGAAGTTGTTCCTCCCGTTCTTGTAGGGCTTGGGTTCGTTCTAGTACACGCTCCTCTAGCTCATGGTTTAGACAATTGAGTGCTTCGTTGACATTTTTGCGCTGCAATTCCGCCGATGCTCTCGCTGCAAAGACTTGCAAAATGCCGATCGCCTCAGCCCTTTTAGTCTCTGACATTGGCTTTGTATCTAAAACACAAAGATTGCCAATGACGTTGCCATCATCATCTTTTAAGGCAATTCCTAAATAACTTTCAGCTTGCATGGTTACAAGATCGAGAGCTTCTGCAAATACTGCTTGGACGGCTTCCTCGCAATGATATTGTCCTTCTTGCATACAAATTTCGCAGGGAGTTTTGGCGGGTAGATAGGAAATAGATGGTTGCAGGCTGCCATTTGCCCAAAATCCCAACGAAACCAATTGCTCATCAACCACTTCGGTCACAAGAGCATAGGCAATATCAAGAGCCTCAGCAATGTGAAGCACCAATTCCACAAAAAAGTCTGCTCCTGTAACGGCGGCAGTTCCTGTTACGAGTTTTTGTAAGACTGCCTCAGCGCGTTTGCGATCGCTAATATGGGTAATCGTCCCCACATAGCCAATGATTTCGCCATAGATATCGCGTTCAGCGTTGGCTCGTGAAAGAACCCAAGTTACAGTGCCATCGGGCTTTTGAAAACGACACTCAATCTCAAACGGGCGATGCTCCTGTACGGAGGCATACCATTCTGCGCCAACTTTTTCGCGATCTTCAGGATGCAATGCTCTCGCCCAGTTAGGACCAGACGCTTCTGCTGCGGTCAAGCCTGCGATCTGACACCAGCGATCGTTGACATAGATACAATCACCAGTGGTATTAGTCCGATAAATGCCCACAGGCGCAACTGCGGCTAGAGACTCGAATCGTTGCTGACTCTCACTTAAGGAAATCTCGATCTGTTTTCGAGCCGTAATATTTACGCCAACTCCCAAAACCCCATCTGTATTACCAAATATTTTAATCGGGCGCTTTTGCCACTGGAGCCATTGAAAACCAAGATCTACATGAGGTATTTTCTCTTCGGGCAGGAACATCTCTTGTTGGCTTTCAATTATCTGACGATTTTCTTGGAGAAATCGCTCTGCATCTATAGTGTTGGGATGAAAGTCTGCATCTGTCTTACCCACCAGATTTTCAACTGTGGTGTTATAAAATTCAGCCATGGTCTGATTAGCAAGGAGATAGCGACCATCCCAATCTTTGACAAATATCATATTAGGGTTGCTATCAATGACTAATTTAAAAAATTCCTGTTGTTGCTGAAGTTGATCCCGACTTGCTCGCAATGACTCTTCGATTTTTATGCGTTCTTGATTCTCTTGTCTTAAATCTGCGATCGCTTGTTGTAGTTCGGCAGTTCTTTCCTTAACCGTATTTTCTAAGCTTTCCTGATAATTTCTTAAGTCTTGTTCAACTGACTTGAGAGATGTGACATCGCGGATTACACCAATCCTGTGTAAGTGGTGGTCTTCAAGAACGCAAGTTTCAGAGACTAAAGCTACGAAATTTGTACCATCGGCTCGACGCATTACAATTTCCGATTCGTTAGTGCAATTCTCGCCAACACAAGAACGGTTACTTTCCAGCCATTCCGCTAGATAGGGTTGCTTTAAAACTTGAATCGGCTGCCCGACCGCTGCTTCAGGCGAAATATTACTAAACTTGGCAAGAGTATTGTTAATGTACTGTAACTTTCCTTGGCAATCTAAAACGTAAATACTATCTTTGACGCTCGTTATGGCACGGTTGAGTAATTGTAACTTTCCTTCGGTTTGATGGCGACTTAGGGTTTTACTAATGATTACGGGTAAGATTTTCAGATAGTTGCGTTCGGGATCTTTGATCAAATAGTCCGCAGCCCCTTGACTCATTAATCTTGCCGCCGTTTCCTCATCTCCACTACCTGTCGAGATCACAAATGGACAATTTTGTTCTTTAAGAATCGGAAATAATTCACTAGATCTGCCATCGACTAAGTTGTAATCGAGAATCGCAAATTGAAATTTGCGATCGCGCAGGATTGCTAATGCTTCTGTCAGTGAGCTCGCTAAGGAATATTCATAGGGCAAGTTATACTGCTTGACTGTGCGAGTGAAGGCAAGGCGATCTATCTGATCATCTTCGACAAGCAGAAGTTGAATTTTTTCTGAACTATCAGTAGTGGAATCCATGAACTTATAAAGAATTTGTAACTTCTCGACAAAAGCGGGATATTCTAGCGGTTTGACAATATATCCTGCTGCACTCAACTCAAAACTAGCAAGACGATCCTGCTCTTCTTGAGATGTCGTCAAAATGACTACGGGAATTTTGCACCAATCGGGATCGGATTTGAGGATTTTGAGAAACTCCAGCCTATTCATCCTTGGCATATGTTAGATCTAATAAAATTAATGCAGGCACTGGATTATTAGGATCTCATAAAAAATCTAGAGCAGATTCGCCATCGTTTCTGACATGGAGAGGATTATTTGCTTCTATAT
>Ga0315904_10002350_pt1 | contig 29375 bp, 24 predicted proteins | sample LakEriMetagenome_6_FD_203529 | JGI IMG/M metagenome (GOLD analysis project Ga0315904, IMG submission 203529) | Freshwater fungal communities from buoy surface, Lake Erie, Ohio, United States - Buoy 12 MA120 | ecosystem: Environmental > Aquatic > Freshwater > Lake | place: USA: Lake Erie, Ohio...
GAATATAAGTGTTCATCAGCGGTTGTGAAAAACAGCCTTACGCGCGGTCTTGCCCCCTCTATCCCCCCGCCCTTTCTCCCCCAGCCAAAGCCCTGGGGGAGAAAGAGGGCCAAGCGGGATTAGACCTCAGGCTTGAGAGGAACAACCAAGCAGCCTTACGCGCTTGATGGTACGTTCCGCGGTTGGTGGTTGATCTTGGTGCGATCCCTGCATAGCGACTGTGTCCGGAATCAACAAAGCGTCTGATCGTGCGCAACCGCTTCACGTACCCTACGCGATGCATTAGCGTTTATCAGTGTGCATCAGCGGTCGGCTTTTCTGCATTAGCGAATATAAGTGTTCATCAGCGGTTGTGAAAAACAGCCTTACGCGCGGTCTTGCCCCCTCTATCCCCCCGCCCTTTCTCCCCCAGCCAAAGCCCTGGGGGCGAAAGGGGGCCAAGCGGGGGGGGGCAGGCGTCAGGCTTCAGGACTCAGGGGAAACAGCCAAACAGCCCTACGCGATTGATGGTACGTTCCGCGGTTGGTGGATTATCCTGGTGCGATCCCTGCATAGCGACTGTGTCCGGAATCAATAAAGCGTCTGATCGTGCGCAACCGCTTCACGTACCCTACGCGCTGCATTAGCGTTTATCAGTGTTTATCAGCGGTCGGATTGGGCTTTATTAGCGTTCATGAGCGTTCATCAGCGGTCCCAAAAAAGGCGTTGGCTCCCGAGCACGGCTGCGACGCTCACCGCAGTCTCGACCCTCAGGATCCGCTCCCCTAAATCCAGCAACCGCAGTCCCGCCTCTAGCGACTGCTGAACCTCGGCTCTTGTAAAACCACCCTCCGGACCTATCGCAAATACAATCCGATGCGATTGCATTTGGCCAGCTCCGGATGTTCTCTCGGAAATAAATTTCGCCGGATCGTGAAAAGGCAATGATTCCTGTAAACCTTCTTGGGCCATCCCCTCGAAGGACCGTACTGGATGAAGGATCCAGCCTTCGCATTGCGAGTTGGTTTGCACACCGTGCAACCAATCTTGCCAATCGCAACACGGATCGATCTGCATGAGCCGATTTCGCTGCGACTGCTTGCAGGCCTCGATCCCGTAGCGCTTTAGGCGCTCGATGGCGCTCGAGTCGAACTTCGAGACGCTCCTTTCGGTATCGATCGGAGTCAATCGATCGACACCCAACTCGATCAGTTTCTCGATGACATTCCGCTGGCGGTCTCCTTTGGGCATCGCAATCGCAAACTCGAGTCTTCCGTCATGATCCCTGGGGGCAAAGATGCGCGATTGGTAACTGACATGCAGCGATTTTTTGTCCGCCGACTCAATTTGCCCGCGAGCTTCATATCCACGTCCATCGAAGACGATGCACGGATCGCCGATGCCCAGCCGCAAGACTCTAGCCCCATGGTGCGATTCGGACTCACCGAGTTGCAACGAACCTTGCGGATCGAGTCGATCGACCAAAAACCTTGGCAATCCCATCTTTAAACCGACCCCGAATTCGTTTCGGGCTTAATCTTAAAGAGCAGCACATAGATCGCAGGCAGATTGATCAAAGTCAGAAAAGTCGCAATCGACAATCCGCCCATGATGGCCATCGCCATGGGACCCCAAAACACGCTACCAGTCAGTGGGACCATCGCCAAGATGGCTGTTGCGGCCGTCAGGATCACCGGCCTTGCTCGGCGCACCGAAGACTCGATGACCGCTTGCCAAGGGCTCAACCCCTGACGGATGTCTTGCTCGATCTGGTCGACCAAGATCACCGAGTTTCGCATATCCATCCCAGCCAAAGCGATGACACCTAACAAAGCGACAAAACCGAACGGGGCATGGAACGCATGCAACGAAGCTACCGCTCCGATGATCCCAAGGGGTGCGATTCCGAAGATCAAAAACATCTTACGGAAATTCTGAACCTGAGCCATCAGGAGCGTGAGCATGACCATGATCATGATTGGAAACATGCCAAAAAGGGCTCCATTGGCCTTGTTGCTCTCTTCGATGCTCCCCCCTAAGTCGATGCGGTAACCGGGAGGTAATTGCGCACGTAACTCGGCCAACTCCCGGTCGATCTGCTTGCTCACGTCCGGAGCTTGCACGCCATCGACGATATCGCACCGTACCGAGAGGATCTGCTCTTGATTCCGCTGCCAAACAATAGGGTCTTCTTGCGAATATTCCAGCTTACCGATCTGTTGCAACGGGACGCTCTTACCTCCAAGTGTAAAGAGTGTCATGTCTTGGAACTGATCCAGATTCAATCGTTCCTCATCGATCGCTCGCGCCACGACCGGTAGTGTTTCGGTTCCCTCGCGGTAAAAAGAAATGGTCGTTCCGCTGAGCAAGGTTTGCAATCCAAGTTCGATTTCCTGGGGAGACAAGCCCAAGAGCCTAGCTCGATCTTGATCGATTTTAACCTGGATGATCTTGGCGGGCTCTTCCCATTCGAGGTTCACATCGACGGCAGAGGGATTCTTACGCATCACCTCTCGGACTTGGTTGGCGAGATTCCTGACGACCTGTTTTTCCGGACCGACGATTCTAAACTGCACGGGAAAGCCAACCGGTGGCCCAAAATCCAATCGGAGAACCCGCATCGAAGCGGTCGAAAATTCAGGATCGTTTGCGAACGTCTCCTTGAGTTCCCGGCGCAGCCTCTCGCGGGCTTCGACGCTTGTGGTCAGAATCACGATCTTTCCGAAACTAGGATTGGGTAGATCGGGATTCAACGCCAAAAAAAATCTTGCCGATCCGGCCCCAACGTAAGTGGTAAAATAGAGGATTTCGCCATGATGGTTGGCCGAGCTGGGATCGGTTTGCATCCGAGGAGCCAGCAGCTTCGACTCGATCCTCTGGAGCATCTCCGACGTTGCACCGATCGAGGAGCCTTCGTTCATCCTCACATCGACCAGCAGTTCAGGCCTGGATGATTGTGGAAAGAACTGTTGTTGCAATCGTGACATCCCAAAGAGCGATAGGAGAAACAGCCCGAAGGTGATCGAAACAACCAGCCAGGGCCTGGTTACCGCAGCCCGAATCAATCGTCTAAGCAGATTATGAAAAGGTGTATCAAACGCATGATCGGCTGCATGCTCGTGCGTTGAGTGCGCCCCCCCCTGGCCTGGATTCGGGAGCAATCGCATGCCTAAAAGGGGAGTGAACAAGACCGCTACAAGCCAAGAGGTCACCAACGTTATCCCGACGACCCAAAAGATCCCGCCGGCGTACTCCCCGGATGTTGACCTGGCAAATCCCACTGGGAGAAAGCCCGCGACCGTGATCAAGGTACCTGAGAACATTGGGAAGGCGGTGCTCGTCCAGGCAAAGGTAGCTGCATCGAGCCGACTCCAACCTTGCTCCATTTTTACAGCCATCATCTCGACGGCGATGATCGCATCATCGACCAGCAATCCCAAGGACAGGATCAACGCACCGAGGGTGATACGATCGAGGTTCATACCCATGCTGTGCATGATGACCAGCGAAATCGCTAGAACCAGCGGGACGCTCAAGGCCACCACGATTCCCGTTCGAATTCCCAAACTAAGGAATGAGACGATCAGCACAATCACCAATGCCTCAAAGAAAGACTTTAAGAACTCACCAACCGAACCTTCGACGACCTTCGGTTGGAAGGCCACCGTGTTGATATCCACGCCCGCTGGAATCTCGGCTTGGATCTCTTGCCATTTGCTCTTTAGCGAATTGCCTAGCTCAAGAACGTTGCCCCCTTTTTGCATGACCACTCCAAGACCGACGGCTGGTTTGCCGTTGTAGCGAACCAGAAAACTCGGAGGGGTCTCATAACCACGAGTAACGTTGGCGACATCCCCCAATCGAAACACCCTACCGGCGGCCTCTACCGGTACGGCTTCGATCTGCTGGGTTCCGCTGAAATTGCGGTCGACTCGAACATGGATTCGGTCTTCATAGGTATCAACGCTTCCGGAGCGAAGCATCACGCTCTGCCTTGCGACACTGTCGAAGATCTGTTGAGGTGTGACGCCCAAGGTGGCGAGTTTGCGGTGGGAGAATTCCAGAACGATTTGCTCTTGCTGGTTTCCGATGATGTCCACTTTTTCGACATCTTTCACCTTAAGGAGTTTCTTGCGAGCTTGCTCGCACATCCTTTTGAGTTCGGCTAGCGAATAATGGTCTCCAGTGAACATATAGATCCCGCTGTAGACATCGCCGTATTCATCATCGACGGTCGGGCCGATGAGACTCGATGGCAATTCACCCCGTATGTCGTCGAGCTTCTTGCGTACTTGATACCAAGTGTCGGCGACATCTTTGCCTCGCACGGAATCTTGGATTTGCACAAGTGCCATCATCCGATCCGAGATGCAGTAGGTCAGCAGAAAGTCCAGTTTAGGAGTTTCGCGGAGTTTGTCCTCGATTTTGCGAGCGACATACCGTTGCATTTCATCGGCTGTGGCTCCTGGCCATACGGCTCCGACGACGGCTGTCTTGATCGCAAACGAGGGGTCTTCGGCTCGGCCCATGCGCCAGTAGGCGACCAGTCCTGCAATGCTGCAGGCGATCATCAGAAAGCCGACGAAGGCTTGATGGGTCACTGCCCATCGGGAGAGATTCCAGTTTAAATTGCTTTCGAGCAGTTGGGCGCGATCCGAATCTCGCGCTTCGTTGCGATGAGCTTGGTTGGGTTGGTCGTCTGTTGGCATCATGAACCTTAAAGCCTATAGGTTGTCCTGCCAAACGCGAACCTTGCATTGCGGATCGATCCGCTGAACCCCGGCACTGACGATTTGATCGCCTGGTCCTAGAGTTCCGCGAACGGTGGCATATTGACTCCCGTACTTGACGATCTGTACAGTGACGGACTCCACACGGCCTTGATCGAGGATCCGCCAAACGATCGGTTCCCCTTGGGATTGGGCGATTGCACCCATGGGTATGGAGAATCCATCATCCTCGTTTCGATAGATCACGACGTTTGCAGTCATGCCGATGGACAACTCACCCGGGGGATCGATCAGAGTAAACCGAGCGTCATAGGTTCGGGATGCAGGGTCGGCCACCGGAGAGATTTCCCGCAGTTTGCATGGGATTCGGAGTCCAGGTTTGGACCAAAATTCCACACTGGCTTGGCTGTCTTTTAGGGATTGTTGCATCGACTCTGGAACGCTGACGACCGCTTCGAGTTCTGTGCCGTGAACCCATTGGGCTACAGGTTGTCCAGCCGAGGTGACTTGGCCAATTTCGGCCATCAATCGAGTCACCAGTCCGTCTTGATCGGCAACTAGATCGGCGTATTCGCGTTTATTTCGAGCGAGCATCTCACGATTGATCGCAGCTTGGAGCCGCGATCTGGCCGTATCGCGAGCCGCCACGGCTAGGTCGTGGTCCGATTGGCTGGCCGATCGTGTTTTACGAAGATCCGACAATCGGCGTTCTTCGGCTTCGATCTGGACCAATTGGGATTTGGCCGCCTCCAAATCGGCTTGTGCGACCTGGAGTTGCAGATCGTAATCGGTTGGATCGAGTTTAAAGAGAACCTGTCCTTTTTTGACTCGATCACCGACCTCGACGAGCCGCTGGACGATTTTCCCTGCGACACGAAATCCGAGTAAGCTTTGGTAGCGGGCTTGAAGGGTACCGGAAAAGGAGCGTTGTCCCGTCCCAGATGTATTTGGGTCGGGGATCTTGTAAGCACGAACCAGGAGCTCGGTTCCATTCAGAGGTGCTGGAGAGCTTGTCGAAAGAGAGTTCGATGGTTCTGAGCTCTTTTCTGAAAAGAACATCATCCAAGCAAGCAGGGCCAGCATCAAAGCGGCCGCGATCCAACGGAGCATACGGCTTTCTAAAAACGAGGTACTCGTCGTGCGAAAATTCGCAGATTCCGTCGCTCGATGGATGTTGGCTTGATCGTCACTTGTGGAGGTTTCGATCAAGGCATGGGGTTCCTGGGTCAAGGGAACGATTGGGCTCATCGATGTTCTCGCTGGATTTGTTCGAAGAGGGGAAAGTATTCGGCTGCGATATTCTCGACGAGGTTCAAGTATTGATGCTCATCAAGGATCGGCTGCCAACCAAAGCCGTTCAGGAGTCGGCAGCAATGAATTCGAATCGCTCGGATGGGATCGAAAACACCCAAGGCCTCTAGGGAAGGACTCGAGGCCGTGAGAATCTGAGATCCAAAGGTGATCGCCCATAGACCAAAAACCATTTCCTCTGGGGAAAGGTGATCCAAGGCTGGCAAGTCTCCTTGTTCGAGACTCTCTCTTACCAATCGAGCGACCACCTGCATGCAACCGGCTTCGCATTGGCGGATGATCACCTGCCGCTCAGAGGAGGACTTGTCCCAAATGTTTGCGTTCCGCATCCACTGCTCGACCTGGAATTCTTCGGGGCACCGCTGGGTATAGAACTCGCAAGCCACGCCGATGGTCATCAGTCGCATGCGGGCCGGGCGATCCCCGCTGGCTGCTGCGTCGAAGAGCTTGTGCCTGAGTTTCATCGCTTCGATGGCAAGCTCCAGGACGATTTCCTCTTTGTTTGGAAAGTGGTTGTAGATCGTCCCTTTGGCGTACTGCATGTGGGAGGCGACCCGATCCATCGTCAAGGCTTGGAGGCCCTCGGCGATCAAAATGGGCTTGGCCACCCTAAGGATTTCTTGGGTGCGCTGCTGGATTTCCCGTTGCTTTCTAGTGATTTCGACCATTCCGTCAATTATTGACGGAGCGTCAAAAATTTCAAGTTTCCGATTGAGGAAGTTTTGAAAAAAAAGGGTCCATCGGGCATTATCGTGGCTGGCGATTCATACCACTGGTTCTTTTCGTGCTCGTACTCGAAGAGAATTATTGAGGTTTCGTTGACAAACGGTCCAAATATTGGGGGTACAGCTTCCCTCAAAAGGTGATCGACTTGAATCGATTCAGGCGTTTCGAGTACGAGGACGAGCAGGAGCACCAGCAGGAGCACGAGTACGAAGAAGAAGACGCGTTAGCTCATAAAATTTCTAAATACCCACAGAATCAGAGGATAACTTTTAGGGTCCTTGCGGTATAAAAATAGAGTGTTGGTATAGCCGATTCGTCGTCGGCTTGACTGCTTTGAACTGGATAGATCCCTGAGGTTCGTGCTTAATCTTAAAAGGTCTTTTCGATGAATCGTCCGATATTCGCGTCCGTTTTCTCCCTTGCGATCCTGATGGCTTGCGGGGCTGATGTTTCGATTGGCCAGGAAGTCCAACCACAAGAGGTTGCACAAGGATCGAGTGCCGAGGGGAAATCGACCAAAGAAAAATCTCCTTTGTTTGTGAGGGTCAAGGAGTCGGATGCTGGGTCACCCGAGGCCCTCGAGTGCGCGGTCGTCAGCTACAAGATTGCTTCGGGGCCTTATGCCGGTGCGGTGATCGATTTGATTGGTGCGGTGCATATTGGCGAGCAATCTTATTACCAGCGACTCAATAGCATGTTCAAGTCTTACGAAGTCATTCTCTATGAGTTGGTTGCCGAATCGACGGACCGTCCACAGCAGAATCCGAAGCGTCGTCGAGCGAGTGCCAATCCAGTCAGCTCGCTTCAAACAGGGATGAAGGATGCTTTGAAGCTCTCGTTCCAACTTGAGGAGATCGACTACCGAGCCAAGAACTTTGTCCATGCCGACATGAATCCCAGCGAATTCAGCGAAGATATGGCCAAACGCAACGATGGGGTTATCAGCATGATGGCCAGGCTTATGGGAGCCGGTTTTGCACTTCAGGGTTCGAAGAAAGCCAACGATAACCAAGCGGAAATGACCGCAGCGATGCTCAGCCGCGATCCTCTGCGGATGAGGCGAGCGATGGCCAAGCAGTTTGAATCGCTGGACAATCAGATGGTTGGGATTGCAGATAAAGATGGAAAGAGTACCCTTCTGACCGAGCGGAATGCCAAAGCGTTCTCGGTGCTTGAGGAACAGCTCAAGTCTGGCAAGCGAAAGCTCGGTGTTTTTTACGGAGCTGGCCACTTTCCCGACATGCACCAGCGCTTGCTCAAAGACTTCGGAGCGGTGCTGGTCGAAACCGATTGGGTCGAGGCTTGGAACCTCCGGTCTGACGCGATCAAGTAGTTGCGAGCCGTCGGGGCCTCCGCTGATCCCTTTTAACGATCCATGGTCTTTCGATGGCTATTCCACGCGTTGCAATTGTTGGCCGACCGAATGTCGGCAAGAGTTCTATTTTCAATTGGCTAGCTGGTCGCCGTTTGGCGATCGTCGAGGATTTTGCTGGCGTTACCCGGGATCGCCTTACCACCCTCATCGAGCATCAAGGGCGACACTTTGAGATGGTCGACACCGGAGGGATTGGGATCGAGGATGTCGATAATCTGACCGAGCAAGTCGAGGGGCAGATCTTAGCGGCAATCGAGGAGTCCGATTTATTGCTCTTTGTGGTCGATTCGCGAAGCGGCTTGGTGCCTTTGGATTCCCAGGTCGCTGATCGACTCCGCAAAGTCAACAAGCCGGTGCTGTTGATTGCCAACAAGACCGACAGCCAATCGCAAGACTCCAATGCTGACGAATTTCATCGCTTGGGCTATGGAGATCTCTTGCGAGTGAGTGTTCTGCAGAACAGAAACAAGGGGGATCTGCTCTCTTGGATTACCGAGCGGCTCCCGGACTTTGACGCAACCGCCGAGGAGATCGAGCCTCCGACGATGAAGGTTGCGATCGTCGGCCGACGCAACGTTGGCAAAAGCACCTTTGTCAATTCGCTTGCCAAAGAGGAACGCTGCATCGTTAGCGAGATTCCTGGAACTACCCGAGACAGTGTCGATGTCATGTTCGAGCTCGACGGCCACAAGTTCATGGCGATCGATACCCCGGGATTGCGTCGAAACAAGAGCATCAAGACCGACATCGATTGGTACGGAACTCACCGAGCCCAGCGCAGCATTCGACGCGCTGATGTTGTGTTGCTTTTCTTCGATTGCATCGAGACGATGAGCAAGGTCGATAAGCAACTTGCGCACTACATCCACGACGAGTTCAAACCCTGCATCTTCGTGGTCAACAAATGGGACAAGCTCGCCGGTCAGATCCCAACCGAAAGGTGGGTCGAGTATCTCCGAGAACACTTCCCGACCATGGCCTATTGCCCTATCGCCTTCGTTACTGGGCAAACGGGCAAGAATGTAAAGACGCTCTTGAACCACGCCCAAATGCTTTTCAAGCAGGCCAAGGAGCGTATCTCGACAAGCATGCTCAATAAGCTCGTCAAAGCGGCGCTTGAGAGGCATGAGCCTCCGTTGTACCAGCTCAAACGACCAAAGATCTACTATGCCACCCAGGTTGCATCCGAGCCACCGACGATCGTTCTGGTCTGCAATCAACCTCAAGGCTTCTCAAACCAATACCGACGCTATTTGCTGAACTTTCTAAGAGATCACCTACCCTTCGGTGAGATCCCGATCAAGCTCTACTTGCAACCGCGCAAGCGCGATGACCAGCGAGATGAAATCCAAACCGATCTGCCGGGAGCTAACGCCAAGCCAGGTGAGCAATGGGAGGGAGCCTTCGATAAGGATCTTGGCTCCGATGCTTATGGCCAAACCGGTTTCGAGGATGTTGGACTCGATGATCAAGCGATCGAAATCTACGATGAAGAGGATGACGAACAAGAGGAAGAAAACCAAGGGTAACGTTTATGCCAAGCCTTGAAGGTCTTTTGATCGGTTACGTGGGGCTTGGAAACATGGGTTTGCCCGGGGCCAGTCATCTCCAAAAAGCTGCAGCGAACCTCAAGGTATGGAACCGATCCCCCGGTCCAGCAACGCAAGCAGCATCGATGGGATTGCTTGTCGCTAAGTCGCTAGAGGAACTAGCCGAGCACGCTTCGGGTGGAATCATCTGCTTGAATCTCTCGAATACCGAAGCCGTCGAGCAAGTGGTCTTCGGTTCGCAGGGGCTAGCTTCGCTTGTCTCCAGCGAGACCCTTTTTATCGATTTCGGAACATCGAGCGTCGTTCAGACAAAAGAATTCGCCAAAAAAGAACGTTGGCTCGATGCTCCTGTAAGCGGTGGGCAAGTCGGTGCGCAAGCCGCGAGCCTTTCGATCATGGCAGGAGGCCAAGTCGAGGACTTCGAACGAGCCTTGCCGGTTTTGCAGACCGTGGGCAAACGCGTCACACACCTTGGACCATCGGGAGCCGGGCAGGTCGCCAAGCTTGCCAATCAATTGATCGTTGCACAGACGATCGATGCAGTAGCCCAAGCGATACGACTGGCAGAGCTCTCTGGGGTCGATGCAGGCTTGATGCGTGAGGCGCTATTGGGTGGTTTCGCCGAGAGCCGAATACTGCAGCTTCATGGTGATCGCATGATCCGCAGAGATTTTGAGCCAGGTGGACGCAGCGAGTTGCAGCTCAAGGATGTTCGATTGATTTGCGAGTTGGCCCAATCTGTTGGTTTGCAATCGGAAACCCTCGATCATTGCCGAAATCAATGGGAACGGCTCGTCCACCAACTCGGTCTGGGCAACCTAGACCACTCCGGTTTGTTTAAACTATACGAATGATCGTTTTCGAGCATTTCGTAGGAATCAGGCCATGAAGAAGAACGCGATTCGCCTCTTGGCGATCCTGTTTTGCGTTTTTGTTGCTATCGATGTTATTCCCGAGTCCTACTCCTTGGCATCGCGGCCTAAGGCATGGGTTCATTCGGTTTTGGTTCCGTTGGGACTCTCCCAAGGGGATTGGCCACTGTTTGCACCCAATCCAGTTCTCAACAATGGAGTGCTTGTCGCGGAATTGACCGATCGTAGTGGCAACCCCGCTACTTGGACCTCCATCGATTGGCAGGAAGCTTCGGTGTGGACCAAGTTTTATCGGTTTCGGCATATGAACTATCAGCAGCGTTTGCCAAACACCTACACAGCGGCAAGCGATTTTGCGGACTATTTGCTCCGAGCGATTCCTGCCGAAGAATCGGCTGTTGGGAGCATACGTTGGAGCTCAGACAACCAAATGCTTGAGCCCGCTGCGATCGAGCCTCCCATGCGAGAGATCAAGCTCTACAAGTACCGCAATACGATGTTGCTCGAAGAGGGCCAACCCTTGCCGAAAATCGATCAAACCCAGTGGAGCACGCAAATCAACTTTTTGGTGCGACGTGAGTCTCTGCCATGATGGTTTGTTTTCAACGGATCCTACAAGCTTGGGATCGGTTTCTCTTTGAGTCCTGCGATCCACGCGTGGCTCCAGTTTTGAGAATTGGCTTTGCGATCCTGATCCTGATCCAAACGATCGTCGTATGGCCAGATGCCGCTTACTGGTATACCGATGCAGGGGTCATGCGAGCCGAGACGGCCCAAGGGATCCTCGATCCGGGAGCTTGGTCGCTTTTGAATCTTTTGCCTTCGACGCCTTGGGCTGCACGCTTTGGACTCCTGTGTTTGTTCATCCACGGTTTGCTGATGCTCGTAGGTTGCTACTCGCGATTCCAAGTGGCTGCGATTTTCGTTTGGCTGATCTCGTTTCAAAATCGCAATCCGTTGATCACCGATGGCGAAGACACGGTGCTGCGAATTTTCGCATTCATGATGATCTGGCTTCCCTTGGATGCTTATTGGTCTGTCTGTGCACCGAAAACAAAAACGGGAGCGTCGACACCAGGTTCGTCGCAAGGGTGGGCTTTGCGCCTGATCCAAGTTCAAATGACTGCTATCTATGCTTCGACAGCCTTGTCGAAGATCGAGGGATCGACATGGCAAGATGGCACAGCACTATGGTATGTGTCTCGCATGACGGATAACTTCGGACGTTTGATTCCTGCGTCCTGTTTCGATTGGCCCGGCCTTAGCGCATTTGCAACCTACAGCACCTTGATCATCGAATCGCTATTACCCATAGGTTTGTGGATCCCCAGGTTTCGATGGATTGCAATCGGGCTTGGAGTCCTCTTGCATCTTGGAATCGAAAGCTCGATGAACCTGTTTTTGTTCCAGTGGTTAATGCTTCTGGGGTTAATCGCATTTGTGCGACTACCTAAATTTAAGGCTGCTGGGGTATTGTAGTGGCTCGTGCGATTTTGAGGTAAGCTTCCCGGCGGTAGAGAAACGTCGGCAGGGCGAAGCAAATCCCGACCAAAAAAATCGCTACGAAATGCCATGCGAATCCTTTGATCTTCAGCCGTTTGGATTCATTGGCCATCCAGATCGTGCAAGCCGTTGCCGTGAGGATCAGATCCCAAGAGAAGCCTGAGATGACCCAGGTCGCAAAGGGTGCGGCCCAAAATTCAGGCCAGCCTCTCTCCCCGGTTCTTGTGAAATGAATTCCAAAACAAACCATCGGGAGGATCAATCCCGCGATGGAAAGCACTCCATAAACGTAACGCATGTTCGATGATTCCTATCGCAAGTAATGGATTTATCGTTTTCCCTTCAAGCGATCATCGATGCGACGAGTGATCGATTCGATGAGAACTTCCAAACATCCTGGAGCCGTCGCCGCGATGACTTCCTGATAAATGTCGTAGCCATAACTGCTGGCCTCAGGAATGTAACCCGGTTGCCAATCGTTCGTCAGAGTCGTCACAAAAATCAGCTTGGGCGCAAACCGCTCTCGAAGCGTTGTTTGAAAGATCTGGTAGATCTCTCCTGGCAAGAAGATCCAGATGGCATCGCCAACGAATCCAATGTGGATTTCCAGCGGATAGCAACGGCCCGGGATTAAGTGACCAAGGCGTGTGAGTTGCCGAGTGCACTGTTCGACTTGAGCGCGAGAGTCTCTGAGTTTTTCTAAATCATTGGCCGCTTGAGCTTGCTCCAGAAGTTTCTGCCAATGCTCTTGCTCTTGCAGAGTTTCTTCAACGGTGGGGAGATCATGGCGATAAGGTAGATCGACGGTAAGCGATTCCCAGTGCCAAGTGCGGATCGTGTTCAAGGAGTCTGAATCAAGCGGTTGATGTTGCCAAGTCCCGATGCGGGTTCCCGAGACCACCGATCCGGTGTAGCAATACTGAGTCATCGGTTTAGGAAGTGTGGCAAGTGTCGAAAGCGATGCGAACCCAACTTGCCTGCCGTTGCGTTCGGCAACCTCGGTGTCTCCGACGAATCCTTCCCGAGGCCCCAAATCCCCCGATGCACCTTGCAAAAAAAGGCATAAGCCGCCTTCTTCTTTCTCGATGACTTCACGCATCGCACCTATCCAGTCAGGGCTAATGAGTGTGTTTTCCCAAGCCAAAGTGGTTGGATGGCAAGCGTAGTTAACGACCGTTGCAAGAGTATTGCCTTCGATGCTCGTGATCCGTGAGAGCAGGAGTGTGTCGTCGGCAAATCCCGTAGGATTCAATCCGCAGACAAATCGATTTTGCTGCTCGTCAAGGTAATTTCGATGAGCAGCAAGGTTGCATCGTCCCTTGGCATAGATCATCGTACATGGACTTAGTTGCGTTTGGACTTGCTCGGCCAATGCCCCGATTTGGTCGGCTAACTGATCGAGATACGGTGCAAGCAATTCGCCCCCTGGCAAGTCGCTTCGTGATCGCGACATCCAACCTGCACCATGGGTGTGGGTGAGCGTCACTAAAATATTATCGGAGCCTGCGTCTGTCGATCTTGCGATGGATTGTTTGATGCTTTGGATCTCTTGGCGATCGAGAATGCAGTGATCCAAGCTAACGAGAATGACAGGTTTTGAAGCCGGATCGGAATCGGATTGCAAGCACAGCAACGTCGCGAAAAGGGGGCGATGCACACCGGTGGCTCGATCATGCAAGGCGGCACCCCACATGCGATGGTAGATGCCAACCGGTGGGGTAATGTCGCATCGGCCAACTGCCGCTTTGCAACTAGCCTGAGGCGTTTGTATCACTTTCATTTTGATCTCCAAAGAGAGTTCCTTGTGGATTCAGCAGCGCCCAGCAGACTGCGTCGATCGCCATCACGCCAGCAAAGAGAAACAATATCAAATTCCAGTTTCCTGTTTTGGCCACCAACCAACCTGCGGTGAGTGGAAAAAGAGCGGCCCCGATGTTTCCAAACATATTCATGGTGCTAAAAACCGTCGCGACATTTTTCCCTCCAAATCCGATCGCCACGGTGTAGCCACTGACACCCCCAAAGGTGGCACAGAATGCTCCGAGCGTGATAAGAGCGATGCTTTGATGGGTGTCTTGGGCGTAATACGAGAGCACGATCAAGATCGCACAGACGCTCATGCCAGCGATAGCGATCCCCTGGCGACTGAGCCTTTGGCTACCGGTTTTCTTGAGTATCCAGTCTGAGCAGAAGCCACCGGTGAGGCTGCCGACAACTCCACCAATCCCGGCAACGGTCGTAAGGATACCGGAATCAAGCTGCGAGACACCCCGGGTCTTTTGCAAAAACGTAGGAAACCAAGTTGTGAAAAAGACCATGCCTGCAGCCCGAAAAAACTGTTGGGCGCAAAGCAGACCCAATGGAAGGCTGCTAAGCATTCGCGTCCAGTCGACGGCAGGTGGGCGAGTTTGATCGCCATGGCAAGCAGGTAATTTGTGTTCGGAGATCCAATACCAAAACAGCGCAGACCACAGCAATCCTGGGATAGCGTAAAAGGCTAACAACAGTCGCCAACGTTCTGTGCCGATGGCTCTTGCCGATGGGATCAAGGCTTCGAGAAAAAATGCTGCTAAAATCGGAGCGATCGCTCCTCCGATGGTCATTCCAGCGGCTAGCATTCCCGTTGCCCGGGCACGCTGGGAATCCGGGAAGATACTTCCCAAGGCTTTTGCTGCGCAAGGGAACGCGCCAGCTTGAGCAGCACCCATCAACCCCCAAGTCAAGACCAACGTCCAGTAGCCGCTGGCAAAGGCGGCCAGCAAAGTCGCCAAGGACCAGACGATACAAAAGATGGTCAAGGCTTTGCGTGCCCCTAAACGATCGGCGAGCCAGCCTGCTGGAATCTGCATCAGAGCGTACGCAAAGTACCAAACCGATTGGATCGATCCCATGTCGCGAGCAAGGTCACTGAATTGGAGATCCTTTGCGACCTCTTCGGCCGGTACGCTCAATGCTGCCCGTTGGATATAAGCGATTGCCGCCGAGGCACACAGCAGCGTTAGCACTTGGTAACGTCCGGATCGGATCTCAGCCTCTTCTTGCAATTCGCTGGACATCAAATCCTACTATCGACTAGTGTCTAAAGTTCGCTGCAGTAGATCAAAGAGACGGTCGACTTCCGCTTGGGTTTCAGGATCGAGTTGCCAACCCGATGGCTGCACACGTCGCGTGCTTGGGAAAATCCCTCGCTTGTGCATCAAGTATTTTTCAATCGCTAAAAAACCATCGAGTCCAGCTTGCAACTGCATCGCCGTAAGGGCGCAAATCGGTAGTGATAGCTGATAGATCCGAGACTCGTCACCCGATTGCAATGCCTGCCATAGCGCTACGATCCCGTCGAGCAGATCAGTACCAGGCATGGTGCCGACGATACCGCGTCGATAGCAGTCGACCAGATTGATACCCCCTGATCCTTCGAAGATCTTGGCTTTACCGCCACTTGCATCGCGGAGTTTCGAAAGGTTGGGACCAAGCGGGCTTGCCTCCGGCTTGAAATAAATTCGCTCTGGCCCAAACTCATCGAGGAGGTTGAGATAGACCCCCAGGTCGATCGCAGCCCCCACATAGCTCGACGCATCTTGCACGACCAAAGGGATCGATATCGATCTGGCGATCGCTCCAAAATATTCAGCCGTCCGCTCTCCGCTCAGGGAGGTAGCTAGCGGAGGAATCGCCATGACGCCACTAGCTCCTAGACCTTGTGCATGCTCTGCAAACTCGATGGCTTCGCGTATGCTCTCGGCTCCGACACTGACGATCACGTAACCCTGATCGCATGCAGCCTCGCACACGTGCTGTGCGAGTTGCTTGCGGCGGTGGTAACCCAATCGCAAGACCTCGCTTACCATCGCGACTACCACCCCGTGAGCACCGGTTTGAAATGCCCACTGGATTTCTTTTTGAAGCGTCGGAACATCGATTCCTTCGCTCTCGGTAAGGGGGGTATGCAGAACCGGCAGGACACCTTCCATCGAGCTTGCCATGTTACCAATCTCCTACACTGCCGTCGGTGTAAAAAACCCGTTGCAGTTGTTCTTGTTCAAACGGATGCTTTTTGACTTGCTGTTCATCGATGGAAATCCCAAGCCCTGGCGATTCGTTGGGAGTCACTGTGCGAGTGGTTTTATCGAGTCGATATCCTTCCTGCACGATATCGGCTCTCCAAGGTACATCGTTGTGAACCGATTCGCAAATAATGTAGCTCGGCTGAGAGAATCCAAATTCGATCGATGCGGCCGTGCTGACTGGCCCTTGGGGATTGTGCGGTGCGAGTGCGATTCGGTAAGCATCGGCAAGTGCGGCGATGCGGCGAGCTTCGGTGAACCCACCGCAGTGCGTGATGTCCATCTGACAAATCTCGCATCCCTTTGCGGCTAACAAATCGCGAAACGCGGCCAGATGCGTCAACCTTTCGCCCGTAGCAATAGGGGTGCTGACGGCCGCATTGATCGCCGAGAGTCCTTCGATGCTCTCGGGCCAACAAGGTTCTTCGAGGAAGTACAAGCCATAGGGTTCTAAGGCTTTGGCAAATTGCATTCCCATCGCGGGGGATGGGCGGGCATGGCAATCGACCATGATGTCGATTTTGTCTCCGACTGCTTGACGCATCGCACCGACACAGGCTTCGGCAGACTTGATCGGTCGAAGCCCTTCGATGGGCATCGTCGGTGGAACTGCCATCGACTTGAAAGCGGTGAATCCTTCGGCGACGGCTTGCTGAGCGAGTTCTGCAAAGCGTTTGGCGTTGTCGACGGGAGTCTCGTAGAAGGCTTCCATATCGCCACCTCCTAGATGGCAATAGAGCCGGATCGAATCGCGAACTGGGCCTCCCCAGAGCTTGTGACATGGAACCCCATGTTTCTTACCGAGGATATCCCACAGAGCGATATCGATTCCAGCGATCGCTGTCGAGCGAACGATTCCATTCCCATGCCAAAAATGTTGTCGCCACATCATTTGCCATAGGTGTTCGATGCGAGTCGGATCCTGGCCAATGAGCAGTTGCGAAAGATCCTCGATGGCTCCGACAACGCTACGAGTGTGCCATTCCAAAGTGGCCTCGCCCCATCCGATGAGTCCCGGCTCGTCGGTAATCACCTTCACAAAGATCCAGTTTCGCATCCGAGCGTGGCAGACCAAAGATTCAATGCGAGTGATTTTCATGAAATGTCCAGTTGGCAAGATCGGATGGATAGGAAGTTCTGCAGGATAGAACCAGACATTCTAAGTTCACCGAACTTATCGCACAGCCACCCATCGCCAAAACAAAAGCACAACCTGATGTTCTTTAGGCTTGGCTTGCCGTTTTTATCGGGCTATCGCCTGCGAAAATTCCTACTGAGCAAACCATCCGCCATCGATGTTCCAGGCCGCACCGCGGATGTTGTCCGCTGCCGGAGAGCATAAATAAACCACCAAATCCGAGATCTGCTCTGGGCTTACAAATTGCATCGAAGGCTGCTTCTCGGCAAGCAATTGGCGCATCGACTCCTCAAGGCTCAGTTCCATATGCTGAGCCTTGGCATCAATCTGCTTTTGTACCAAGGGCGTTAACACCCAACCAGGACATATCGCATTGACGGTCACTCCGGTGGTTGCCGTTTCAAGTGCCACCGACTTGGTCAATCCGACCAATCCGTGCTTGGCAGCCACATACGCCGATTTGTGGGCGGATGCAACAAGTCCATGCACCGAAGCGATATTGACGATGCGTCCCCAATTCCGCTGCTTCATCCCTCGAATCGTAAGTCGGGTTGTATGGAAAGCTGCCGAAAGATTGATGGCTAAGATTGCATCCCACCGCTCGATCGGAAACTCTTCGACGGCTGCGACATGCTGGATCCCCGCATTGTTGATCAGAATGTCCACTCCTCCGAAACGAGATTCGCAAGCCTCGACCATGGCTTGAATCTCATCGGGCTTGCTCATATCGGCCCCATGGTAATCGACATTGTGCCCATAAGCTTCGACTTGGGCTCGGGCTTGGTCGATCTGTCCAAAGCCATTGAGCATGACACTGACGCCTTGGCGTGCAAGCCCACATGCGATCGCTAATCCGATCCCACTTGTGGATCCTGTGACGATCGCCGTTTTCCATTTCACGCAAAGAGCTCCATGCGTGCTTGGCCTTTACCGTCCTCCGTGACGTAGAACGGTCTGCGTTCGACATCGAAAACCGTTTTGGGGCTGATCCCGAGGGCTGTCAGTAGCGTTGCGTGCAAGTCGGTCACGCCGATGGGATTCTCGATGGCGATGCAAGGACGCTCAGGAGCGGTCTTGCCATAAAGAAATCCTTTTTTAACGCCGCCGCCCCACATCACGACACTCGAGCCGGCCGTGAAGTGGCGATGGAGTCCATAGTGCTTCATCTCGGTCATCTTATCGACCTTCTCTGCCTGATCGGCTGCATTCGAACCAGGCTGACCTTCCATGATCATGTCGCGACTGAATTCACTGGCCAATACAACCAATGTCCGATCCAGTAGTCCCCGAGCTTCCAGGTCCAGGATCAACTGAGCGATCGGTTGGTCGATCTCGGACTTCATCCTGCGAAGGGTCGTATGTCCGTCGGCATGCGTGTCCCAGTGCAAGAAGGGAACATATTCGGTTGTCACCTCGACGTACCTTGCTCCAGCTTCGACGAGCCTACGAGCCAACAAGCAACCTCGTCCGAAGCGTCCGGTATTGTATTTCTCGTAGCTCTCCTTGGGTTCGAGGGATATGTCAAAGGCTTCTCGCTCTTTGGACTCGAGCAATCGGTAAGCACCTTCCATCGAACGCATCATCGAATCGCGGTGGAAGTCGCTCATTTGATCGCGATTTGGATGAGCATCGGCAAGCTTGCGATAGAACCGATGGCGGTTTTGAAATCGGGATAGTTCCATCCCCTTTGGAGGCCTGACCGATACAGCGGCCTCTTCTGGAAACGGCAGATTCATCGGAGCATATTCGCTACCAAAGAATCCGGCGGTCGTGAACGCCTTGAGCTCTTCTTGCTCACCGACACCTTCGAGTCTTTGGCCTATGTTGATAAAAGGGGGGATGACTGGATTGTTTGGCCCGAGAACCTTGGCAACCCAAGCTCCGATGTGGGGGCATGCAACCGTTTGGGGCGGAACATATCCGGTGTGCCAATGGTATTGGTGCCTCGAGTGAAGGATACTGCCAAGATCGGGCTGGACATGGGAGCGTATGAGTGTGGCTCTGTCCATCACCTTGGCGATGTTCTCAAGTCCCTGGCTGATTTTGATGTTATCGACTACCGTTGGGATCGATGGAAAGGTGCTCAGGACTTGGGCGACCGGTTTGCCAACTTCGAAGGGTTCGTAATGCTTCGGATCGAAGGTGTCCGGGGCTCCCATGCCACCTCCCATCCACAGGACGATGATCGAATCGGCTTTGGCTCGTGGGTGGATGATCTTGGTGCCATCGGACATTGCGTGAAGCAACTGCGGACATCCCATTCCAAGCGTTGTCGTTGCAGCAACCGAGAGGGCTTTTAGGAACTCTCTGCGGGCTTGCGATTTGGGTGCTGAGGGGTCAACTTCAAAGTGCTGCATCATCGGATCGTTTCCGTGCGTTATGTGGTTCTTCTGGAATTATCGAGGCCTCGAATTTAGACCAATGGTTCTCTTCGTACTCGTACTCAGTGAAACGGTACTCGTACTCGAAGGGACGTAGTTGGATGTAGTTGTCATACGGGCCAGATATTGGGGTTCCAGCCTACTTGGTAAGGTGATTGAATTGAATCGATTCAGGCGTTTCGAGCACGAGCACGAGTACGAGTACCGCGATGCTGAGTACGGGAAAACCGCGATTCGACCCACGAAAACTCCTGAATGTCCCATGGAGGTAAAAAACTAACAACCTGCTTATCGTATGTACTGGAATTCTGGCAGCATGACAACTGACCATAGGATATCCTCCAATTCGGTCAGTTCCAATGTCGGGCCGATCATTTCGAGAACCGTTTGAAGTTCTTCGGTTCGAGGATGTCGACTAAGGGCGTGCAGATAGATCGTATCGATCAGATCTTCGGACGATTGGATTTGCCCTGGTGCTGTTCCCATTCGGGAGTTCCATTGCAAGGCCCCTCGTTGGAGCCAATCGGCCAGTGTTTGTCCGTTGGAAAGATCCATCGCTTCGAGGGTCGTAAGTTCCGTTGGCCTCATGCTGACGATTTGGTCTCGATTGGGCCGCCCGAGGCTTCGCATCAGCGGATCGGCTTTGACCAAGGAGGCTCTGACCATCGAGCCAGTGGATCCGTCGCCGGAGAGACCCGTGGCGATTTCGTTTTTCAGGCGAGCTGCCCAAGGCCCATTGACAACGAGTGCGTTTTTCCAGTCGGTGACGTCCGCAGCGAATTTGCCACTCGAATCGGGAGTCGCAGCAGTGTATTGCCACCGATCCGAGGAAGCGACGGTGATTGTGTCTTGTGGGTCGATCAGCTTCATTTCAAAAAACAAGGCGGCAGGGTTTGGCCCGTTGCCACCATTGATGGCTTCGACAAGGATCTGGTTTTCACCGATTTTAAGAGACGAAACAGCATCGAAGCTTTCGAGACTCTCCCAGTTTTTGTCTTCAGCGATCAATCGGTTGTTGATCCACAATCGGTATTCGTTATCGCAGGTGATCACGCCGAAGGCTTTCTCGAGAAGTTTGCTAAGCACAAATGTTTGCCGGAGTGTAATTCTCTCGCCAGACGGCGGTACGCTTGGTGACTGAGCTGTATCGGACCAGATCCATTGTCCTATCGACTCGTTGGCTTTGGGATTGGTGCTATCGACAGTTGCTGGTTTGCCTCGCACGACAGGTGCATCGAACTTGGCCGGCCCGGCGCCGGTCAGTTGCCAAACCGAATCGACGAATTGCTCGGCGGTCATCCTCCGGGCACGTGGGCCTTGATAAACATAAGCCTCCGAAGACTCCTTTTCCTGCAGAGGTTCGGTGGGAGCTTGGTAAGCATCCGAGGATGCAATGGTATAGAGGAGTTCTTTGAGGTTATAGCGTTTTTCCACAAAATCGACTGCGAGGTAATCCAGTAGGTCTTCGTTCCAAGGTTGGCTTTGCATCGCATCGGTTGGATGGACGATTCCGTAACCCATCATGCGATGCCACAGCCGATTGACGATGGTGCGTGCAAATCGACCGTTTTGGGGGTGAGTCATCAAATTTGCCAATTGCTGCAATCGCTCGGGTTGGGGGGTATCGGCATTGATGGTGCCGAGCTCTTCGAAGAGCCAACCCGGTTTGGCGGTTTGCCCGGTGGGTTTATCGCAGCGGTGGATTTTTAGAGGGGTATTGGAGTAAACGGCGGCCAGTCCATAAGCGTCCTTGAGGGTCCAGCGATCGATGAAGCTATCGTGGCACGAGGCGCATTTGAGATTGATACCAAGGAAGGCTTGTCCGAGGCTTTGTGCGAATTGGATCTCGACGGTTTGACCTGCACTGACTTCACCTCGCCATCGGATTCCGTTTGCAAAACCAGCACTTTCGCCAGACAATGGGGCGATCAGTTCCCGTGCCATGGCATCGTAGGGCTTGTTATGAATCAAGGCATCGTAGAGCCACTTGGATATTTGGGTTCGACCGTTGGTGATGAATCCTGTACCCGAGTAATCGTTTCGAAGTAGATCGTTCCAGAAAGTGAGCCAATGCTCTGTGTACTGGATGTCTTGATCCAGCAGCGAGCGTATCAGACGTTGTCGTTTGTCGGCGGAATTGTCGGCAAGGAATTTGTCGGTTTGCTCAGGTGTTGGTAACAGACCAATCAGATCCAAGTAAATACGCCTAACGAATTGCGTATCATCAATGACCGCAAGGGGAGCAAGCGATCGAGTGGCTCGATCAGCATCGAGGATTCGGTCGATGGGGTGTTTGCGATTCGGGGAAGAAGGCTCGGGGAGTACGGGTTTTCTCGGGAGAAGGGGTGGCTCGTAGGTTTGTTTGCCGAAGGAGAAGCCCGGTTCCCATGGCAGACCGGCTTGGACCCATTGTTTCACTGAGATTATTTCATCATCGCTCAGACCTGGGCCTTCGGGCGGCATCCTCAGATCGGGATCCTTAGAGGTCACGCGCTCGATGAGTTCGCTCGAGGCTGCGTTTTTACTGAGGATTTCAGCACCTGATTCGCCACCAGAGAGCATCGACTCGCGTGTATTGAGAGACAGCCCTCCTTTTTTTTGCTCGCCCGTATGGCACTGTGCGCAGTGTTTTTTCAGGACCGGCAGGATCTTGTGAGCAAAGTCAAAGGTGTCTTGTGCATCGACAGACCCTGGGCTTAAGCACAGGGCAATGGCAGAGATTGCGAGCCAAGTCCAAGGGCTACGGTGGATCATTGATTGGAATTTAAACATAAGGAGATGTTTTTTCATGGAACGAATGGTTCTCCGTTGGGCTTGCCCCATGACTTGAGTCTGAGGCCAAGAGCTTGTTGGATTCTATTGGATCGAATCAACGCACGCAACTTTGCGACAACAAGACGCGAGATCTTCTGAATCGTCCGAAAAATCGGTGTTTTCGGAATGATCGTGGCTCAAACTAATTGAATTCTTGCTCGTGCTCGGATAGCGGTGATTGCCCGGTGGAATGGAGTCAACGTGAATGTACGAGCACGAGCACCGTTTCACTGAGCACGAGCACAAAGCAGTCAGGCCCAAAACAAATCGCCATAGCCACCAAGATCCCTTAAAAACAAAAAGCCAACATTCGGTAAGAATATTGGCTCGATGAATCTTTTATATTTTGCCAGTTTGGCGATTGCCGGCAACTCGACTTAGTATCGAGGTCCGCGAGAGGAATTATCTCGTCTGTCGCCATAGCTGTTGCCGCGACCGCCGCCGTATCCACCACCGCCTGAGGAGCGGCTTTCACGTTCGCGAGCTTCATTGCACGAGATCGTGCGATCGCCAAGCGTCGATTGATGAAGTCCTTGAATTGCTGCGCGAGCTTCGTTGGCATTGCTCATTTCAACGAATCCGAAGCCACGAGAGCGTCCGGTTTCGCGATCCATGACGATGCTGACTTTGCTCACTTCTCCGTATTGGGAGAAAGCATTCGAAAGTTCGGATTCAGTCGTACGAAACGAAAGATTACCCACATAAATATTTGTCATACCGATACTCCTCTCTAATCCACACATCCATCATCAAGCCAGCGCGAGAAGCCTCAAAACGACAAGAATTTCGCCGAGAACCCAGGACCGTACGACAATGCGAGCAAATCAGAATAAAAACAGTTGGAAAGTTCGCCGACCGGAACAACCATTCCGGTAAAAAACCGCGAAGCTTCCTTTTCTCCAACCAACAGCTAACCGAATCCTAATAGAACGGCAGTCACCATAGAAGGGACTTGGATTCATCTCAAGAAATCGCTGCATCAACTGCGAATCAGACAACGGGAGTATCGCACCATGCGGTACCAAAGTCAACAGGAAAACAGTTCTCATGGCCAGCTTACCGCTGGCGCGTAACGAAGGTGAGGAAATACCCTGTGTGATTTCACGTTTTTTCGTGCATCAGGATATGTGGCGGGCTGATTTGCCCGTTTAATTGGCCATTTTTTTAGGGGATCTGAGCGCCTTGTCCTTGGCAGTGTGCCGCGACTCAAAAAAAGCAATTTGACGGCCTAGAGTGTTAATATGCGATAGTCCTATCCGACGGTTCCCATTTGCTGGTTCTTGCAAGGGAGTGTATGATTTTCTGGCCGATCGGGCGTTCTTTTGCTTTTAATCTCCTTGATGGACTCCTTAGGAAAAGATCTTGCTCTCTGACAGTTCAGAACAAGGATCGATCACCCATTGGTTGCAAAAGCTCAAGTGTGGTCAACAGCACGCAGCCGAGCCGATTTGGGATCGCTATTACAAGAAGCTCGTATCGATTGCCTCACAACGATTGCGAGAGAATCCCGACCGTAGTATTGATGGGGAGGATATAGTCCAAAGCTCTTGCAAGAACGTTTTTTCTTCCATCCTCAATGGAAAATACCCCGAAATTGACAACCGAGGTGACCTTTGGAATCTTCTGCTTTCATCCACAGTCAACCGCGTACGGCAGCATTACCGGGAACTCAACGCTGTAAAACGAAAACATATTTCATTAACCCAATCTCTATCTGACAACGCAACATTTTTCGAATGTCTCAGAACGTCTGAAGCCGAAAACCAGCTTGCAGACTTGCTCGAGTTTCTCTTAAAACGCCTGGATGTCGAGGATCCAAGTGGCGAGCTGCGTAAGATCGCCATTCTTCATTTGGAGGATCACTCGGCAAGCTCGATTGCAAGGATGCTCAAGCGCAGGAAGACCAATATCCTGTTGAGTCTTCGATGGATCCGAAGTTTGTGGGAAGAGCTCGAAGCCAAATGAGTGCATCTTCAAACTCGTCACCGAATAAAGATCATCTAGCTAACGCTGTAGGATCGTTGGTGTGGCGAAATACCCTAGAGGCCCTCGTGGACTTCGAAAATCAGTGGCATCAACACCCAAGCTTAGACCCCGTTTCCTTCGTAGCTAAGTATCCGGATCTCCCCCGAGACTTGCTCCTAGCGGAAGTGCAAAATCTACTTGATGAACTTACCAGCGATACCCAACGGGTTACCTCATTAAGTGACGCAAGAGCCACCCGCTTTACGATCTTGGACGAAATACGTGTTGGCGGCATGGGAGTTGTCTATCTAGGTTTGGATCATGATTGCAATCGTCATGTCGCCATCAAAAAGATACGTCCGGAATTCCGAAGTGACCCTATTGTTCAGGCTAGGTTTCATGCCGAGGCGGAATTAACTGCCGACCTAGAGCATCCGGGAATCATTCCCATTTATGGCAGAGGAGTGGACTCAGACGGGCAGGACTTTTACGCGATGCGACTCATCAGTAAAAGCGGTGCGAGCACCCTCAGTGGAGCAATCCAAGCCTATCACAAATCGGGAGCCTTAGCATCGAGCGACTCGGGAGTTGAGGATTTTCGGCAATTGGTAAGACACTTAATCGAGGTTGCCAACACGATCGCATTTTGCCATAGCCGAGGTGTCATTCACCGCGACCTCAAGCCTGCGAATATCCTCTTGGGCCCTTATGGCGAGACGCTCTTGGCCGATTGGGGTTTGGCTAAACGGATCACCTCGATTCCATCGGCCATGGATTCGACACGGCTTGAGGTAGATGCTGCTTACAAGTTCGAATCCTCGAATAGCCAAGTAGGCACACCTGGGTATGCTGCTCCTGAATTGTCGCTCGATACGAACAACTCCGAATTGCATCTTTCAGATATCTACTCGATGGGGGCTATCTTGCACTGCATCCTTTTTGGATTGCCTCCCGCTGAATCGACCCAAGAGTATGCCTGTTTGGAACACCCGCTTGCGAGTCGAGTATCGATCATTCCGCGGATTCGCTACCTTGTCGCGATCGCTGACAAGGCGATCGCGCAGGATCGATCTGTTCGTTACCAATCTGCCGAGGCGTTTAGGGATGATTTGTTGCGTTGGATCGAAGGTGAATCGATCGATGCAATTCCTGAGTTATGGATGGAACGTACGGGTCGGTGGATTTCCAAGCATCGGACTTTTGCCTCGGGTTTAGCAACCGCTTTTGGCATCACTGTTTTGGCAGGGTCGGTGTTTCTTTGGTACCAATCGATCCAAAAACAAGTGCTCGATAAGCAGGCAACCCAACTGCGATTGGCATTGGACGATTCGGCAAGGCTCCTAAAAGAGACCCAGGATGCCAAAAGCCTTGCGGAGCAATCGCAGCTTGAAGCCCAGCTCAGGCGTGAGCAGGCTCTGGAAAGTAGAGCGGTTGCAGAGAAACGTGAGTTGTTGGCCTTTGAAGGCTTGCTGAGATTCCAGGATATCCTGCTTGATAATCAGTCGGCTTTTGAATCGGAGCGTTTGGTAGGGGTCAAAGACCAATTGGTTGTCCAAACCAAGGCCACGTTCGATGGCATTCTCAGCAATCTCTCCGAAGAAGCTCCGCCCCAACTCGACACGCTCAGGTACCTAACCATCCTGACGCATCGACTTGCAGCCATGCAGACTCGGGCTGGAAGGAATGACCAAGCAATTGCGACGATCGACCAAGCTTGCGAGTGGATGCAGCGATCTTCGAATTTTGGAGACTTATCCGAAGATCTTCGCAACAAACTACAGCAACGCATAGGCGAACTGAGAAGTCTTCAAGGCAATATCTCGCTTTTGGCAGGACGCGGTCTGCAAGCAAAACCGATCGTCCAAGAGGCGATCGATCGACTCGAACCGTTGATTGCCAATCACCTTGTTTCTTCTGATCAAGTTGCCGAGTCGACCGCTGCTCTTGCGCAAGCTTATGTTGCCCTATCGACGATCGAATTGCACTTTGGCGATGTCCAAGATGCAATCGCTGCGCAAAGAAAATCACTCGGACTATTGTCCAATCCTAAACCAACAACATTCTCCGGTGCGATGGCTGCGGCTCAAGCCCACTATGGAATGGCGATCTTGTATGAAAAAGTTGAAAATTCGCAGAAAGCCATTGAAGAGTTTTTTCTGGCCAGTGCCGCTTTGGAATTGGCCGAAAAGATCCAGCACGGTAAGGTGCCTCTGGAGTTCCTGGCCTACCGATCTCAAATCGCGTTCCACCAATGCAGTCTTCTTCATAGGAATGGCAGGAATGCAGAGGCCGCAGAAGTGATGAAAGTTCAAGTGGCACGGGATGCAGATCTGATTGCTAAAAGTCATGACTCACACTTGAGTCTGGGGGCCTACCAGCGTTCGGTCGACTTCCTGCAGGCGTTGTACGTCGAGGAAGGGGCCCCCTGGAAAGCTCTAGAGGTTTGCCTGTCGTGGATTGCAATCGCAAAAAGTGTGACCGCAAACCACGAGCAATCTGTCGAAGCCCGTTACTTTTCAACGATGGCTCAGCACCTCGCAGGGCACCTCGAAGAGCAACTTGGACGCCCGGAGAAAGCCATGCTGTACTATCAAGAGGCGCTGGAACATTTCAAACAAGTCGAGTCCGAAGCCAATCGACAGGCCAAATTTCTCCTTCAAAAAATTGAATTGGAGACGCACATATTTCTGCTCAGTCAAAACGCACAGAATATGGAGATGACTGAGAGTGTCTTTGAGCGGGCCGTGCAGGCGACCAGGATTTTAAAGGGACTTCCGGCTGGAACAGGGGCCGATCTCAAAGAGGCCATGCAACAACTAAGACGCGGCGTTGACGCCATGCGTAAGACAGACAGTGGAGCAGCCGCCCGGTGGGAGTCTGTCCTGCAAGCAGAGCAATTGTGGTAGAGGACAGCAGGCGCAACTTGGTTCTCAGATCTTTGGTTTTGCATTAAAATGCCATCCATGTTTCTCAGGAATGATTCACAACGCAAGAGGCATCGATCGATGGAGACTCCACGAATGGTCCGGGTAAATTGGTACGCTTACCTATGTACTGTAACGCTTCTGAGCAGCCTGGGGTTTGCCCAAGACGCCCAGCAAGTGTCGCTCGAAAAAGCGTTGGTCTTCCACGCATCCTTTGACGGTTCAGCGGATGCCAAGGTCAAGCAAGGTGACGGCAGGGTCTACACCACCGAATCGCTAGCTCGCAAACAGTGGACCCCCGGCCTAGACCGGCAAGATGTTTCGATTGCCAAGGGCTCTGGCGTATTTGGCGACTGCATTCGCTTTGGGGATAAATCCCCGAAAGTGATCTGCTACAAAGGGGAAGTTCTCCCGAAGACCCAAGGGGCTATCGATGGCACCGTCTGCTTTTGGATGCGGCTCGATCCGGACAAAGATCTCAAACCCGGTTTCTGCGACCCGATCCAGATCACCGAGAAAGCTTGGAACGATGCGGCGATGTTCGTCGATTTCGATAAGGATCTTCCACGCGATTTCCGATTAGGCGTATTTTCTGATTTGAAGTACTGGAATCCCCAGAACACTCCTTGGGAAAAATGGCCCGTCGAGAAACGGCCTATGGTGACGGTCAAGAAGCCAGCCTTCTCTCGGGAAGCTTGGAAGCATGTCGCATTTACGTTCGAAGGAATCAATGCGTCTGAGGACAAACCCGCGAAAGCCGCTTTGTTTCTCGATGGGAAATTGCAAGGTGTCCTCGAAGGCCCCATGAAGTTCACTTGGGATCCAACCAAGACAGCAATCATGATCGGAATCGAATATATCGGCGATATGGATGAGCTACTGATCTTCGATCAGCCTCTCAACCTACAACAACTTGAAATGGTCATGCAGGGAAGAGTAAAGCGATGAGCAACCAGATGATTCGACCAGTTAAGATCGTTCGAGGGTTTACAAAAACCACGCCCGGTTCCGTACTGTATCAATGTGGAGATACGGTCGTGCTGTGCACTGCCAGTTTGGAAGAAAAAGTTCCTGATTGGATGGCCGGCAAGGGTAAGGGGTGGATTACAGCTGAGTACAACATGCTCCCGGGCAGTACTCCGCAGCGCAAGGCTCGAGAGCGAAGCGGAAAGGTCGATGGCAGGACAACCGAAATCCAACGCTTGATCGGTCGGTCGTTTCGAGCGATCGCTGACTTACAGAAACTCGGAGAGCGATCCTTGACGATCGACTGCGATGTGTTGCAAGCCGATGGAGGGACTCGAACCGCTGCAATCACCGGGGGAATGATCGCTTTGATCGATGCGGTCAACACGGTGTTTGCAGGTGTGTCTGCTGCTGACTACCCACTTCGCGATTCGGTCGCCGCAATCAGCGTTGGAATCGTCGACGGGAAACCTTATTTGGATCTGGATTACGCCAAGGATGTGCGGGCCGATGTCGACATGAATGTGGTCATGACAGGTAAGAATCGGTTCGTCGAAGTCCAGGGTACTGGCGAAGAAGCGACGTTTGACGATCAGGAGCTTACTGAACTGCTGAAGCTTGCGAAAATAGGAATTGGGCAGTTGGTTACCAAGCAGAAGGACGCCTTGGGGAAGGCTTGGCCTTGGTGACGCACTTGCCGCCATAGTTCGACGATTGTCCTCAATCGTCCCTGTGCCGAGCTTGCGAGGCGTCTCTGAGGGTGCTGGAAAGCAACGTCAAGCTGAAGCTTGTCGGACAACGGCTGAGGACAGCCGTTGAACAATATAGTTCGACGATTGTCCTCAATCGTCCCTGTGCCGAGCTTGCGAGGCACGTCTGAAGGCGCTGCAAAGCAACGTCAAGCTAAAGCTTGTGGGCCAACGGCTGAGGACAGCCGTTGAACAATATAGTTCGACGATTGTCCTCAATCGTCTCTTTGCCGAGCTTGCGAGGCACGTCTGAAGGCGCTGGAAAGCAACGTCAAGCTGAAGCTTGTCGGACAACGGCTGAGGACAGCCGTTGAACAATATAGGTCGA
>Ga0315904_10002351_pt1 | contig 29367 bp, 26 predicted proteins | sample LakEriMetagenome_6_FD_203529 | JGI IMG/M metagenome (GOLD analysis project Ga0315904, IMG submission 203529) | Freshwater fungal communities from buoy surface, Lake Erie, Ohio, United States - Buoy 12 MA120 | ecosystem: Environmental > Aquatic > Freshwater > Lake | place: USA: Lake Erie, Ohio...
AGCTTTCGGAGTTCCCCGAGTACGTCCATGTATCCCTCTTTCTTCGGCTGCGCGCCACTCGTCGGCGTAAGGCTGATCTTCGTATCCCGGCATCAAGGGTGTCCCGTCCGTGAAGTGCACAATCGTCGGGTTCACGATCGGATCAGAATGACCGACCAGCCAGTTCCACTTTTGGTGCAACGATCCAATGTCGCCGTCGTTGAGCCAGCAAAACCGATGCAGATCGCGACCGGGCGCCGTGTTGATGAGTTCGTCCGTCAGTGCGGCGTTGGCGGGATGGTCGCAGTTGAACAGCATCACGCTGCTCCAGTTCTTTCGGGCGTAGGCCGTCTGGATCTGGCCGTCCATCTTGACGCCCTGCTTGGGCTTATGGACGTGCTTCACGCACATGACGGCGTAGTGCGGGTTGGCCTGCTCGAACAGTTCGTCGAGATCGCCACGCACCAGGATATCGCTGTCCATGAACAGCGCCCATCCCGATCCGGCAAGGCGCGGCGTGAGAAACCGGCTGATGGCAAACTCTGTCGACATCGGTGCATCGGATATGGGATCGAACAACTGCCCCCCGCGACGTGTCACCTCGCGACGGTAAAGACCTAGCGCCCGCACCTCGGCCAAGCGAAGAGGAGAAACAGAAGCGCGGCAAAACCGCCGAGCGGAACGCGCTGCAACCTCAAATTCTCTCTCCTGTCGTGGATCGTACCCGATGAAGATCGAACGCTTCATGCCGCTGCCTTCTGTGACCGAATGTGGTCCCACAGCGCGCGAATGAACCCATCCCCCCTGAGCGTGTACGTGCAGCCGGCCGGATGATTGAGCATCACCATGAAATCCTGCGCCGACTGGAACATCTGCGGCGATGACAGGAACGGTTTATCCCCGACCCAGACCCGGTAAAGATCCTGATCCTCGTTGGGGTGCCCGGCCGCATGGAACCTTACGCGCTGGCGAACGTCTTCCGGCATCGGTTCGTTGGTTGGCCAGTTCAGCAGAACGGGGTCACTCTTGAATGAGCCGTCCATGCCGTGGATGACGAACTTCCTGTATCCGAGCACCGTTCCGAGGCCGATGGCGCACATGCCGACGTTAGTGCCGCCGTCGACCGTGAAGTTGCCGCCCATGTCCCGGATCAATTCGCTTTCCGGGCCGCTCGACGTGACATGGAACACAAACGTCTCGAAGCCGTGCAGGAGATTGAACACGTCTCGGGAACAGGCCGAAGCTGCGAAGTACGCCACGCGCCTGTCTGGCTTACCGATGCAAAGTGCCTTGTGGGGGCGTGGGTCGCTTTCGATATGCGCCATCGGCACAATGCCGCGTTCGATCAGAAACGAGTGCGCGCCCGAGACGGTCCACAGATCGCCGCCCGCAGCAACGTCGGATTTCAATTCATCGACGGTATCGCTCAGTGTCGGGCCGTAGCAGGCCAGCACCATGGTCCGGTCATGGGCTTGGAGAACATTGACTTGCGGCAGACCGCGCAGCATGGCCGATCGGATGTTCTCGCAACGTTGCTCGTCCGTATAGACCGATTTGCATTTGATCGTGGTTGTGGTCGGCTTCGGGCCGATGTGATTGAGGATCGGTGTCGCGTTGCGGTCCTTGAGCGACTGGCCGATGAAGATAAAGCCACGGCCAGTGTCCCAGAGCCGGATCAAGCGGAACCGCTGTTCCAGCTCGGGGCGCCACCACTCCATGGGTTCTTGGATCAAATGTGCGTTGCGCCCATCCGCCAGGACTTTCACGGCCGGGCCTGTCGCCACGGACAGGATGACAAGGCGCTTGGTCAGACCTGCGATATCATTCAACACAGCGTCCAAGTGCTCGGGCTCGACGTGTTCGAGCACATCGGTTGAAACGACCAGATCGGCCGCAGACGGTCGGGCGTCGATCCCTGGCACGCACGGATCGTAATTGTGAAGCTGCCAGCCAAGCGCGGTCTGCAATGTGCACTTGCCCGCCCCGTAGTCGAGAATGTCTCGGCTTTTGATGTGATTGGATACGGCCGCAACGATGGGCGCATAGTTCTGGCCGGACGTGCCGTATTCCGGCACCTCGGCATGCAGCGCGCGATTGAGTTCGATGTAGGTTGAGGACGCGAACGGCATTTATTCTCCGCGTTCCAGAATGCCGAGCCCCTTGCGTTCCCTGCGACGCGCTTCCATCATCTGCGGCTTGACGATGGCGGGATCTGTGTCGCCGTTGGCATAGCAGTCATGAACCGCGTACTCCATGGCACCCCGAATGCCATCGCGCACGACCGGGATGGGCGAGCCAACCGCAATGCCGACCGACATGGCCACACGCGGGCAAATCTGTTCCGCGCTTGGCTTCAGCCGATCCGGCAACTGAGACGGCAGTTGCCGCTCGGTCAGCCAGCGATGCGAGTAGGCCCGCATTCTGAGCGGCACGCTTTCCGAGGCCGTGCGCGCTGCGTGGAGCGCGGCCAGCGTGTCGGCATCGCTTTTCGGTTGCGGCAGATGCGGCGAGATCCTTGCCCAGAGCGCGCGGATGCCCGGCACGTCGAGATCCACAAGGCAGCGGCGGACAGCGGTTGCAATCGACATGCGTTAGGCCAAGGTGATGGTCGTTGCCGTGGAGAGTTGCGGAGTCACCCCGTTGCCAGTGACTATGTTGGGACTCACAGTTCCGTACCAAAGCACCGCCGCCGGACCGCCACCGCTCTTGCCGGTTGCAAAATGCGTGACCGTGCCCGATCCGCCCGTGCCAGCCGGGAACGAGATGGTCGAGGCCGGCGAGGTTGAGCCACCCGATGCCGCGCTCCAGCCCGTGGAGCGCGCGACGTTCTGCCTAGCGTATGATGTATAAGTTGTCTCGTTCGAAGACAGTGTGCCAGTGTCCGTGTAATCGGCCGTGGCCAGTGCCACGACGATATTGGTCTCGGGGCTTGCCGCAGCGTTGTCGGCATAGTTGGCCCAGGCCGTGGCCCGGAAGATCAGGTCGAGAATGGCGTTTTCGGCGGCATTGGAAATGGCAGTCATGGCTTGGTCCTTTCGTTAGCGCAGAAGTTCGACCTCAAGCGAGGGGAGACGGAACAGCACGCCCGGCGCCACCGACTTGGCATCGGTGATCTGGCCCGTGGCCAGCAGTTGCGATTGGCCGGAGAGCGCCCAATACTGCGGGCGGCCCTGACGTGAGGCCTGGCCTTCAACCCCGTCCACCGTCACCTTGCGGCCATCACTGCATGGCTCGATCCGGGAGACCTTGAACGCACCTGTCACCGCGCCCAGGCTTGCGGCCTGAAGATCGGCGAACGACTTCGGCTCACGCTCGCAGATGTCGATGCGTGAAAGCGTCTTTGCGATAACGGAAAGGCCGTTATCCAGTACGGTGTCGCCGATCATGCGGTGCCCTTGGTCTGGAATCCCGGACGCAACGCAACAAACGGCAGAAATGGGGGAGCGACGGTTGCCGGGATTGTCGGCCTATGGCCGGTCAGGGCAAATCAGTCTGTGCAAACTCTACCAAAATCGCCTGTCAAGGGGTAGCGATTTAGCCCAATGCTCCACCGACACGGGGCTTCATTTTCGGCAAATCGAACTGCTCGATGATCTGGTCCTCGACGTTGCGGATGATCTTGCCGAGATAGAACAGGTTCTGGTACGGGATCAGCCGCCGCATCGCCCGCAAATCCGACTGACGAATATCCCCGGAGGCCGCGCCGCCGAAGGCTTGCAGAATGTCCTGCAAGGCGCCCGCCGATGGCCCAGCCAGCGCGCTCGATACGTTCTGCGATTTGTAGCGGCTGATCGGTTCTTTTGCCCCTACCAAGCGTTGCACACCGATGGTGCCGCGTGAGGCCCGGTACATCAGATGGTCGGCATCATAGAGCCAGCCGGTTAGGCCCGAGTTGCCAACGCCCGCATAGATCAACTGCTCCGTGCTCTTGGGCAACTCCTTATCGAAGGCCAGCGCCTTGAGGTATTCGACCGCAACCCCCAACGCGACAGCCATCATGGCCCCGACGTAAACGCCCGCATCGCGTTGCTGGATCGCCGCCAGCGTCACCCGCTGCACGCTGACCAAGCCGAACGACTTGAACTGGCCGATGATCGAGCCGGTCTGTGTCGACATCCACAACGGCTTTTCCTGGCCCGGCGACACAATGATCCGATCCACATCACCAACAATCGCCGCCCGGTAGGAATTGCGGGCGATGTCATCGGTCCAGGCGTCGGTGTTGGCGATCATCACCTTGCCTTCAATCTCGCCGTGCTGCATGAACTGCGTCCAGATCCGCTGCATGATCTCAGGATCAAGCCCGGATTTGGCCATGCGCGTGGTCATGCCCTTGGACAGCGCCTTGCCATCCGAAACATCGCGGGCCGCGCGCAGGATGTTGGTTTGCACGATGAATCCGGCCCATTGCTTGGCCGCAGCGTTCCACGGCGCCATGAGAGAGACAATCCCATAATTGCCTTGCAGGGCTTCGATACCGCGCTCGAATTTGGAGTGCGCGCCAAAATTGTCCATCATGTCGGCGATGCCCAAAGCGCGGCTATCCAGAACCATGTCCGCCGCCGTACCGGCCAGCTTCACCTCTTCCATGGATTTGCGCACGGCTTTGAAGTTCGCAAGCGCCTGCACCATACCGTCGAGGTTGTTGCCGATGCCGTTGACCATGACGTGCCGGGCCAGATCGGGAATGGCCGAGATCGTCATGCCACCCATCAGGCGCAGATAATTGATGGATTTGACCATGCGCGCGAGTCGCGGGATGCGTCCCGAGGCGTCTTCGGGCAGGGCGTAGGCATGCCGCAAGCGGTCGGACATCGCCTGCAAATCCCGCATGTCCCGATCGGCCATCTTTTGAATGGCCAGATGCTCGGCCTCCAGGCCCTCGATTTTCTCGATCGCGGCTTTCATGTCCGGGGTGACCTCCGCGGAACGCCCCGTGCGCATGAGCTTGCGGGCTTCGGTGGCTGTTTCGCCCAGGCGCGTGAATTCAGCTTCCGACATCTTGGCGTCTTGTAGAACGCGGCGCTTCAAGGCGTTGGCCTCGTCCTGGATTTTCATCTTGGTTTCGGACAGTTCCAGGTCGCCGAACTCGCGCATCAGCGCCACATCGGGTGCCACCGACCGGGTGTAGTAGCGGGCCAGCCGCTCCACGTCATGATCGAGGAAGTCCATGATTTCTTCATCGGGGATCTTGAGCGTGCGCTCTTGCAGCGGCCCGCCCAACTGGCGCATGGGATCGCGGCCCGTCAGCGGCGAATGCGGATCGATGACACGGCCCGCAGGCGAGCGCGTGATCTTTGACGCCGCGTCCTGGGCGATCTGCTTCAGCTCATAGTCGCTCATGTCCGCAAACTTGCGCAGTTCCACGAGCTTGGCCCGAAGCTCATTGATTTCCTGCTTCGGTGTTTTCGGCTTTTTCGGCTTTTCCGCGCCGCCTTTTTCGGCATCCGCCAAGGCAAAGCGCGGGCCGTCGCCGCTCAAGGCGCGGGCCACAACGTCCTGAAGCTGCTCCACCATATCCGGCGAAGCTTTCAGGACGTCGATGGCCTGATCGACAACAGCCCTCGCCTGCGCCCCCGGCAAGCCCAACCCCTCCAAGGCCCGGCTTGCGGCAACCCGCACTTCCGCTTCCTGGTCCGCAACGGCCTTTTGTGCCGCCGTCAACAAGCCCCGGATGTTGCCCATGGCATCGCGGTCGATGCTGTAGGCGCGGCCCTGGTACTCGACGCCGCTCAACATGCCATCGGCATCGCGCGTGAACTTGATATTGGGCGCCGTGTCTGTCGCCCCAACCACGCGGCCCGCCTCGTCCATGACCATGCTGAAATCGGGCAGGCCGCGCTCAGGGGCAAGGTTGCGCAAGGCGTCGAGGTACGGCGCCAAAATGCCTTGCAGTTCGCCCGTGGCCGCTGCGGGATCTATCTGCGGCGTTGGGGCGGCGGCTTGTGGGGCTGGCCGCAGCGTGCTCGCCAACTGCTCATCGGTGCGGATGCCCGACTGGCGCAGGCGGTAGCCCACCTGATCCAGCAGGCCCCAGGTCCGCGTCATGGCGCCGTCGATGTCCGGCGAGAACGACGCACCTGCCCGGCCCTCGCGCATCATCTGCGCCATGGCTTCGCGGGTTAGCGCCTCTTCGACCTGCTCGGTGGCATCAGGCCCGAACTTGGCCTCGAACCGGGCCTGGTGTGCGGCATCCGTCCGGTAGATCGGGCGGAGCTTTTCGGCTCGCTTGGACATGGCCCGCCACTCGTCATCGGTCACCAAACCAAGCGCCTTGATGTCTGCCATGTCCTCGGCATGCACGGTGCCCTTGCGGGCGGTGGTGCGCAGCGCGGTGGTGGCCAGGGTTTCGAAGGCTTGGGCCTGATCGAGTTCCGAGCGCGCGATGGCGTTGCGGACAGCGCGCGGGAGTTGGGCCATGCCACGTCGGATCTCGTTGGCGACGGGCTGCAAGGCAGGCGGGAGGTCCGGTGCCGGCTCGGCCCGCATGGCGAACATGGGTTGCCCGTCCTCGATCACGGAGCGCTTGACGGTCTCCGTGAGGGGGAACAGCGTGAAGCCGTTTCCGGCCATGCCTTTTGACGGGGTTTCGAGCGCATCGACCGGCATCGGCTTGGCCGCGTCCTTGTCGATCTTTTCGAGGATTTTTCGCAGGTTTTTCGGAACAATGCCCTCGACGCCGCGCGAACCGTAGAACTGCCGCATCCCGTTCTCATCGCCGGGATTGTAGCTCAGCACGGTATCGCCATGCGGAACGGCAATGTAATCCGCATCGGCTTCTGCGGCCTGACGGATGGCACGGCGAAGAGTCGTGGTTGTCCATTGGTCAGTGGTGTTAACCAGGGGATTGCCGGGAGTGGCGGCTTCGGCGGTGCGAAGCTCTGCACGAAGCATGTTCACGGTTGGCTCGTACATTTCATTTAGGCTGCGCCGCTTAAGTCGAAGCTCAGACGCTAACTCGCGTTGAGCTTCCGTTGGCACATGACCGTCTTTTGCCAGTTCTTGTATTGCATCCCACTGATTGGCAAATTTACGCCCGCCGTTGTGACCGTTCGGGTAAACTTCCTTGACCAATCTGGTTGCCTCGGCGTCAAGCTGCTGAAGTTCCTTGTCTGAAACCCATCGATTTTCTTGGGCCTTTATGCGTTGCTTGAGATCAGCAATCTTCGCCTCGTCTCTGACTCCTCCATCCCTGAGCTTCTGGCCCCAATCTGATTGAATCTGGTCGATGGTAAAGACAGGACGGCCCTCGTGCCGAGTCATGCTCGTCATCATGTGGCCAATGATGTTGGGCTCGGGGAAGTGACCGGTGTGAAAATCGTTAGGATGACGAATTTGACCCCGTTCGCCAATCCGCCTAAAGGCTTCGCGAGCCGTGGCCTCGTCCGGTCGCTGGCTTCCGATCGGACCCTTCCACCATTCTTCAAAAGTTGGCTCCGTCTTCGGCAGATGGATCACCGTCTCCCTGTAGGTTGGGTTGGAGGGGTCGAGGGAGTATTGCTGCCATTTCACGCCTCGTCGTCCATCTCCATCCTCGGGGTGGTAGACATCACTCAGCAAGGCGTCCCGGTCATTCTGCGACAGTTCATCGAAGGGCCTGCCGTACTCGTCCATCGCGTACTCGTCTAGGAGATCACGCGAAATCTCACCGCCTTTCGTTACCTCCTTCAGTCCGACTCTATTCTCCTCCAGATGCTTGATGATCTGGTCGCGGGTGACGGACTTGGAGTCTGACAGGACAGACTTGAGCCCCGTCATCTCGATCTCGGCATCCTTGACGCCGGCTTTCTTCAACTGCGCCAGCATTTGTTCTGGCGTGCCTTTGGCTTGGCTCAGGTTGCGAGCCGCTTCCAAGGCTTTGGAATAATACCCGAGGCTGTCCAGATCACGACGCATGGAGCGGCCGGTCTCGATGTCCTGCTGGACGGCGAACATGATGTTGGACGAGCCGGATTGAGAAGGATCGAAATCAGCATTGACGCTGCGGATGTTGGACGGGTCGAAGATTGCGTAATGCGTAGCCGGCCTGTTGTTCAAGGCTACGTCGTCCGCAAGATTTGTCAGCTTGACGCCATCATATCCGCCCGTCTTCGCTTCCCGCAGAAGTTGGCTGATCTCCCGTGCTACATCTGTATATTCAGCACCGCCGAAATCACGCTCCAACAACCGGCCGCGAACATATAACGGGTAAACGCTTTGACCCACGCCGCCTTCACGTTCCAACTCATCGGCGCGCCCAACTGCTTCGTCTTGCTTATCCCACCATTTGCTGTTGCCGCCTTCTTTCTGCGCCAGCCGTTCAAAGGTATCCGCCTTTGCCAGCATGTCGCGAACAGGCTTTTGAGACGCATACTCTGCATATCCGGCGGCAGTGCGCGGGTCATCGACCAGCCACGCGGCTTGGCTTGCGCCGCTTGCCTTAGTTGAACTGCCGAATTGTTTCTTATCAAACGCCGTGAAGTTCTGGCTTGTCCCGTGATAGAGCACCTTGCTCGTATCAAACCCCATCGCCTCGGCTCTGGCCTTACGGGCTTCAGGACTCATGTCCAGCGCTGGTTTCACCGCAAACGCCGTCACATCCTCTTGCGCCATGACCTGCTGCACGGCACGCCGCTTCGCCATCTCTCCCGATAGCACGGCTTCTATGACGTCATCCGCCGTTTGGAACCCGTAGCCCGAGAGCTTGTTGCGCAGACGTTCGAAGAACTGCAACACCCGGTCAAGGATGCCGTTGATCTCGCGGCCGAAGTCGGTGCCGTTCTTGCGGGCTTCAACGAGATGAGCCGCCGCCTCTTCCTCAATGGCTTTGGCCGGGTCGGAGCGGTTGGCGTAGGCTTCGCGATAGGTTGCCTGTAGCTTTTGCGGGAAAACATCGCCTTTTTCGGCGGCTGTCTTAGCCAGCAGCTCGACTTCCTTATCAGTTAGAAGCTTCAGTGACCGAAGCGCATGCACTGCTTCATGGGTCAGCCGCCCGGCCGGATCGACGGCATGACGCGCGAGATAAACCGCAGCCGTCTGGGGATCGAAAAACGCATCGACCCGGCCCGGCGCATTGCGCACGGCAGCAGCCAGGCGCGGCCCGAGTTCATCGGGATCGTCAAACACCCGCACCCCAACCCCTTCGGGCAGGATGCCGCGCATCTCCGCTATGGCGTCGTCAATGGCGGCGTCGAGTTGGGCGAGCTTGAAGAAGGGATCTCCGTCCGTGCTTTTCGTGCTGCTTCCAAGCGGTCCGCGATCGCGCGCACCCGCTCCAACAAGCTCCGAGCGTCGGAAGTGATTGTGGATTGCGGCCTCGTTTTTGAGTCCTGCGATGCCGAGTCGGTCAAGCTGCTCCTCCATGTCGCGGAACGCGCGCCAGTCTTCCAGTAGCGCATCATCGCCCAATCGTATCACGGGCTCGACGTTGATGTCCCGCGACAGGGCATCAAGAAATTCGTTGATCGACGGGCGTTCGGCAAAAAATCCCGCCTCATACGCTTTCAAGGCCGCATCATCGAGCGTCATGCCCTTGGCGGAAATCAGTTGCCGGTTCTTGCCGCCAAGGATGCTGGTGATTTCTCCGCCCTGATCCTGCAATCGGCCGGCGCTCATGATCCACGATTGCAACCCCTGCGGCCGGGGCGGGCGTTTTTCATCCTGAACAATGCGCCACATCGAAATGATGTCTTCGACTTCGCTCTGGCTCATCTCGTCGCCAGACTCAGGGTCGCGATAAACCGGAACATCATCGGCATCGGTGCGCGCCGCGACCGACTTCGCCAGTTCTTCCTCGGTATCCTTGACGCGCGCCTTGGCCTCATCAAGCTCCTTCAGCAGCGCGGCCTTTTCTTCGCCTTCCGCCGCCTTTAGCGCAATGTTGATATCGTCAATCTTGTCTCTGTAATCCTCGATCCGGTCCTCGGTGCGCGCGACGAACTCTTCCCGCACGACATCGGGAGACTTCGGCGCCAACGGCAGATCCGGCTGAGGCCCATCACCGCCACCGCCCGGCCCATCGTCGCCGTCATCCCCGCCCTTCGGCTTCTGGGCCTTCTGCTCAAGCTCCGCAATCTTTGCCTCGATCTCCGCCGCTTCGCGCTCGGCGCCCGCTTGCCCTCGCTTCAGGTAGTCAACCAGCGTATTGATGAATCGCGGGTACTGCTTCAGGATCGTGTCAACGTCATAGACGCGCGTCAGATAGTTCTCGGGCAGCATCGCATCTTCCGGCAATAGGCCGTGCTTCTGCGCCATAGCCTTCAGCGGATCGAACAACTCCTTGCGCATCGCCTTAGCCGCTTGCGCCACGAACTTGTTGTCGTGCACGTCGCCCGCGCGCATGGCCCGGCCAACCTCTTCCTTGAACTCTTTGAAGGTCAAGGCTGCGCGATCGCCCATCATCCGTTTGAGGCCAGCCCGTAAGGGGGCCGCCGTCGCGCCCTTGTCACCGAAGCGATATTCGGCATAGGCCTCATCCATCGCGCGCACCGCACGATACAGCCTGGCCTCGCCTTGCGTCTTAATCACGGTTTCGACCGAGCCCCCGCGCGGTCCTGTCGGAATACCTTGCTCGTTCTGCTTCAGCGCCAGCGGGCTTTCCACGAGACGGTGCAGCGCATCCCGTGCGGTGCCGAGCGAGGAATACGCGACGCGCGTCAACGGCGACGTTGCCGACAGCGCTTCGCCAATGCCGGCAGTTCCAGCCACCTTGTTCTCGGCAATCTCCACGGCTTTCGCACCCGCCGACGTGCCCATGCCGCTACCGGTCTCCGGCTCGATCCTGGTGGTCACATCCGCCAGTCGTTCGGCCCGCAGCCGTTCCGCCGCCTGCATGCCACCCGGACCAAGCGGGTCCAGCGCCGGGTCGACCGGCATGCGCAGGTCCGCTTCCATGCGCTCGCCAAGGCGCGCAATGCTCCGCCCCTTATACTGGGCAATGCCCGCACCCAGCAGGCTCCCGAGCACCGTAGCGCCGCCGACAGCCAGCAGGCTTTCATTGAGCGTCCGCGTGGCCTGCATCTGGTGCAGCGCCGCTTCCTGAATGGCCGCACCGCCCGCCGCTTCGGCGCCAACCCTGGCACCTTTTCGCAGAGTTTCCTCGACCAGACGCAGCCCGCGTGCGCCGCGTGTCACCAATCCTGGCCCTGACAGCAAGGTCGACGGCGACGCAATGCTTGCCACGCCCGAGGCCAGAAACCCTTTCCACCCGGCTTCGTCGAGGATTTTCGTGTTTTCCAGCTCTCGGCGCAAGCGAGCAATCAGGTAGTCGGTTTCCTTGTCGTTGCGGCTGGTCAGAAAATAGTCCGCGTAAGGCTCCAAATCGGTGCCGCCGATCCTGTCCCACGGGTTGTGATCGGGATCACGGTCGCCGAACTGTTGCGCGCGGTGCTCCAGCGTTGCGCGCAACGCGCCGATCTCGTTCTCACGCTCGAAGGCCGCGCCCCATAGACGCCTGTCCGTGAAGCCTGCCGGGTTGGCGGGCGGCTCGGGCGCATCCGGCGTGCTCTTGAACTTGTCCGGGTGGCCAATGGGCTGGAACCCCGTCAAGCTCAAGTCGTCATCAAGAAATGGCATGCGGATGGATTGCCCTTGTTATTGCGGGATCTTGTTTGCGCCGCGACGGCCAACGGATTCGGGTCTGCGTTCCATCGATTTCTTGAGCGCTTCCCGTTCCTTCTCCGCTTGTTTCTCGGCGGCGGCCTTCGCTTCAGCCTCAAGCTTTTCAACGGTGGGATCGCCACGGCGCTGGATGGACTTCTCGGGCGGCATAAGTTCTTTGTTGACGCCTTGGCCGGAGTTGTCGCGGCGCCAGCTCGGCACCGTCAATTCTTCCTGCTGCTGCTTGCGTTGCGCCGGGCGCTCGGCTTCTTTCTGCTCTTTGCGAATTTCGGCTTCCACCGCAGGACCGCGACGGTCAATGAAGCCTTGCGCCTTCATCATTCTTTGCGTTGACAGTTCCGGCCACCAGCGCTTTGGCCGGCCGTTTTCCCCAAGCACAAACTCCGGGATGCCGTTCTTGTTCACATATTGCACGATATACGTCGGCATGCCCGTTTGCGCGACATTCCGCTTTGTAGTGTCGTCGGCAATGAGCCGCACCGTGGACTCATCAAGCGCGGGCACGGGCGTCGGCAAACCGGCCTCCGGCGTCGGCCCTTCGGTGCGGCCGGCAAAGCGGTGCAATTGCGCCCGAACGTCATCCACCATTTGCCGTCGTATCTCGGCCGAGTCGATGCCATTGGGGCCGCCGAAAAACCTTTCCGGCGGCAACGGCATCAGATCGCCGGCAATCTTCGACCCGTTGGTGTAAGTCGTGCCATACAGCGCCTTGATCTTTTGGGTGGCGAATTTCTTGGCCACGTCCTTATCGCCCCACTGGATAAAAGCGTTTTCTGCAATCTTCTTGTACTCGTAGAATAGTTCATCCTTCACGCCACGATACTCGCCCTCGGCGTTGGGCTCGAAAGAAGCCCACCCCGGATCGAATGCCTTGTCCTTGATGTCATCGAAGCTCAAGGCATCCGAAAAGGTCTTGAGGTCTTTCTTGCGGAACTCGACTTTCTTTTCCCATTCCGGGGTGGCCATCTCCGCCATCTTGGCCAGCGCTTCGCTCGGCTCATAGGCTTGGCCGCGCAACGCGGCATAGAGTTGCGCCCGCTCCACCAGCTTGGCTTGCCCGTCGTGCTGGTCGAGAATGTTGGGATTGCTGTCGATCAGGTTGTTGATGGCCGTGAGGCCCAGCGTTTGCTTCTTCGGATCTTTGGAATTAACGAGACCCCGCAGCGCTTGGTAGACCGAGTCCGGTGCAGCGTTGAGCTTTTGAACCATCACGATGCCTTGGTTCAGAGCCTCGGGATTGCCGGCGAACATCTTCTCCCCGAGGTCGGTCCCGTCGAAAATTGTGTTCAGCGCTTTCTTGTGGTCCTTGTCGTAAGGATTGAATGGCACTGTGCCCTGAAGTGCGCCGGAAATGAACGCATGGGTTGCCTCGGCTTCCCGCTTTTTTGTGATGACCGCATCGAGCTTCTTCTGTTTCGTCTCAAAGTCGCGCATCAGGTAATCTTGCGTGGTGCGCGAGAATCCGGCCGGGGCAACAGTCTGCCCGCTGGCATCGGCCACACGCACGACGCCCGGAATGGCGTTGGCTTCGCGGGGTGCGCCGGTATCGTTGGCAGGTGTGCGGCCCGCTGTAATGCCGCGCTGCGACACTGGAACAGGCTCAGACGGGGCGGCAACAGCCATCCGGCCACCGCCTTGATACATCTGCTGGCCCTTGGCGTATTGCCCACCATACCGCTTTCCGCCTTCTCTGGCCTCAAGCGGCTCGATGTGCCAATCTTCATGCCCCAGCGGAAAATGCAGGCCGTATTTTTTTGCGTTGGCATGTGCCCACGCAACCGCCGCCGTCTTGGAACCGCCTAGACCACCGCCGCGATCGCCATATTGCAGATCGACCGCTTCACCCGATTGATGTGTGCTCCCGCCCGGCGGTGCCACCCACTTACGGGCTTCGGCCTCCGATCCATATTTTTGAACAGCCGCCCGCCATAGTTCCGCTTGTCGCGCCTTGTCACGATGGCCAGACAGCACCCGAATATCGTGGCCGGCATCCTCGGCCGCAGCCATAAACGCCGCCAGTCTGTCCTGCATGACCGGATGCAGATTGGCGACATCATTCTTGCGGCTCTCATAGCCTTTGGCAAGTTTGGCGGTCAGGTATTCGGTCGGACTCGCGGGACGAACGCCACCCGCCTGTTGCCGGCTTCCGCCACCCAACAGCGTCGCGAAGTGGGCTTCCATGTCCCGGATGGAGGTCGATCCAAGCGCCCGCGCCTGCTTGGTCGTGGTGGCTGGCACCGTATCATCGCCCCGTGCCAAAGCCGCCTTGAACCCGTCTCCATTGGGCGAGAATTGGAAGGCTTGCAGAATGGCAGCTTGGCGCGCGACCGGCAGCTTGGCCATGTCGATGCCGTGCTTCTTCATCTGGTCAGCGAATTTGTAGTGATCAAGCCACGCCCCATAAACCGCAATCTGCTGGTCTGGCGTCGCATTGCGATATTGTTCATAGGTCAGACCGCCGAGCTTGCCACCCGCTTCCTTGAACGTCGCCTCCCCAATTTGCGTCAGGCCGTTGTAGGTGCCTGTCGATTGGCGCGGATTCCAAGCGGATTCGACTTGAACAACGGCTGCAATCGCCGCCGGGTCGACGCCGATGCCCGAGGCCACGGAACTTACTGCTTTGACCGTCTCAGGTGTTGCATCCCTGGGGATCAGAGAGGCCCCCGGCCCGACCGGCGCTTGCTGCGCCTCCTTCAGATAGGACTTGGCCCGTTCTTCCCATTGTTTTTTGGTGGCCTCGATCTGGTCGGCCGTCAGATCCTTGCTGGCCTTGTTCAGCCAGGTCTCGAACGCGAGATCAGCCGCTTTCTTGCGCAGCGCGTTTTGATGCTCGATGCTGAGGCCCGGCGCGGCCTTGATCGCACTTTCCGCAATCTCGATTGACTGGTCGAGTGATGCGGGGTCTGCCGTAACCACGGACACGGCGCCACTGATGTTCCGATCCGCAAGGCCGATCTGGTGCTGAGTGACGAACGACTGCTGGCCGTTCAGAGCGCGCGGAGCATAGCGGTTGCGCAGCGAACTCACGTCATACGGTGCACGGTGCTCGTACTTGGTGCCCTTCCAGCGCTCGGCCCATTGCGCCCCACGCTCGCTAAACCCGTTCGCCCATTCGTCGGCAAACCGCTCCCCGTTGCCGCCGGTCTGAGGATAATTATACAGATCCTCATCAAGCCTTTTGTGCTCCTGCATCGCAAAGTCGTTTTGAGCGGTCAGGTATTCGTACTCGGCCCGCTTGTCGGCTTCCCGATTGGCCTCGGCCTCAAACGACCCGAACGCATCGCCCAACGACGCAATGCCCCGGCCAAGCGCCTGCATGGCGCGGCCCGGAGCTTCATAGCCATCACCCGTCGAAAACGGTTGCGGACGCGGCTCGTAATTGACTGTCTGCTCAGTCACCGGGATCTTAGGAATGACAGCCCCCGCTTATGCGTTGATCTTCAGTGCGCCGCCACTACCGCCGAAACCCTTGATGGTCCCGGCAATGCCACTCAGGAACGTACCCGCCGCCGCGATCTTGCCCGCCTGCCGCGTCGATGCCGCTTGCGCTTCGAGATCCTTGGCCTTGTTCTCGTTGCCGACCGCCGCGCTCTCCGCGTTGACATACGCGGTGCCCTGATCCATCACGCGGTCCTGCCAATTGGACCCGAAGATGGTCAATGCCGCGCTGCCATACGTCGGGTCGACGCCACCCTTGGCCGCGTTGGCAATGCCGGTGCCTTCAATCTTGTCGTACTTGAACCCAAGCTTTTCCTGCTCGACGGCACCCTGCATGCGGTTCTGGCGCGCGTTGATCTTGGAGACAATAGCATTATTTTCCATCTGAGCCGCTTGGGCGTCTGCTTGCTGCTTCGCCCCCATGGCACTCACCATGGACCCAGCCAGTCCCGCAATTGCGCCGACGGCCATCATGCACATTCAAATCACCCCGAAGTCGAAAGTTCTGCGACCAACGCGATAACGTGAAAGGGCAGCGGATCATCGTGCTCAAGTCTTACCACAGCTTCGCGATCCCAGCCCGATGGGAAATCCACGCTTTCCTGCGCAATCCCCGTAAACAGCGGCGGGCTTGCATCCATCGGCTGCGTTGCGCGCCGATAGAGCAGCGGCTTTTGATTGGCCGCGTCCGGCCCCATGGTGCCACCCAGCGACGCAACCAGGCGCGGGTAAACCTGACTGATGCGCTTGGCCCGGCTTTGTGCCGCGCCGGCCTGGGCACCCGCTTCCAAATCCTGCGTTTCGAGAACGGCCGTGTAGCCGTATCCGATGTGTGCTTTCGTCGTGGCCCGATTGAGCGTCACGCGGCCCGAAGACGACACGGTATGGCTTTCAACGGCGCCGTTGTTTAAGACCTTCACGTCCTGCCCGCGCAGATGCCAGAGCCCGGAAAGCGTCGTTGTCGAGCCGCCCGAATAGGTGAGCGAGCTATCCAGCAACACCGCGTCTTCCTTGTCGGCGTCGTCGTTGAACGGTGGCAGCATCACCTCAATGGTATAGGCGCCATCGCGAAGAACGGACAACCACAGCTCATCGCCTTCATCAGACGGGATGACGCAGATTGATTGCACCTCGCCACTGCCGCCGAGGATATGCCGGCCCCAGGCGATGATCTCCTGCGCTCGCTCATAGGTGCAGGCCGCCAGCGTGCCATCCGTGCGCCGGCACCAGATCACGGAATCGGGAACGAGTTCATAGGCAAGCTCGGTGAACCCGCCGCCCATGATGTGCTCGGAGAAAATTGTGAGGTCCGTGCTCTGAAAGGCATCGTCGGCGTAGCTGTATTGATATTCCCGGAGCTTGCGCGCGGGGTTGTTTGCCGCTCCATCGCGCTGCGGATAGAGCACGAGCTGATTGACACGCACGGGATGCGCTTCCGAAGTGCCATAGGAGGTCTGCACGACGGCTTTGAAGTTGGTCGGGGTCAGCGCTTCGTTCTGGTTGCTCGCCGCAATGGCATATTCCGACGCGCTCGTGCCTGCCATCAGCACGCGGCCCGAGGCCAGCCAGCGGATGACATCGGCCGACCCGCCGGCAATGCGATACGTTACCGCCTTGTCGTCTTCGCTGCCGTCCGTGAAATCCTCATAGCCACCCGATCGCGTGCCCCAGATGACAGACGGCTCCGACGTTGATCCGGCCAGGAATAGACGCTGTTCGTAGAACGCCAGTGCTCCCGGATAACCGCGATAGTCGGACCAGGCCCCCTCTTCCCATAGGCTTGTGCCCGCGCGCACGACGGATTCCGGCATCTGATAGCGCACGATGACAGCCGCAGCGACGGTGGCCGATGTCACGGCCGTGATGCGAACGATGCAATAGCCTGGGTGCAGGAAATCCGAGTCAAAATAATTTGTTGGGGTTGGCCCAACCACGCGCACGCGGCCCGATGTGTGATCCGGTACGCGCGTATAGTTCTGCCAGTTCGCCGTGCCGGCAACATTGGCGATCCCGTACACATTGCCCGCGTTCGTGTACATTGATCCAAACGTCATGGCGATGTTGCTCCCAACGGGAGCTGACGCCACGCCAATCGATCCCTCTTCATTGAGACGAAACAAACCGCCAACCATGTCGGAATGAAACGCACTCGCGCTGGCCGTCAGAGTGCAGCTTGTGTTGACCGTATAAGTGCCATAAGCCGTCACCGCCGTAGAAAACGCGCTTGGCGTGATCTTTGTATCTGGATCGCCGTTAATGGTGCGGAACGGACCCGTCGTGATGGTCGGGGTTGTCAACGTCCATGACGTGTCGGACAATCGGGTGATCTTGCGAAGCGGGTGCGAGCGATGCGCAATATAAAGCGTATCGTAGACCTGGGCGAAGGTCATCTCTTCCACTTCGGGGAACGAATACGTGGTCGCCAGCGACACCACCTCACCCGAGGTTCCGCCGGACGTGTAGGCGGTATATCCCGATGTGTCGACATTCAGTTGAAACGTGTTCGCGGTCAACACAGTGACTTCAAAGATCCGATTGTTGACCTCGGTCATTCCCCCGACCGAAAGGATTTGCACATAGTTTCCGGTCGTCAACCCGTGCGACGTTGCCGTCACCACGCCATTGGCCGCCTGCGTGATGCCCGTGATTGCAACCGGCGTATAGGTGATGATGCCGCGATCCTTGAAAAACCAGACGAACGAATCCCCAAACCCCAGGCAATAGCTCTGCTCGGTGCTGTACACGAACGGCACCAGCCGCAGATTGTCAAAATGCTCGCATACGAACCGCGTGCCGGAGCGCTTGCGAGCACCACCGTGCGGAACGATGTCCATATTTTCCAGCGTGCGACAGCCGGATGCATATTTTTTTATGTCGGTGCGGCCACGCAGCCGGGGCGATAGCTCGCCGCCACTAAAGTTAGTAATTGGGAACGAAATCTTCATGGAATAATTCGCGACCGTATGTTATACTTTTCTGCATGGACAAAAGAACTCTTTATGCCCAGAAACGTCGGGCAGCGATGATCGGGCGCAAGTTTGGTCGACTGCATGTGATTGAATGGCTCCGAAGTGACCATGCCGCTCATTACCGCGTAGAATGCGGGGAGTGCGGGAAACAATTTGAACGAACACCACAGGCACTCACCAAAGCGAAAAGCCCATGTCCGTGCTTCACGCACCAGACAAAACATGGGCAACTCAACAACCCAACTTACAAAACTTGGAACAACATGGTGAACCGTTGCACGTACCCGAGCACGCCAAATTTCAAGCGCTACGGCGGGCGAGGTATCACGGTCTGCGAACGCTGGCGCGACTATGTGAACTTCCTTGCCGACATGGGCGAACGTCCACCCAACACAAGCCTCGATCGCATCGACGGCAACGGCAATTACGAACCTGGAAACTGCCGATGGGCCACACGCAAAGAGCAGCGACGCAACATGGGTGAGAATACCATGATGACGTTTGCCGGCGAGACAAAAACCCTTGCTGAATGGGCGGAAAAAGTTGGTATCAACCGACAAACCTTGCGTTTTAGGTATGTGCGCAAAGGCTGGTCCGCAGAACGAGCACTAACCGAACCTTTAGGCACCAGCACAGGGCGACGCGCCAAACGTTAGAGCCTCGCTGTCAGCCAGCCGGTGGCGTCGACAAACTCACGCGGCGTGCCTTCTTGTGCATTGACGCTGCGGGCGTCGCGGATCTTGGCCGCATACATATCCCACATCGTTTTTGCGAGACTGGCGTTATCGGCCAGCGGCATGGCCAGTTCAGCGGCCAACCGCTGCGCGAGGCAATCCACAAACAGCGTGTCGAATTGCGCCGTGTCCGTCACCCGCGCGACGTATTCGAGCCGCACCGTGTCCTCGTCGGACAACAAGTATCGCCCCTCGATCTTGTACGGCGCGCCCGTGGAGTACGGATAGCCGTATTCGATCCCGCCCGCGATGTCGTCGAGGTCCGTGCGGATGACCTTAAGGCAATCCGCCGGCAGGGCGTGCTGATAGGCAAACTCGTGATTGGGCGTCGTCACCAACAAGGCCAGCGTTGAGCGCTGGATGGCAAAATTCCAATGGTGATCGCGGAGCATGATGTCACGCGCCAGCGGGTAATGCAACGTGCACAGGTCTGCCGCCTTCGTCCCCTCGGACAGTGATGTGATCTGGCTGTGCCCGATGCGGGTCAGTGCAAGATTGCAGATGTCGGTTTCAGATGCCATGCCCATTCCCATAGAATAGTCCGTTCCATTGCAACGGATCATCTATAACGCCGTAGAGTGGCGACAAAGACAGCACCCACGACTTGCGATGCTCCGCCCCCGGCGGCAATTTCCACCAAAGCCGCCCGCTACTCCACAAGCCAACGGCTTGGCAAATCCGCCGATGCCACGCACTGCGATCCGCTTCAGTCTGCAAATGCGTCATGGCGTAGCCGGTCGCGTCGAACCCAGTCGCAGGCTCGACCGCATGCGACCACTCGGCCGTCTCGACGCGAACAGCGCTGCCCGTCGCAATCGCCTCGGGTAGCGCTTTTGCAGCAATAAAACCGCCGGCCTCGGTGCGGAATATCGTCTTGAGCGACACGTCACAGACCGCCCAATCTGCACCGATCTTCACCTCGATCGCCTCGTGCCCGTCGACGACATTATTCGGCGTCTCCATGGTCAAGAAATGCACGCGCCGATGCGGCACGCCGCACGGTCCAAGAATGGCCGCCGATGTCCATGCACAATGATCGCCACACAGCAATTGCAGCGTTGACGTTCTCGACTTTGCTAGACGTTGCGAAAGGCTCAGCCCCGCATCGCCCTTGCCAAAGGCGACCATCCGCGATGCCGCCGAAACCAACGCCACAACGTCCCCAGTATTGACCACCATGCGCGTGGTGTTCGGGGTTGCCGTGTTGGTCAACATATAGAGACCTGGTCGCGTCAGGTCATAGGTGTGCTCGTTATACTTGTAATAACCAGGATTGAACGCGATCTGTGGCGCCCATACCAACGTCGGCAAGTTGCCAACCGGGGCCAGTTCTTCCCGCGTCAACCCATTAAACCAGAATGCTTTCTGCATCTCTTATCCACGCCAAATCGCCGAGAAGCGGCACACCTGCTGCGAGTCGAGAACGCCATAGGCCGTCGCAGATGATCCTGTTGTCCATTGTCTTTCTAACGCTTGGACGTAGTGAAATCCGAGGCCTGGGTATCCATCATAGCGGACATGACCTGCAACAACACCCGTCCCGATCGAGCCGTAGATACTGCTAATCATTGTGGTGTTGTCGACGCCAATGCCAGACAAATAATCGCCGCTGGCTCCGCCGCTGAAAGGTAAATTCAGCGCGGCCGTCACAGGCTCGTCGTTGAGCCCTCTTATCATCGAAACGCGATTGCCGGCAGAGTTGTTCAGGTTTCTCGGTGTCGCGCTATTATACGTCCACGAGGCCGTGCTGTCGCTCGACGTTGCTGCGATTGTCACGCGATTATACATATTCCAGACGCCGATCAAGCCAGCCGTTCCACCTGCGGCAGTTCCACCGACAATGAAATCAACCGTCGATGTGCCGTTTGTGCGAACAGTGCCAACATACGTTCCGCGCTGCGCGGCGGGGCCGTTTGTAATTGCGATTTTGTTGACGAGAATGCCCGCGACGTACTCTAGCTCGGTGGTGCCCGCCCCGGTGCCGCGTGCGGTATCGGATGTCCAGGCAGGCCCCCGCGTGCAACGATAGGTGCCGCTATCGTTCCACACAAACAGATCGTAGTTGCTGTTCGTCGTGCACGCCGCCGGGCTCTTGGTTGCGTCGGTCGTGGCCTGCGATAGCTCCGCCGCAATATCGTGCATCTTCCAACGTGTTCCGTCATAGATTGGAACATGCTGACCAACGTGCGGCGTATAATAGATCGTTGAAGCAGCCGAGACCGTTGACGTTAGCACAGGTGTCGCCGTTGTCAGCGTCAACCGCCCTTGGGGCGGACCAGGCGAAACGCCAAGATTGAGGCGAGCGGTTGAGGCGTTGGCAACGTCTGAAAGATTGTTCGATGCCACGACGCCCGTCACCCAAGACGGGTTTCCGCCTGGTCCGCCGGATTGCAAAATCTGGCCTGATACGCCCGCGCCGAGCACCACCCATTGCGTCGCGTTGCGGTAGAGAATATCGCCTTGCGTCCAGCCGATGCCCTCCGCCAAGGCCCGAAACCCAGCCGCCGCTGTGCTGGCGCCCGTGCCACCATCGGTTACGGGAACGTCTGTGCCGCCCGCGCGATAAACCGCATTCCCCTCGACCGCGATATCTCCTGCGCCCGCGCGCGTAATTGTGGTGTCAGACGCATGGCCAAGATTGATGGCGGTAAACTGCGGACTGTCGCCCGCGGTGTCTAAGGCATCGACAAGGTCGACGAGATCTCCATTAATCTGCACCTTGGCATAGGTAATGTCGGCCTCGTCCATGTTGACCGGGAAGCCAAAAATCTGAGATTTAATGACGGCCACGTCTCACCTCGCTTGCAGTGTCAGCAGTCAACCGACCTCATCACGCCGTAATTGCCGCCACCTTGTTGCCGACGTTGATCTGGAAAATTGCGACCGAGTTCGCCGGCATGTAGTAGCGGGCTGTGGTCCCGGTCTGCGCATTGGGATTGGACCCGAACGCCACATAATGAGCGGTGGAATCCGTCGCGATCCGAACGAACGGCTTGCCCGCAGTTGAGGCCGACGACTGCGCATTGCTGGCGCTGGTGGTGACGACTTCCGACACGACGCTTTCGCCTTCGATTGCAACAAGGCCGTGCGAACAGAAAGCCACATGAAGACTTGCCATGGGGAATGCCTCTTAGATGTCAGGTTGTCGATCAGTCGTCACCGAGAAGCGTGCCATTGACGGTGATGGTGCCGGTCACGGCCAGCGTGCTGGTGGCATCGATGGTCGCAGCAGAGCCCGAGACGTTGAGATAGAGATCCGCTGCCGTTCCCGTGCCATCGACGACGCCAATATCCAGTGGACCAGTGTGCCGGCTTCCCGTGGCCGTGCCGCCAGACAGCGTGATCTCAAGCGACGCGCCGACGTTGACCTGCGTCGTGCTGCCGAGCGACTTGTCGGCCGCTGCCGAGATGGCCGTTGTGCCGAGGCCAATCACAAAGTTGGCATCGCCCGCCCCGCCGGTCAGCGTGGCGCCTTCCGCAAACGCGGTGTAGTTCGCGCGCGAGCCCATGAAGGCGATCGAGCTTTCGACAAAATCAAAGAGCTTTGTTGCGCCGTGCGAGCCGCTGGCCGCGCCATCCGTAATGGCGACCGACAAGGCCGTCAGCGTGAACGTCAACTGGAAGTCGCGGCCGTTGCGCAGGATGCTGCACGAGAGCCCCGAGGTTGCCGGCGCGGCGCCGATCAGCGTGGCGTTGTTGGTCTGCGCCAGCAGCGCCAGATCATCCTCGTTAATCACCGTCTCACCGATGCGGATCGTATTCACCCAAATATCGTGATTGGGGCCGTTCGTATCGGTGATGCGTCGGGACATTCTCTGATCTCCTGTGCGGGATGAGTTAGGCCGCTGTCACCAGCGACGCGAGCGGCAGTGTTTCGGCGTAGCAACCCTCGAACGCCTTGCGGCCGATGTGGCGGAAGCGAAGCAGCGTGTCGCAGTAGACCTTGCCGCCGAGGTCGCGCCAGCGCATGCAAAAGCGATAATCCTCGCCGACCACCTCGGGCAGCTCGCCACCCTCTTCGCTGGGCATCAGATCGAACCAGAACAGCGCATGCGCCTTGCCGCCTGGTGCGTTGCGGTCGCGATAGGCCAGCTCGGGATGCGCGGCCACCATGGTCTCTGCGCACTTGCGCGAGATGCGCAGGAACCCGGTTGGAAGCATCCGAACTTCCAGCAAGCCGGTCTGCGGGTTGAAGGCTCCACCCGTCAGGCGCTTGATCGGGAACTTGATCGGATCGGCGCGGGTCGGATAGGTGCCGCCGACCAGATCGCAGTCATGCGACAGGATGCGCCGCACGGCGGCATCTTCCCAGGCCATATCGTCATCGAGCATCACAAGGTCGTCGCAGCCGGACGCCAGGAACTCGGCCAAGACGCGATTGCGCGCCCGAGGCAGAATCGAATCCCCGACGCACAGATGGAACTTCATATCGATGCCGGCGCGCATCAGGTCTTGCGTCGTCTCGACCAGGCTTTGCTGGGTCTCGGCATCGGGTCGGCCGGTGAACGAAAACATCGCCAGATAGACGCGCCGCATCAAATCCTCGCAGGCTTCGCTGCCGTCAGGCAGTAGTGATAATGATCGGGAAGAACTTCGCCGGCTGCATCCCAATCGGAGACAAAGAACGGCCGGTAATCGGTCATCGGCGTGCGCCCCACGTTGCGGGCGTAGAACGGACGATTGAGGAACCCCAATTGCTCCGGCGTCACGACCCGCGTATGGCCGGGATCACCCCAGGCCCATTTGCTGTGCTGATTAGGCGTGATGATGTAGAAGCGCCCGCCGGGGGCCAGAATGCGCCATATCTCATCGAACAGCGCGAAAAAGGAGCGCCAGTCGCCCTGGCGCCCAAGGTGCTCGACAACATCGTAGGCGTGAACCTCCGTGAAGGTGTTCGCCTCGAAGGGATAAGGAAAGACATCGAGGTCGTGAACGACATCGCAGCCCGTCCCGCCATCCATGTCGAGAGTGACGAGGGAGATCCACTCTCCCTCGCCAAGCTTGCGTTGCCGGCTGTTACCGGCTCCGATCAACAGGTGCATCAGTCGTAAGCGTAGTAGATCTCGCACGTCACCGTGCCGGCGCCCGACGACAAGTTGGCGTCCTGGATGATGAGCGTGATGTCCAGATCGCACTTTGGATCGGTGGTCTGGCCGTTCACGAACTCATAAAGCCGCTTACCCCAGTTGGCACGGTCCTTAATGAAGTCCTTCGTGCCGCTGGTCGAGCAGACGATGCCGTCGTTGATGGCATCGGGGTCGTTGGTGATGTCGCTCCGAGACGACGTGTTATAGACGCCGATGTCAAAGGTCGCCGTCGTGGCGCCGAGTGTATCGTGAGAAATCACGGACTGGCCCAGGATGCGAACATTCGACGGCAGACGCGCCATCAGGTAGGTGCTCGACGTGGAGTCGGCCGCAGCCGTCTCGACCGTCTCGACCCACACCTTGACGCGGCCACCGGCCTCGCCTGGATCGGCAAGAGCGAGATTGCTCGATGTCAGCCCCGTCATAATCCGGGAACCGTAGTTGGTGGTCAAAGCCATTGGATTGATCTCCTAGAGATTGATGCGTTGATGAGTGCCGTCAGCTATTAGCCTGGGCCAGCCGTCGGATCGCACTCGATGTAGCCCACGCGGGCCTCTTCCATGCGCGTCGCACCAATGGTCATCGAGAGAAACACCTGCGTCGCATAGTTTTTGTCCGCGCGCTCGCTGATGCGCGAAGAGATGTCCTTGCCGACGCCAAGCAGCATGCCGCCCTTGGCCCAGAACAGGCACTTGTGGTCGGAGTTGGTATCCGTCCCGATGCGCTCCGTCACCACGATGTTGAAGCCGGCGAACTGCGCGACCTGGCCATTCACCAACGGCTTGATCGAATTGTAATCGTGGCTCGATACGCGGGTGTCCATCAGCAGCGACTTGACCTGTGCCGCGTTGATGACGCACCAGCACTCATCGTCCGGGTCGACGTTGCCGGCCGAAAGAAGCTTTTTGGCTTCCAGCAGCTTGGCCACGTTAAGCCCGAGATCCGCGCCGGACACGCCCGGCCAACGGGTCTGAACGTCAACGATCATATTGGTATCAAACGCCGTCGACGTGCCGCCATCGACGCCCGTGTAGGCCGTGCCGTCGGCGGCTGCGATGATCGCGTCATCCATGGCGCGTCCCATGGCCATCGCACCAGCCTCGGCATACTGCGAGGTTGGGTCGATGAGCATGCGGATCTGGTCCTCGCCGTCGATCAGGTCGGCCCAGTCGTAGTCACTGAGCGACACGCGGCGACGGGTGTGCGGGGTGTCCATGCGCGGCGTGTCGGCATGCCGAGACGTGCGCAGGCGGGCCGAGACCGCACCCAACTGCTCGAAATATGCGTTTTTGCCGTTGACGGTTTCGGTTCGCACCGCCTTGCGCAGCTTCGAACCTTTCTGCTGGCTAAGGTGGTAAACTGTGGAACGATACTGTTCCACCATAGACGTGGTGATTTGGATCGACATGGCGTCGAGCCTCCTATCAAAATGTTGAGATAAGGGGGTGTCGTCCGCTCAGTCGGGTATCGGCTCGAAGGCCGGCCGTCCGCGTGACAGGGTACGCTTCAGACGCTACGGAACTGCGTCAGGATGCCGGGCCGCCAACGGGCGGGTTGTCCGGGCTTTTACGCGGCCGGCCGGGGCCTCTGCGCAGGGGCTCGATGGCGTGTCCTGCGGCCTCCGGGGGCTGCGTCGTCTGCGGTGCCGGCGTGGGACGATCGATCCACACGCCATTGGCCCGCGCTAGGCGCTCGATCTCCGTCACGTCGCCGCATCCGGGTAACGAGCGTCAAACAGTTTCTTGCGTTCGTTCACGGCCCACTCGTGCTGTGGGTGCGCCTTGTCGAACAAGGCCGCCGTGTTTTTGCGCATGAACTCAGCAATCGATCGATCGAGATCGGCATGGTTCGGGGCCTGCGGTGCAGTGCCCTTCAAACGGGTCTCACCAAGCCGCTCCTCACCGATCTTGACCCAGGCGCGAATGGTGCGCGGGTCGTTGCCCAAACCGGTTTCATCGAGATATTTGATGTAATCGGGATCGGCAAACTGCGCTAACGCGGCCTTGGCCAGTTGCACCTTGGCGTCGTAGCGACTGCCGTATTCCCGTTGCAGAGCGTGCTGCGCCTGGACCTTGCTTTCTTCCTGAAGCTTCTGCCAATTGTTGTGCGCCTCGATCCGCGACTTTACATAGGAGTCATAGAGGTTCTTGGTCTGGCGCTTGTTCAAGCCGTTCTGGTGCGCCCATGTGCGGAACGCCTTCTCGCCATCCTCGTCATATTCGATCGGCAGATTGGACGGGCGCTCGATCTCATAGTCATCCGGCTTTTCCGGGCGGCCTGTTGCCGCGTACCAGCGTTGCCAGCCTTCTTCATCGTCGTCGCCGGCAGGCACCGGCACTTTCTCGCGCCCCAGCAACTTTTCGAGGGATTGGTAGCTTCTACCCATGTCCTCGATCTTGGCCGTTTTCCGTTCCGCGTCCCAGAACTTAGTCGGGATATACTCGGGCGGCCCATCCTGGACCGCTTGAACCGTTGCCGCCGCACTTCCCGGCGGAGGCGCGGTGCCACCAGCGTCGGCCGGGTTGCCGCCTTGCCCCGCGCCTGGCTCAACGCCAGCCGTCAGGATAGACGACCCTGCATCCAAACTCATGCAATCCTCATCATCGTATCAGGCGATCAACGAGGTCGATATCCTCGGTCGCGGTTTCAGCAAAGCGCTCGGGCTTGAGCGCCAGCAATTGCGCAATACGCAGCGCAACATTCCGTTCGCCGTTGGCCGTGGCGATCTCGATGGGATCGCGGCCCTGGATCGGCGAATAGACGTGAAACTCGGCAAACAAATTGGCGATGGCCATGCGGCCTTCGGGGGTCGCGTAAATTGATTTCCACGCGGCCGACAACGCGCCTTGCGCGGGCTTTCGTGCCATTACAGCGCCGCCGGTTCTGGCATTTCACCTTGAGCCAGTTGGCTCATCTCGTAGCGGGCGCGCGGGTTTTCCTGGGCTTCACCGGCAAACTGCGAGATCAGCGCAGCCAGGTTGCCGCCCTTCTCAGCGCCAGCACTCAGATCCTTGATGCCACGCGCGCCGGTCGCCATGATGTTGGCCGCAGGCCCAGCCACAGCCAACTGCTGCTGCATCTGCTCCATTTGCGCGCCCTGCTCCATCGCTTCTTCATCGCGCAGCAAATCGGGATCGTTGTTAAAGAGATCCCACAGCCACGAGACCAGGGCATCCACGTCGACGCGCTTCTGGACGATCTGCGCCATGACCTCGGGGCCAAAGGCTGACAGCACTTGGAAGGTCTGCATGATGCCGCTGATCGCCTGCTGCTTCTGCGCGGTGGCGATCGGCGACACATACTCAACCGTGAAATCCAAGCCCTGGATTTCCTTCGGGGCCGGCGGCAACTCGCCAAGCCTGGACAAAATTCCAAAGACGCGATCCACCAGCGGCCCAAGCATTTCGCTTTCGAGGCGTCCAATCAGCGGACCAAACAACCGCATCTGCTCAGCCGTGCGCTGCATCACCTCGGTGGCCGTCATGTTGGCGCGGTCGGTCATCCTCATGATGTCCGCAAAAAACGTGCGCAGGATGCGCTCGCGCAGGGCAAGCTGATCCTCCATCATCGCCTGGATGCCTTGCAGGCTGACCGGCATCTGGAACACGCTGTCGGACGGGTTGCCTCTAAAGTACATCAGACCGCCCGGCACGGTGCGCGCCTGGCCAATCAGGCTGTCGTCGCGAATGCCCATCGGCGGGTCGGCGGCTTTTTGCAGGAGCTTGATCTTGGTCAACTCCATGGCCTGCAGCATCTTGATGTCGGGCAGCGCCGTCATAGCTGGCGAACGGCCATAGACCTCGCCACCGTAGCGCGACCAGCGCGGCACCAGATACGGGAACTCGGGAAAGCCGCTTTCTTCCAGCAGGTGGCACGTCTCGTGCTCGAAATAGATCGAGGCGAACGGCATGTTTTTCGGATTCTTCTTGCCGTATTCGCGCTCGTCATCCTCGCGCGGATGCACGCAATGGATGACCTTCACCGTCTCGTCATAGAGCTTGTCCTGGTACTTTTTTCGAACTTCGTCCGAGACTTTCCAGACGCCTTTGCGCTCCATTTGAATCATGTGCCGCACGGTATAAGATGTGCAGCGCATCAGCGTGTCGACCTTGCCGTCGACGTTCTCGGCAATCACGCACTCGGCGAGCGGTCGGGATTCGAACAGCAACCCATTGTCGTCGCGCTGGCCGATGTAGATGACCGCCGTTCCAAACGCGCCGAGATCCAGATAGGCCTCATGCAGCGTCGTGGTGAAGTTGGTGCCCGGTTGGTACAACTTCGTCCACATTTTCTCCTCGACATCGGAGAGATATTTCTGGACCGCAGGCGCTTCATTGACCGGGGTTTGCGAGCCGTCCTGATTGACGACATCGCCGGTCATCAGGCGCAGCGAAAACCAGCGGCTTGCCGGGTTCGTCGCCATGCCATGCAGGCCAGCGGCCAACATCTCGTTGGCGTGAATGCCGGTCGAGTCATAGACGCGGTTCATCTTCTTTTCGCCGGGCGTTCGCATCCCGACAAAATCGATCTTACGGGGCGAGACGAGTTCACCAACCTCCTGCCAGTGGCTTTCGCAGTTCGTGCGTTCCGACGCGCTTTTCAGCCCGTCGTAGCGCTCTTTGAGGTGAACGATCTTCTCGTCATAATCCATGCGCTTAGGTGCCCAACACGGGAGACGCGCCCGCGACCTGCGGCGTGAGACCAGCGCCGGTCATGGCGCTCGACGGCCCGCCCTGGACGCGCGCACGAGTCTGGCGATTACGGGTGGATTCCACCTTGGTATCGAGCACGGTCGGCGGCGGCGGTGGCGCTTCGGGCGGCGGCGGGGCAGGCGGTGCTTTCGCAGAAGACATGCACATTAGACCGCTCCCATGACTGTCGTTGCGCCGAGTTCAGAGCCGAACGCTGGCGCTTGCGCGGCCTGCGTGGCGGCTACTTTCTGCTGTTGGTTGACGGTGGTGTTGGACACATCCGGCACGGCATTGGCGGCCGTCGTCTGCACGACGGGTGCGGGGGCCGGTGGCGCGGACTTCTTCTTGCTGCCGAAACACATCTGTCATTGCCTCCGTTTAATACGTTGCCGGCGTCGGCGCGGTGCCGCTGGTGCCCAGCTCAGACCCGAACTCGTCTTCCTGCGGTTGGCTTTGTGCCGCCGCCATCTGCTGTTGCTGCTGCTGCTTCAAGCTGTCAGCGCCAGCCCGGAAGTCGAACGTGGTCGGCTTCTTTGGTTCGGGCGGAACGGTTGTTTTGGGCTTGGAACTTCCAAAGCACATTAATTTGCCTCCAGATATTCGCGCAGGATGCGGGCCTGAGCGACTTGCAGCGCGCCCATCAGCGCCACCGATTGGCGATTGCTGGCGTAATTGGTGGCGGTCACGCCGTCACGGCCGACACCTGCAATCGCAATCGCCGTGATCGTGCCGTCCATGGCCAGCTTCAGCATGCTGTGCAGTGCCATCAGGACATACTCATCCGGATCGTTCGCGACAGGCGGAACCACGGTCAGCACGGGCGCAGTCATGCAGCAGCCTCTTTAGGACGCACGTAATCGGGGCGAAGCAC
>Ga0315904_10002354_pt1 | contig 29350 bp, 23 predicted proteins | sample LakEriMetagenome_6_FD_203529 | JGI IMG/M metagenome (GOLD analysis project Ga0315904, IMG submission 203529) | Freshwater fungal communities from buoy surface, Lake Erie, Ohio, United States - Buoy 12 MA120 | ecosystem: Environmental > Aquatic > Freshwater > Lake | place: USA: Lake Erie, Ohio...
CCGGTTCTTCCATGCTACCCTCACTCTACGGGATCACCCCGGCCTTTGCAGCAACGATTTCCCGGATTCCCCCTCACCACTTCCGCAGCCGCCGACCCCGCAGCGTGGGACGCTCAGCCTCCCTCGCTTCACCCGACACTTCCGCACGCGGAGCCGCCCTCTCCCCTGAACTCTGCTCCGGACGCGGACCGGACCGCTGCGGCCGACCCTGCCCCTGCACAGGCCTCGCCGAACCACGCGACACACCCCCACCGGAATTCCCCGGACGTCCCTGCGGCCGACCACCCGCATTCCCCGGCCGACCCTGAGGGCGACCACCCCTCCCCTGAGCCTGACGCGGCGGCTCCACCGCCCCGGCATTCCCCGCATCAAATCCTGCTGGCATCATCCGCGGCACCACCCGCCCAGTCCGGCGCTCCAGCGCCCGCACCGCATCCCGGTCGTCCCCGGTAATGAAACTGATCGCATGCCCCACCGCCGCCGCCCGGCCCGTCCGCCCAATCCGGTGCACATAATCCTCCACCTGCGGCGGAAAATCAAAGTTCACCACATGCGAAATCCCCTCCACATCAATTCCCCGCGCCGCAATGTCCGTCGCCACCAGCACCCGCAGCCGGCCATCCCGGAAATCCCCGAGCGCCCGCAGCCGCTGACCCTGCGAACGGTTCGCATGCAGCGCCCCCGTCCGGATGCCCTGACGCTCCAGCAGCTTCGCAATGCGGTCAGCCCCATGCTTCGTCCGCGTAAACACCAGCACCATGCTCATGGCCGGATCCTCAAGCAGCTTCACCAGCAGCGCCGGCTTGCGCGCCTTCTCCACTTCACAGAATTCCTGCGTCACCGTCTCCGCAGGATTCGTCCGCTTCCCAATCTCCACCAGCTCCGGATCACGCTGAAAATCCCGGCTGAGCGACTCGATCTCACGCGACAGCGTGGCCGAAAACAACAGGGTCTGCCGATCCTTCGGAAGCTTCGCCAGAATCCGCCGCATGTCAGGCAGAAACCCCATGTCCAGCATCCGGTCAGCCTCGTCCAGCACCAGATACCGCAGCCGCGAAAAATCCCCGAACCCTCGGTTCATCAGATCCAGCAGCCGACCCGGACAGGCCACCACAAAGGGCGTCCCCGCACGCAGCGCATCAATCTGCGGCTTCTCACCCACCCCACCAAAGACCGCTGCACTCCGGAAACCAAGGTGCTTCCCGTAAATCCGCACGTTATCAATGATCTGCGCCGCCAGCTCCCGCGTCGGAGCCAGCACCAGGGTCTGAATCCCCCGCACTTCCGGCTGCCCAGCCATCCGATTCAGTATCGGCAGCGTGAACGCCGCCGTCTTCCCAGTCCCCGTCTGCGCAATCCCCGTCAGATCACGCCCCGCCAGAATCGGCGGAATCGCCGCCGCCTGAATCGGGGTCGGCTCACTGTACCCGGTCTCCGCAACCGCCTGCAATATTCCGGGCGCTAGGCCCAGTTCTGAAAATGACATCCATTCCCATGACAGCAGCCACCGGAGGATGCACGCGATTATTCCATCAGTTTCACCACTCGCCACGAACCAGCTGGACGGCGGTCCCGCAGCGCCGGAAATGCCTCGCGCCACGCCCGCACCGACCCCGCATCGACCTCCGCCCGCAGCACGGCCGGACCAGACCCCGCCTCGGCCAGCACTTCCCCCTGCGCCCCAATGACCGCACTCGCCCCCTCATACCGGAAGGCCGGATCCTCCCCGCAGCGGTTCACCCCCGCCACCACCGCCAGATTCTCCACGGCCCTCGCCCGCAGCAGCAGGGACCAATGATGAGTCCGCCGCGACGGCCAGCTCGCCATCACCACAAACAAGTCGGCCCCAGCCTCCGCCGCCGCCCGGAAGATCTCCGGAAACCTCAGATCATAACAGAGGAACGGAGCCACCGTGAACCCTCCCCACCGGAAGGTCACCACCCGATCCCCCGCCGCCCACACCCGGCCCTCCCCCGGAGGCGAAAACGGATGCAGCTTGCGGTACGATCCCACTTCCCGGCCATCCGGCCCCAGCACCACCGCCTCGTTCGCAAAACCATCCTCCGTCTTCCGCGCCAACCCCGCCACCATCATAATCCCATGACGCCGCGCCATGGCCCCCAGCGCCGCCACCCCAGCACCGCCATCGGCAGCACGCCCCGCATCCATGCTGAACCCGGACAACGCCATCTCAGGGAGAATCACCAGCGAACCCGCCGCCGGGGCCGCCTCCGCTAGACGGAGAGCCACCTGCGACAGGTTCGCTTCATGATCTTCCCACACGGGATCGGTCTGCAGTGCCAGCAATTCCATGGCCCTCAGCTTCCCGCACACGCCACCCGGCGCAATCGCCGGATGCAGTTCCTCAGTACGTTCCGTTGAGCATGCTCGCCATCGGAAACGGACCCTTCGAATGCGGTCCCCAGAATACCCGCACCGCCACCGACGCCGTCCAGCAATCCTCCCCTCCAAGAGTCGAGTACTCCACCCCGCTCATCAGCTTGATCCGGTGCGCCGCCACATAGTAGTTCAGGCCCGCATAGGCCGCCTGATACAGATCACCAGTGCTCATCCCCGCCGGACGTTCATAGCGCCGCTGCGCCGACAGCCCACGCTCGTTGTCACTCACCGCAAACTGATACCGCGTCGCCAGCTGCAGCTTGTCCGTGATGTACCACGCCGGCTGCAGATTGAGCGAAAACCCATTGCCACGCCCACTGCCAAACCCCGCCGTCGCCTCGGTCACCACCGAAAACGCCCCCTCCGTCACAATGAGGGCCGCCGCCACACTGTCGTCATACCGGAATAGATTCGTGGCATTGTCCCTGGCGTCACTGTGCAGATACCCAAAGGTCGCATGCGCCGTGTCCGTTCCCAGCGACCCTCCCAGATCGACCGTCGCCGTCGCCAGCAGCGACCACCCGGAATCCAGTTCCGTAAACGCCTGCCACATGTCCGTACCCGTCGCATTGGAGAACACTCCCCCATAGTAACTCCACTTCCCGGACTTCCCGGACAACGTCACCGCCGGAGTGTAATCCAGCCCCATCATGTTCGTGAACATGCTCCGCTCAAGGTAATTGATGTAGCGGCTCGATATGTTCCGGTCATGCGTGAACCGGTGCTTCTGCTGCCCCACCGTCAGAATCACCGCATCGTTGAACTTCCAGCCCGCCCACAGCTCGGTGAATCCCCCGTAGAATGGCTCGAAATCACTCCCGCTCACCATCTGCGCATGCAGCGTCAGATTCCGGAAAACCCGCGCCTGCCCACCAATCCGGAAACGCCGCGTCTCGTAGTCCTCGTTGCTCCCATTGCTCCCCTCGGACCAGTGATACTGCCCATGAAACCGTCCCAGAAACCACAGCTCCTGCAGCACCGGATCCGTGTCACTCCGGTACAGCAACCCCAGATTCTCCAGCGACTCCGCCAGCGTCTTGCCACCAGCCTCAGCCGCCGGTGCCACCGCCGGAACAGCAGAAACAGCCGGCCCGCCGGCCATCAGCCGCCCACCCGCCCACACGGAAATCATGACCCGGAAAAACACGGAAAATCTCGAGAATTTGTTCATCGACTCAGTATCAGAAGGTGACCCTCCATAATCTTACGATAATGTCACGCATCATCTGTAACTCTGTGACAATTCCGTAACATTGCTCAGCCCTTGCACCTCCCCCTTCCGCCACCGATTCCCAAGTAAACCGCCAAATCGCCCGCATGGCCACTCCCGGAACCAACCTCCCCACCACCCCCAGCGAGTCCCGCCTGCAGACCATCAAAGCACTCGCCCACCCATCACGCCTCCTCATCATCGAATCCCTCCACGATGGCGAAAAATGCGTCTGCGACCTGCGCGACCTCACCGGCTCCGACCTGTCCACCGTCTCCAAACACCTCGCCATCCTCCGCAGCGCCGGCCTCGTCGCCTCCCAGAAACGCGGACTCCGCGTCTTCTACCGCCTCCGCTGCGATTGCCTCGTCCCCTTCCTCAATTGCCTCGACCAACTCGCCCGCCCAAGCCGCCAAAAGCGCGCTTTACTTGGCGAAAATACCAAGTAGTTGGTGCTGCATGACCACGCATCATGTTCAGGTATTCGATCCCCCCATGTGCTGTTCCACGGGGATCTGCGGGACGGACATCGATCCGGATCTGGTCCACTTCGCGGCAGCGCTTTCCCAGCTGAAGGGGCGGGGTGTGCAGGTGGAACGCTACAATCTGAGCCAGCAGCCACTCGCCTTTGCCCAGCACGAGGGCGTCAAGGCGGTCCTCACGGCAGACGGCACGTCGGCCCTGCCACTGATCTACGTGGACGGCACGGAATGGCTGCGGGGACGCTACCCGGGCCGGGAGGAACGCCCGGCTTTCTTCCGCGCAGCCCTCGGTCTCAGCGAAACAGAATCCCATGATTGATTTCCCCCGATTCGCGCCGCAGCCGCAGGCGGCGACGCGCTACCTCTTCTTCACGGGCAAAGGCGGCGTCGGCAAAACCTCGCTTTCCTGTGCCACCGCCGCCCAGCTGGCCCGCGCCGGACGCCGGGTCCTTCTCGTGAGCACGGATCCGGCCTCGAATCTCGATGAGGTGCTTGGCATGAAACTGACGGGCACGCCCGCCGCCGTGACTTCGCAGCAAGGCCTCGATGCCATGAACATCAATCCCATGGCCGCAGCAGCAGCCTACCGGGAACGTCTCATCGGTCCACTCCGCGGTGTTCTTCCGGACTCCGCCCTCCGCAGCATGGAGGAACAACTCTCGGGTTCATGCACGGTCGAAATCGCCGCCTTCGATGAATTCTCGGGCCTCATCGGCGACCCCGCGGCCGCCGCGGACTACGATCATATTGTCTTCGATACCGCCCCCACCGGACACACGCTGCGTCTCATGAATCTCGCCAAAGCATGGGACCAGTTCCTCGCCGGGAGCACAAACGGCGCATCCTGCCTCGGCCCCCTCGCGGGCCTCGAAAAACAACGCGAAATCTACCGCCGGACGGTCGCCACCCTCGCTGACCCGGCACTGACCACGCTCGTCCTCGTGAGCCGGCCGCAGGCATCAGCGCTGCGCGAAGCCGAACGCACGTCCCGGGAACTCCGCGAACTCGGCGTCGCCAATCAGCAGCTCGTTCTCAATGGCTTGTTCACTGCCACGGACCACCACGACCGCATCGCCTCCGCCATGGAAGCACGCGGTGCCCTCGCCATCACCGCGGCAGCTCCCTTTCTGGCTAGCCTGCCGGTCTTCACAGTGAAGCTCCAGCCGCACAATCTCCTCGGCATGGCAGCTCTCACCGCCCTCCTCGATCCCTCCGCAGCCGCCCCGGCCGACCATCGACACGCGGAGCCGGAACCACCGGACTGGCAACCTCCTCCCATGGAGTCGCTCGCCAGCCTGATCGACTCCCTCGCCGCTGCAGAACACGGCGTCATTCTCACCATGGGCAAAGGCGGCGTCGGCAAAACCACGGTGGCCGCAGCCATCGCCGTGAACCTCGCCCGCAGCGGGCACCGCGTCCACCTGAGCACGACCGATCCCGCGGCCCACCTCGCCCAGACGGTGGCCGGAGAAATCCCCGGCCTCACAGTCAGCCGCATCGATCCCGCCGCGGAAACCGCCGCCTATTCCGCCGAAGTCCTCGCCACCACAGGGGCAGCCCTTGACGAAGCCGGACGCGCCCTCCTCGAGGAGGACCTGCGCTCGCCCTGCACCGAGGAAATCGCCGTCTTCCGCGCCTTCGCGCGTGAAGTCGGCCGCGGCAAGGACGGCTTCGTCGTCCTCGATACCGCACCCACTGGACACACGCTTCTCCTGCTCGACGCCAGCCAGAGCCACCTGCGCGAACTGGAACGTCAGGGCCGCCGCAGCAGCACCGACGACGTCCAGTCGCTCCTCGCCAGACTGCGCGACCCAGCCTTCACCTCGGTCCTGCTCGTCACCCTCCCGGAAGCCACGCCCGTCCACGAGGCCGCCGCCCTCCAGAACGACCTCCGCCGCGCCGGCATCGAACCCCGTGCATGGGTCATCAATCAAAGCCTGCTCCTGTCGGGTACCACCGACCCCATCCTGCTGGCGCGCGAACGCAGCGAACACCGCTACCTCGACGAGGTCGCCCTCCAGCTCGCCCCGCGCACCGCATGGCTCCCATGGATGGTCACAGAACCCACCGGACCAGACGCCCTCGCCGCCCTCACCCTCTCGGCTCCCCCATCAGGCCAATCCTGCTGATGCACCGCACTCCCATGTCGCGCTATCTGGCAGAATTCCTCGGCACCTTCGCCCTCGTCTTTGCCGGCACCGGGGCCATCGTCAGCAATGACACCTACGGCGGAGTGATCGGCCACCCGGGCATCGCCCTCACCTTCGGACTCGTGGTCATGGCCATGATCTACACGTTCGGCGATGTCTCGGGCGCACACTTCAATCCCGCCGTCACGACCGCCTTCGCCGCCGCCGGACGGTTTCCATGGCGCGAAGTCCCCGGCTACGCCGCCGCCCAATGCCTCGGAGCAATCTCGGCATCGGCCTTGCTCCGCAGCCAGTTCCCGGCCCATGCGACCCTCGGCACCACCCTGCCGGCCGGCTCCGCCTCGCAGAGTTTTGTCTTCGAACTGATCCTCACTGCCATCCTCATGCTCACGATTCTGCGGGTATCGACCGGTGCCCGGGAAAAGGGCATCACGGCAGGCATCGCCATCGGAGCCGTCATCGCTCTCGAAGCCATGTTCGCCGGGCCTGTCTGCGGTGCCTCCATGAATCCAGCCCGTTCCCTCGCGCCCGCCGTCGTCTCGGGAACCATGGATTCGCTCTGGCTCTACCTCGCCGCACCCACCGCCGGTGCCCTTCTCGCCATTCCCCTGCACCGACTCACATCTCCAGCAGCCACTACCAGCCAACCGTCATGAAGCCATCGGTCATCCTCATCCTCTGCACAGGAAATTCCTGCCGTTCCCATCTCGCCGAAGGCATCCTCCAGGACGCCCTCGGGCCAGCATGGAAAGTCGCCAGCGCAGGATCCAAGCCAGCCGGCTACGTCCACCCGCTCGCCATCCGGGCCATGGCGGAAATCGGCATCGACATCAGCAGCCACCACTCGAAACACCTCGAGCAGTTCCTCGACGACAACGTGGAAACCGTCATCACCGTGTGCGGGAATGCCGACCAGGCCTGCCCCCTGTTCCCCGGGCAGCGCAACCGCCACCACTGGGGCTTCGACGACCCAGCCCATGCCACCGGAACCGAAGAGGAACAGATGGCTGTCTTCCGCCGCGTCCGCGACGAAATCCGCCGCGTCTTCACCGCCTACGCCGCCGGAAGAACCGACGAAGCGAAACACCAGGCCTGAAGCGCCAACCCCGCCGCAGCTGAGCTGAATCTCAGCGGGCCTCGGCCACCCAGCGGCCTTCCTTCTGCGCAAATCCCCAGACCCGCCCCGGCACGGTGGCTCCCTGCAGATCCCGCACGAACCCAGGAAGCAGGGTCAGTTCCGCTTCCCTCAGTTCCTCCCCGCGCAGGGCCGGCTCCAACCGGACCGCCGCCACCCGGTACCCACCGGGACGCTCATCGCTCATCCGCACCGCTGCCACCTTCCGGTCCACCGTGCCAACCTGCACCGCAAAGGCCCCGCGGCCACAGCTGTCAGGCCGGATCAGCCCGGGACTCTTCAAGGCCACGGAAATCACGGTCGCATCAGCCACCGCTTCCACCCGCACCACTTCCGCCGATGGTTCCAGCGGCTTGCCATCCTGCGTGTAGTTCGCAAAATCATACAGGTACCGCCACCAGTTGTTGCGCCGCCCATCCGGATTGACCCCGGCCGCCTTCGGCAATCGCGTGAAATACCACCGTAGATAATCCCGGTGCGGATCCTTGCCATCCGGCGACCACGTCCGGACGGATACCTTCTGCGTCTTCCCGGTCAGATCCGGATAATTCAGAAAGTCATCGGCCCAGCTCTCCACCACCCGCAGGTTGCTGTAATCATAGTCATGCTGCGCATTCGGCGGCCAATGACAGGTCCCTACCCCGGCCCGCCCCTGCGACTGATCATGATTGGCACTGAACTTGTCCCAGTTGCTGCGCGGTTCCTTCAGATTCCACTGACCATACACCCGGTTCATCGTGCATTCGGTCCGGTGCGACGCGTTGTGCACCATCTCAGCCACTCCGCGTTCATAATTGAATCCGAAGAACGCAAACGGACGCTTCACGGGCACCTCGGGATAGACGCCACCATTGATGAAGAAGGCTCCCGGACCGGCCATCGATGCCTCCCAGATCCCGAAATAATGGTCACTGAAGATCCAGACCTCATCGACCCTCCCATCGTCAATCATCGGGGCCACTCCCTGCTCCGCGAAAATCCGCGGGTAGTCAGCCATGATCTTCTCAGGCCAGCCCTTCCCGCTCCTCCGGTTGCGCACATATTCCTCCACTGTGAACCGCCCACCGTCCTCCCGCGCATAAATCTCATTCAGGTCCCGCCACTCGGCAATTTCCAGCTTCAGCCGGCCGCCGGACGCCTGCTCCATGTCGGCCACGAACCCTTCGGCCATCCGGCGCGGGTCGTTCCAGCCAAACAATTCATGGAGCCGCTTGCCCTCGTGCACCGGATCATAGTTCAGCACGAGTACCTTCTGCACCACCGGAGCCACATCCGGCACTTCCGCCGCCCGCAGCCACCCACCCGCCATCAGCAACCCAAGCATCAGAAACTTCCGTAAATTCATGCTCCGCACCAACCCCGGCCGCGCCTCCCAGGCAAGCCAAACCAGCCCACGCATCGACGCCTGAATCCCAGATCCGCTCCCTAAGAGCCTGATGAAAAACCGGGCCCGGTTGCTCGGCAGACGCCTACGGCACGCCAGGTACAATGATCCCTTCCGCCGTTTCCTGCTGGAGCCGCAGTTGCCCGCAGGCGGCCTCAATGTCGTGACCCTTCTCCCGCCGCAGCGTCGCCGGAACCCCCGCCTTCGTCAGCACCGCCAGAAACTCATCCTGCGCCGCTTCCGACGGCCGCACCCACGGCAAACCTTCCACCGTGTTGTACGGAATCAGATTGACCTTCGCCCCGATCGACCGCGCCCGCCGCACCAGCGCCACGGCATGCTCCGGCGCATCGTTGACCCCCTCGATCAGAATGTACTCCAGCGTGATCTTCTGCTTCCGTCGGCTTCCGAAATACTCGAGCGCCCGGAACAGTTCCTCCAGAGGATACTTCCGGTTCACCGGCATGATGCGCTCGCGCACTTCATCAGTGGCCCCATGCAGACTGATCGCCAGCCGCACCGGAATCGGAAAATCGGCCAGCTTCCGGATCTGCGGGGCCAGCCCGCTCGTCGACACCGTCATGTGGCGCGCCCCGATGTTCATCCCCCACGGAGCCTGCAGAATCCTCAGGGCCTGCGTCAGCCGCGTGAAGTTCGCCAGCGGTTCCCCCATTCCCATGAACACCAGATTGTCCACCCGCGCCCCTCCATGTTCCTCCGCCAGCAGAACCTGCCCCACAATCTCATCAGCTCCCAGATTGCGCGTGAACCCAGCCAGCCCACTCGCACAGAACTTGCAGTCGTACGCACATCCTACCTGACTGCTCACACAAAGCGTCCGCCGCGTGCTGCGGCCGCCGTCATCCGCCGGATTCGCCGGAATCAGGACGCTCTCCACATAGCGCCCATCCCGCAGACGGAACAGAAACTTCTGCGTGCTGTCCCGCGCACCCTGCACCCGCGCCACCGTCAGAGACTGCACCGGATGCACCGCCGCCAGCCTCTCCCGCAGCCCACGGCTCAGATTCGTCATGGCCTCGTACGACGTCACCCGCCGCCCGAAAACCCATTCCAGAATCTGCGCCGCACGGTACTTCGGCTCACCCCACTCCGCCAGCTCCGCAGCCAATTCCTCCGGCAGCAGCCCGCAGAGAGCCACGCCACCCGTGTCCCCACCAGCTGCAGTCGTCGCTTCCATGATCTGCCAATGCCATGACCGGACTTCCGGCCAAGCCTTCAGAGCGCCGTGGCCACCTTGATGTCCCCGAAGCCCTTCGTGCCGTCTTCGTTGCGGATCGGCTTGGTGATGATGTCCTTGTACGTCATCCCGCCCGGAATCATCGGCAGCACGTGCTCCGTGTACGGAACCATGATGTCGAGCACATAGGCCGTCTTCGATGCCAGCATCCGGCGGATCGCAGGCACCACATCCTCCTTCTGGAAAATCCGCTCGCAGGGCACCTCGAACGCTTCACACATCTTCACATAGTCCGGATAAATGTCCTTCGGCTCATGCAGCTTCCCAAGGAAGGTGTGCGCACGGTTCGATTTGTACTTCAGATCCTCCCACTGCACCACCATCCCAAGATGCTGGTTGTTCAGAATGATCGTCTTCACCGGAATCTTCTCGGCAATCGCCGTAGCCAGTTCCTGCACATTCATCAGGAATGATCCATCCCCGTCAATGTTGACCACATGCTTGTCCGGGAAGGCACACTTGACGCCCAGCGCAGCAGGCAGTCCGTAACCCATCGAGCCCAGCCCCAGACTCGTGATGAGCCGGCGCGGTTCATCGAAATGATACCACTGCGCCGCCCACATCTGATGCTGACCGACCCCGGTCGTCATGTAGATATCCCCCTTGGTCAGATCATACAGCTTCTCAATGACCCACTGCGGAGCAATGCAGCCCGGTTCTTCCTCGTAGGTCATCGGCGAATCCTTCTTCCACTGGTCAACCTGCCGGCGCCATTCCGCAAAGTGCGGCCAGTTCGCCTTCTGACGCTTCCAGCCCGCCTTGTCGAGCAACCCATTGAGATGCCGCAGGGCCTCGCCCACATCAGCCACAATCGGAAGCCGCACGAGCTTGTTCTTGTTGATCTCGGCGTTGTCGATGTCGATGTGAATGATCGTACCGTGCTCGCAGAACTTCTCGACCTTGCCCGTGACCCGGTCATCGAACCGCACGCCCAGCGCAAGCAGCAGATCCGCCTCGTTGGCCGCATTATTCGCCGCCACGGATCCATGCATCCCCAGCCACTTGATCGAAAGCGGATGCGTCTCCGGAAAACCCCCCACTCCCATCAGCGTCGTCGTCACCGGAATCCCCGTCCGCTCCGCAAACTCCAGCAGGGCCCGGTGGGCCTCGCCGCTGATGATGCCACCACCACAGTACAGCACCGGCCGCTGCGCCTGCTTGATCAGCCCGATGGCCTCGTTCATCGCCACTTCGTCAATCTCCCGCTCAGGGGTGTAGCCTCGGAGTTCGATTTTGTCAGGATAAATCGGCTGCGTCTTGCCTTCCTGCACGTCCTTCGGCATGTCGATCACCACCGGTCCCGGACGCCCGCTCTGCGCAATGTAAAAGGCTTCCTTCACAATCCGGGGAATGTCGTTCGGATCCGTCACCAGATAGCTGTGCTTCACCACCGGCAGCGTCACCCCGAAGAAATCCGTTTCCTGAAAAGCCCCGCGCCCGATCATGAAGGTCGGCACCTGCCCCGTGATGACCACAAGGGGCGTGCTGTCCAGGTAGGCATCCGCAATCGCCGTCACCATGTTCGTCGCACCCGGGCCGCTCGTCCCCATGCACACCCCCGCCTTGCCCGTCGCCCGCGCATAGCCTTCCGCCGCAAAGCTCCCGCCCTGCTCGTGACGCGGCAGCACCGTGCGGATCTGCTTCGACTTCGTCAGCGCCTGGTGAATCGGCATCGAAGCACCACCAGGATAGGCAAAAATCAGATCGACCCCTTCCTTCTCCAGACACTTCACAAGGATTTCCGCCCCGGGCATCAGTTCGCCGCGCTGTGGCTTGGCAGTTGATCTGGTGGCTTTGCTTTTGCTGGCGCTCGGTTTCGTGCTCATGTGATTTGGCTGGACGTCGTCGGTGATGGACTTTCGCGGAAGAAAAAAACGGACAGAGTACGTATCCGGCTTTGTCCGGATGACAACGACGACTTTGCCACATCTCGCGGCAGCCCCCGGACGCACGGACAACCGCCCCGGCAGGCGCCCCGGTCTCCCTCCGCTTGTGAAAGATTTCACAAATTCGCCTTGCCGCTCAGGGGGCGGGGGGGAATACGTCGCTTCCCGGATGCCCCGGTTCCGTTCGCGTCATGACCATCCCGCCTGAGCTGCTCGCCAAGATCGACGAAGCCATCACGCACTACCCCGTTTCCAAACGGAGCGCGGTGCTGCCGGTCCTGCACCTCATCCAGCACCACTTCGGCTACATCTCGGAAGAAGCCATTCCATGGGTGGCCACAAAACTCGGACTCGAGAACATCCAGGTCGCCGAAGTCGTCACCTTCTACCCGGGCTTCCGCCAGTCGGCTCCCGGCAAATACCACATCCGGGTCTGCCGCACGCTCTCGTGCGCCATGGCCGGCAGCTACGAACTGATGGAATCGCTCTGCCAGCACGCCGGCATCGACCGTTCCCACACGGACCACCACCACCCCATCGCCGTGAGCAGCGATGGCAAGTTCTCCATCGAATTCGCAGAATGCCTCGCCTCCTGCGGCTTCGGCCCGGTCTGCATGGTCAATGACGACTTCCATGAGGCCGTCTCCCCGGAAAAGGCGAACGCCCTGCTCGACCGCTACCGGAATCATGCCTGAAACAGGCACCGTCCCGGAGCCGCCACCGCCCACCCGCACGGCCAGCGGATCCTCCCGCACGATTTCCATTTTCCCGATTCCCGATTCCCCTTTTGCCCGATTTCCCCACGCTTCCATAAACCGCACGACCCCCACACGCCACCATGAGCCAAGCTGACTTCGGACTGATCGGCCTCGCCGTCATGGGACAGAATCTTGTCCTCAATGTCGAGAGCCGCGGATTCACCGTCGCCGTCTTCAACCGCACGACAGCCGTCACGGAGGAATTCACCGCGAAACACCCGGGCAAAAAGCTCATCGGAGCCAAGACCCTCGAGGAATTCGTGGCCAGCCTGAAGCGCCCGCGGAAGATTCAGATCATGGTGAAGTCGACGGCGGTGACGAACAGTGACCGGGACGCCGTGGACGCGGTCATCGAGCAACTCATTCCGCTCCTCGAGCCGGACGACATCATCATCGACGGCGGCAACAGCTTCTACCAGACCACGGAACGGCGCGATGCCTACCTCGCCGGAAAAGGCCTGCGCTTCATCGGAGCCGGCGTCAGCGGCGGCGAGGAAGGGGCACGCAAAGGCCCCAGCATCATGCCCGGCGGCCCTCCCAGCACATGGGAGGTCATGAAACCGATCTTCGAAAGCATCGCCGCCCGCGTCGATGGGGAACCCTGCGTCATCCACATCGGTCCAGGCGGAGCCGGACATTACGTCAAGATGATCCACAATGGCATCGAATACGGTGACATGCAGCTCATCTGCGAAGCCTACAACCTCTTCCGCCACGCCGGCTTCTCGACCGACGAAATGGCCGCCATCTTCAATCAGTGGAACGATGGCGACCTCCAGTCGTACCTCATCCAGATCACCGGCAAAGCTCTCGAACAGAAGGACCCGGAAACCGGCAAATCGATCGTCGAACTGATCGTCGACAAGGCGGGCCAGAAGGGGACGGGCCAGTGGACACTCCTCAATGCCGCGGAAAACGCCGTGGTCATCTCCACCATCAACGCCGCCGTCGAAGCCCGCATCCTGTCAAGCCAGCGCCAGCAGCGCATCGCCGCCAGCACGGAACTGCACGGTCCCACCGCCACCCTCTCCACTGACAAGGCTGCCCTCGTCCAGAAAGTGCACGACGCCCTCTACGCATCGAAAATCATCAGCTACGCCCAGGGACTCGACCTCATCAAAACCATGGGCGAAAAGAAGAACTGGGGCCTCGATCTCGGCCGCATCGCTGCCATCTGGCGCGGCGGCTGCATCATCCGCGCCCGCTTCCTCAACCGCATCACGGACGCCTACCGCGGCAATCCCGGCCTCGTGAATCTCATGCTCGACCCCTTCTTCAAGGACGTCCTCAACCGCACCCAGCAGCACTGGCGCGAAGTGGTCTCGCTCGCTACTCTTCACGGCATTCCCGTGCCCGCCTTCTCCGCCAGCCTCGGCTACTACGACAGCTACCGCGCCGCCCGCCTCCCCGCCAACCTCCTCCAGGCGCAGCGCGACTTCTTCGGGGCCCACACCTACGAACGACTCGACAAGCCAGCCGGCGAATTCTTCCACACAGAGTGGCCGGAAGTCATCGGCTGAGCCGCTCCCCGGCACGCCGCACGCCAGCATGGCAACGGTGCGGATTTCCGGATTTCCCAATCCCGCCGCAGCGAAGCACCCGCCGACCCCAGGAGGCGGAGCTAGGATTTCGCCTGCGCCTTGGCCCAGGCGTCTTTGAGGGTCACGGTGCGGTTGATGACCGGGGCTCCCGGGCGTGAATGCTTCGTGTCGATGCAGAAGTATCCCATGCGCTCGAACTGAAACTGTGCCCCCGGCGGGAGACCGGGCACCACCGGCTCCATGCGGGCCGACGGCAGCACTTCCAGCGATGCCGGATTGAGAAACTCACGGTAGTCCCGGCCCTCAGGCACGGCCCCGGTGTCTTCGAGGGTGAACAAGCGGTCGTACAGCCTCACCTCGGCACTCACCGCGTCAGCTGCATTGAGCCAGTGAATCACCGCCGATCCCTTCTTCGGCCCGGCATGACGGCTCTCCAGATCACAGGTGCAGCGCAGTTCCACGACCTGGCCCTGCGCGTCCTTCACCACTTCATCGCAGCGCACATTGTAGGCATACCGCAGCCGCACCTCGCGCCCCGGACTCAGCCGGAAATACTTCGGCGGCGGATTCTCCATGAAATCCTCCTGCTCGATGAACAATTCCCGCCCGAACCGCAGCACGCGGCTCCCAGCCGACGGATCCTCGGGATTGTTCGCGGCCTCGATCTCTTCCACCCGGTCAGCCGGCCAGTTGGTGAGGACCACCCGAAGCGGCCGCAGCACCCCCATGAACCTCGGACTCGTCCGGTTCAGTTCCTCCCGCACCGCATGCTCCAGAACCCCGACATCAGTCAGACTGCTGAATTTCGTGACTCCAATGCGCCGGCAGAAATTCCGGATCGCCGCCGCCGGAAAACCCCGGCGCCGCAGCCCGGAAATCGTCGGCATGCGAGGGTCGTCCCAGCCATCCACATGCCCGCCTTCCACCAGTTCCAGCAGCTTCCGCTTGCTCATCACAGTGTAGGTCAGATTGAGCCTCGCAAACTCGATCTGCCGCGGATGACAGGGCGCACTGACGTTGTCGATGAGCCAGTCGTACAGCGGGCGGTGCGCCTCGAATTCAAGGGTGCAGATGCTGTGCGTAATCCCTTCAATGGCATCGCTGTAGCCATGCGCCATGTCGTAGGTCGGATAAATGCACCACTTGTCCCCCGTCCGGTCGTGCGGGACTTTCTTGATCCGGTAAAGCACGGGATCCCGCAGATTGATGTTGGGCGACGCCATGTCGATCTTTGCCCGCAGCGTCCGCGAACCATCCGGAAATTCACCGCGCCGCATCCGCCCGAAAAGGTCGAGATTCTCCGCAGGTGTCCTGTCCCGGAAATCACTCGCCCGCCCAGGCTCGGTCAGCGTCCCACGCCGCGCCCGCACTTCCTCGGCCGTATGATCGCACACATACGCCAATCCCTTCTCAATCAGTTCCACCGCCCACGCATGAATCTGATCAAAGTAATCGGAAGCATGAAACAGCTGGTTCCCCCACGAGAATCCCAGCCATTTCACATCTTCCTTGATGCTCTCCACATACTCCATGTCCTCCTTGACCGGGTTCGTGTCATCAAAGCGCAGGTGCGTCCGGCTGCCAGGCACTTCCTGACCAATCCCGAAGTTCAGACAGATGCTCTTGGCATGCCCAATGTGAAGATAACCATTCGGCTCGGGCGGAAACCGGGTGACGACAAACGGATGCTTTCCGCTCCGCACGTCCTCCTGCACAATGTCACGGATGAAATCGGATGGCTCGCGCTCGGTGGTCTCGGAAGGATTGGCCATGACGGAAAGGATGCAGGGGAAAACTTCCTCATTCCTGCGCTTTCCCACCCGGGCAAAGGGAAATTGCTTCAGCCATTCCCCGCAGCCCCGCCTGCCGGGCTCTGCTTGGTCTTGGAAATAAGCCGGATGCCGCCAATCTCCATCTCCTTGTCCACCGCCTTGCACATATCATAGAGGGTCAGCGCAGCCACACTGACGGCCGTGAGCGCCTCCATCTCCACTCCGGTCGCCGCCGTCGTCCGCACCCGCGCCTCGATCACCATGACTCCCTCGCCGGAACGGAAATCAACCGACACCGCCGCCAGCGGCAGAGGATGACACAGCGGAATCAGCCGCGCAGTCTCCTTGGCCGCCTGAATTCCAGCCACCCGCGCCACCGCCAGCACATCCCCCTTGGGCAGACCACCCGACGCAATGAGGCCAAGCGTCCGCCCACTCATGCGGATTTCCCCGCACGCCACCGCCTCCCGCACCAGCAGGGGCTTCGCCGAAACATCAACCATCCGCGCCGTTCCATCGGCCCCCACATGACTCAGCTGCTGCCCTGTCTCTGCTCGCTCATTCATGCCTCTCCCCTTCCGTCCGCCTCATCCCGCTGTCAATCTTCTCACCGGATACGAAACGGCCCACGCGTCGCCACACCGGACACGGTTCCGCAGCAACCCCAAGCACCCGCTTTCACCGGTCCGCCGCGCGGTACCGCACCACAAGATTCGCTCCGCTGTGCCGATTGCCATTGCGCTGCTGATCAAAGGTCAGTCCGTCGTGATTGACCTCCCGGTCCCGCGGGAGCCCAAGAATCAGATCGCCCGGTCCGTGCAGACTCCGCATGGCCTGACAGCAGGCCGGATGCCGGGCTACCGCACCCAGTTCATCGTGAAGATCACCAGAGCGGATTTCCACATATTCCAGTCCAGCCGCCGCCGCCGCCCTGATCTTCTCCCGGATGGCATTCCGGAATTCCTCGACGCCCGGTTGCTCATCCCCAGCGGCCTCTTCGTCGGCCTGCTCGCCATGATCTCCTGCCTCCCACGCATCACGCCAGACCGGCGCAAGGGCATCCAGCAGACTGCCATGCAACCCAGCCGGCAGATTCACCTCGAATCCTTCCCACCGCAGCGACGCCTGCCCCTGCGCAAATCCATGAACCTCCACCACCCGGCCCACCTCCAGCTCCGCCAGCAGCCGTCTCCCAATCCGCGCAAAACGGTCATCGCGATCCGAACCAGCCTGACCGTACTGCTCCATCCGGCTGACCAATGGCTCCCGCGTCCTCGCCACATGCACCACCACACCTGGATGCTCCGCCCCTCCCGTCGGATCCCCGACACAGAAAACATAAAGCGTGTCTCCCCCCAGCCCATCCACCTCTTCATCCGCCGCAGGAGAAAACCGCAGACCGTCACTGCCGGAAATCCAGCGGCCCTTCCGCTGAAAAAAGGCCGGGAGCATGCTTCCAGCAGGTTGAGGCGATGGTGTTGGTCTGTTCATTACTCTTTTGAATTGGTTTACCTCACTCCCCAGCCGGATGATTGACGCACCCCCAGGGCACACGCCGCCCGCCCCGGCGCGCTGCACATTTCCTTTCCCGCTTCCTGCCCCTTCTGGCCCCTCTTGACCACTTTGGCCCAGCAGCCTCACTCCGGCGCAGGCTCGCAGGCCGGGCCAAAATCGACGCCCTCTCGCTCCGCGGGAGATGCTTGCCCGGTGACTGACGGTAGCGGGTAGCCCTGCAGAATTCCACGAAACGGAACTCCCGACCCGAGGCACCGAAGATCCGCCTCAATCGCCGCCTCCACATGCTCGCACGCACTCTCCACGGATGGACGCAGATTCCGAACGGCCCGGATCCAATCTTTCATCTCGCTGAGGAATCGGTTTAATTCGGGTGCCATTACAGGAAAATTTTGTCGTGTAACTAGTTCCACTATGTAATGAAATAACGTCCTGTCAATCAGAAATCATAAAATCAGACCTAACGTTTTCATTTTGCGTTGCGTTGTTTTCTTTTGGGTTGATCTAGCTGCATCGGAGCCGCGCCTCCGCCTTGCCCGCTTCCTTTTTCGCAGTAGTCTACCCCTCAGCATGCAGACCCCCCGAGTGGCGAATCTTCTCAACGACTGGTTATCATCGGGTCGCTATCGGCAGGGCACTCTCGCGAAGAAGGCAGGACTCACCCAGCTCAGCCTGCTGCGGAATGGCCTCCGGGGCATGACCCATGAGGCGCTGACCAGGCTCCTCCCCGTACTCCAGGAAAACGACCGGAAGCTCCTTCTGGAACAATGGCTGCGGGACGCCATCCCGGACACGTTCGGCGAATCCGTCGCGATTCAATTCGGTGAAACCGCATCGGAGGCCAGCCACCCTGCTGCCTCCGGCTTTCCCGCTCTCGATGAAGCCCTCGCCATCCTGCGCGAACACGCCCCCGGAAGCCGCGAACTCTCCCAGGTCATCACCAACCTCGCCACCATGGTCCGCGAAGCCTTCGAACGCTGAACGGCCGGAAGCCCGGCCCACCGCGGCTCCGGCGGTGGTTTTCCGTTGCCACGGCGGGGGGGCTCGTGTCATGAACGGGGCGGCGGGACGGGTGGCAGAGCGCTGTCTGATCCGGCTGCCAACTGAATCCATTCAACTGCTGTCATCCCATGCCCAGACCTGTCACACTTTTCACCGGCCAGTGGGCCGATCTGCCGATTGAAACCATGCTGCAGAAGGCGAAAGCCTTTGGCTACGATGGCGTGGAACTCGCCTGCTGGGGCGATCATTTTGAGGTGGCGAAGGCCGACCAGGCGTACTGCGATGCGCGGCGGGCGCAGCTGGCGAAAGCGGGGCTCCAGTGTCACGCGATTTCGACGCACCTGGTGGGTCAGGCGGTGTGCGACAACATTGATGCGCGGCACCAGACGATTCTGCCGGACTATATTTATGGCGATGGCGATCCGGAAGGGGTGCGTCAGCGGGCGGCCGAGGAACTGAAGAAGACGGCGCACGCGGCGCAGCGGTTCGGGGTGAAGGTGGTCAATGGCTTCACGGGCTCGAGCATCTGGCATCTCTGCTACAGTTTCCCTCCGGTGCTGCCGGGGCAGATCGACGCGGGCTTCCGTGATTTTGCGAAGCGGTTTCTGCCGATCCTCGATGAGTTTCAGAAGTGCGGGGTCCGCTATGCGCTGGAGGTGCATCCGACGGAGATTGCGTTCGACATTGCCAGTGCCGAGCGGGCGCTGCAGGCGCTCGATTACCATCCGGCGTTCGGATTCAACTATGATCCGTCGCACTTCGGCTACCAGGGGGTCGACTACGTCGGATTCATCCGGAAGTTCCACGACCGGATTTTCCATGTGCACATGAAGGATGTGGCGTGGAATCTGGGATCGGAAGCCGGGGTGTTCGGCGGCCATGTGGACTTTCACAAGCCGCAGCGGTACTGGGACTTCAAGTCGGTCGGCCGCGGGAACATCAACTTCGAGAAGATCATCCGCGCACTCAACGACATTGGCTACGCAGGCCCCCTGAGCGTGGAATGGGAAGACGGCGGCATGGACCGCGAATTCGGAGCCACGGAATCGTGCGCCTACGTGAAGCGGGTGGATTTCCCGCCGTCCAACATTGTGTTCGACGCCCAGTTCGACAAATCGAAACAGTCCTGACGGCACCCTCGGGGCACGCCGCCGATTCCGCGGGCCGGGGTAGACAACTGCCCCGGCCCGCGCTGCGTTCCGGTCCAGCCGGTTATTTCCATTTCAACATGCCATGGCCATGCCGGTGACTCCAGCGACGGTGCTGAGCGAGGTGCTGGGTGACGATGCGAAGTCGCTCAAGCAGCTCCTTGCGGCGGGTTTCACTGTCTGCGGGGATCTGCTGGAGCACTATCCTTTCCGCTATGAAGACCGGCGGCAGTTCGCGCCATGGCCGCTGGGAGCGGGGGCTGAAGCGCAGACGATCCATGGAATCGTGACGGATGCGCGACAGCAGCGGCATGGCTTCCGCAAGGCCTTTGTGGAAGTGACGCTGGCCCCCCTTGAATCCGGATCGCTCGGCGGACCGGTGGTGCTGCGCTGGTTCAACATGCCCTTTCTGCACCGGTCCTTTGCTGCGGACATGGAAGTGGTGGCCTACGGGCGGGTGAAGCAGGCCAGGAATGGCCGGCTGCACATGGATCATCCGGAATATGAAATTCTCACCGATGCCGGGGAAGATGCCGGGCTGCACATGCGGCGGATCGTTCCGATCTACCATGCGCGCGAAGGAGTTCCGCAGAAGGTGCTGCGGCGCTGCGTGCACCGGGTCGTCGCCGCCCTCGATCCGGCCTCGGTTCCCGACCTGCTGCCGCCTCCCTCGCCCGCCAGTCCCCTCGCAGGCCTGAACCGGGCGGAAGCACTGCGCCGGATTCACTTTCCCGAATCGATGGAAGCGGCGGAACTGGCGCGCCAGTACCTTGCCCTCGAGGAATTCTTCGGGCTGCAGCTCAACGTGCTGCGGCGGCGTCAGACATGGCAGGAACAACGGGGCGCACCCCACTGCGGCGCGGGTAAGATCCTGCGGCAATGGCAGGAATCGCTGCCCTTTGCGCTGACCTCAGCCCAGGAACGCTGCATCGCGGAAATCCGCAGCGACCTCGCGGCAGGCACTGCCATGCACCGGTTGCTGCAGGGCGACGTCGGCAGCGGCAAGACCTTCGTGGCGATGGCCGCCATGCTGCTGGCCATCGAAAGCGGCTGCCAGGCGGCCCTCATGGCTCCCACCCGCATCCTTGCCACCCAGCATGCCTTCACCTTCCGCCGCTGGCTCGAACCACTGGGTCTGCGGATCGCCCTGCACACCGGCGAACAGTCGGACGATGGCAGCCTGCCGCTCTTCGGGTCAAGCGACGCCGGTCCCCACATTGTGATCGGTACTCATGCCCTGCTGCATGGCGACCGGCTGCGCGATCCCGGCCTCGTGGTCATCGATGAACAGCACAAGTTCGGCGTGGAACAGCGGGCCGCGCTCATCCGCCGGGGAACGGCTCCGGATGTCCTCGTGATGACCGCCACCCCCATCCCGCGGACCCTCACCATGACGGTCTACGGGGATCTCGATGTTTCCCTGCTGGACGAACTGCCGGCCGGAAGACGACCCGTCACCACCACGGTCCGCGAGGAACCCGATCCCGCTCAGGTGGCCGCTTTTCTGCGCAGTCAGTTCGGGGAAGGACGACAGGCCTACCTTGTGTTTCCGCTCATCGATGAAAGCGAGAAACTGGCGGTGCGGGCGGCCACCAGGGAAGTGGAAGCATGGCGGGCGCGGCTCCCGGAATTCCATCTGGGCCTCCTGCACGGCCGGACTTCAGGCGACGAAAAGGACCGACTCATGACACAGTTCCGCCACGGGGAAATCCATGCACTCTGCGCCACCAGTGTGGTCGAAGTCGGCGTCGATGTTCCCAATGCCAGTGTCATGCTCGTCTTCGATGCCGACCGCTTCGGCCTCGCTCAGCTGCATCAGCTGCGGGGCCGCGTGGGACGGGGACCGCACCGCAGCTGGTGCATTCTCATCACGTCGGGCAGCAATCCGGAAGCAACCGATCGGCTGCGCGCCCTCGAACAAACCACCGATGGCTTCGCCGTAGCGGAAACCGACCTCCGTCTCCGGGGACCCGGCGATATCCTCGGTACCGCACAGAGCGGCCTTCCCGCCCTGCGGCTCGGCGATCTGCTGCTCGACACCGCCCTCGTGAAGACCGCCCGGCGACTCGCCACCGCCATCATGGAACGCGATCCCCTGCTCCGGGATCCCGCCCACGCCCCACTGCGCAGCCTCCTGCGGGACGATCCCGACGGAAACCGCTCGCTCGGCTGAACCCAGCGGTGCCGCTTACTTGGGCAGAAGGGAAAGGTATTTCTGCCATGCCGATTCCACGGCTTTTTCCTTTTCGGGAAGCAATGGTTCGGCAGCGGCAAGTTCCTTGCGGGCTTCCTCGAGTCGCCCGGTTTCAGTGGCGATCTGCTTGTCGAGTTTGGCCGCTTCCTCGGGAGCCGGACCGGCTGCCTTCTTTTCGGCAGCCGACTTGAGACTGGCCTCGAGCGCCGGGATTTCCGCCTTCAGATCTTCCGTTTTTTCCTTCAGGGCGGCGGCTTCGTCGCGGAGGGCAATGACCTGCTTGTTCTCGAGCTGCGCTTGCCAGTACTGGAGGGACCGCTGGGGTCCGGCGAGCGCAGCCGCGGCCGCATCGGCAGCCGGCTTCATGGCAGCGACCGCCTTTTCAGCCTCGGCGACCGCAGCCTGCTGTTTCGGCAGCGCGGCGGCAAGAGCATCGATCTTCGCCTGCTGTGCCGCCATGATTTCCTTCGCCCCCTGCCCGGCAGCCGTGCTGGCGGCCGCCGCTGCCTCGCTTTCAGCCACCGCCGCGGCAAGCGCCTTGGCCCGGGCACCAAGCACCGCCTTGGCAACAGAGCGCACAGAAGCTTCGGCCTGAGCCGCCCGCTCCATGAGACGGCGCAGCAGTTCCGGCGACGATTCCGGGAGAGCCGGAGCCGCTTCCATAACATCGGGGGCAGCCAGCCTCTGCTGCACGGCGGCAAGGGCTTCACTGGTCTTCGTGCGCATCTCCAGCGCCTTCGCAGCAGCTGCTTCATGCTCCATCAGCTGCTTCGCGGCAGCCGCATGGGCCGCCTGAGCCGATTCCTGCTCCTTGGTCATCGTCCCCATGGCCACCGTGGCATCCTCGAGGACTTTCCGGGCCGCTGCCATGTCGGCCGTGGCCTTTTCCGCCGCCGCCCGCGCCGCTTCCGCATCCTTGGCCGCCGAGGCAATGCGGGCATCAATGGCGGGTGGATTATAGAGCACAAATCCCAGCGGATCCCCATCCTTGGACGCATCCCATACCTTGATATCCCCATTCCATGCCCCGGTCACCACTGTCTTGCCTTCCTGCGTGAACACCGTGCGCAGAATCATCGTTCCGCCCGACGGCACCCAGTCGCGCACCTGCGCCCCATTGGCGTCCCAGATCCGCGCATGTCCGTCGCGTCCACCCGAAACCATGCGGCCATCCGGAGCGAAATGAAGCGACAGTACGCCTCCGTGGCTGGCCTGTTTCTTGACCTGCGAGCCATTGACCATTTCCCACCAGATCCAGTTCCCGTCCTCGCTGCCCGAGGCGAGCAGGTTGCTGTCCGCCCGCCATGCGACCGCCGCCACCATCTTCTCGTGAGCCTTGAGATTGTAGAATTCGCCACCGGTTTCGCTTTCCCAGACATACAGCCCGCCATTGCGGTCGCCAGTGGCCAGCAGGACTCCGTCGGGGCTGAACGCCACCGCCGTGAGCCAGTCGGTGTGCTTCTTGATTTCCTTGAGCATCTGGCCCGAAGCCGTGTCGTAGATCTTGACGCGCTTTTCGCGGGAACCAATCGCAATGCGGCGGTAGTCCGGCGTGATGTCCGCAGCGGCAATGGAATCGAATTCCTCGCCGAGTGTGATGACCCGCTTGCCGGTTTTCACATCCCACACCGCCACCGTGCCCTTCTTTCCACCAATGCCCCCGCTCGCCAGCACAAGGGCCCCGTTGCGGGTAAAGGTGACATTCTCCGGGAAACCACCTTCCGGAAAAGCGAGCACGCCGAGCAGTTCCCGGGTTTCCGAATGATAGAGCAGAACCTGTTTGGGAGCCGCAAGGGCCAGCAGCGGAGCCCATGGACTATGCGCCATCGCCGTGACCGCATTCGGCCGCGCCGGAGTCACCAGCGGCTCAAGACTCAGGTGCTCCGGCATGGCCGGCGGTCCCTCCGGCTTGCCTGCGGTGCCACCGGCACTCATCGCAAATTCCGCCTTCTTCTTCGCCTTGGCAGTCGATGACGCCGTTTCCAGCACCCCCCCCTGAATCCACTTGGCAATCACATCCGCCTCCGCCTGCGGCAGCTTGTCGCTCTTCGGCGGCATGAACGGCTCAGCCGAATGCACGATCACCTGAAACAGCTTGCTGGCCTGGGCGTCGCCCGGCTCAATGCTGGCTCCGCCACTGCCGCCCGCCATGGTGGCTGGAAACGTGCTCAGATCGAGCCCCCCCTTTTTCTTGTCGGGATTGTGGCAATTCAGGCAGCGGTTCTCCAGAATCGGCCGGACATGGTCCTGATACGTGATCTTTTCCTGCGCGGAAACGACAGTGGCACCGGCAGCAAACAGCAGCAGCGACGAACGGATGAAGGCGGGCATGTGATGAATCGGATCGGTGGAACAGTTACGCAGTCACAAAGGGAACGGGATCACCCATGCACAGTTTTCAGGACCGTGCAGGCCCCGGATTTGCGGGCACCCCGGCCCCCGGGAGCGGTGACCCGCTCCCGGGGGCAGAAGGTGCTGCACCTTCGTAAGCCGGATTCTGTCCCCCGCCGTTGCCGGCGGATCGACGGTCATTCCTCTGACGTCCGCCCTGCGGCGGCCGCCCCCGGCCGGAGCCGGGTGCAACGAACCCGGGAATCATCGGCCCGGACCAGTGAAGGCCCGGGCTGACCGGACAGGCGGCCCGTTTACCCTGTTTGTCTTGCACCGCGCGGGGTTTGTCATGCCCCCGGCCTTGCGGCGCGGGGCGGTGGGCTCTTACCCCGCCTTTTCACCCTTACCCCGATCCCGTGAAGAACCTTGGCGGTATGTTTTCTGTGACACTTTCCGTCAGCGGGGGCTTGCGCCGTCCACTGCCCGCGTTCATCACGCGGCACGCTGCCTTGTGGTGTCCGGACTTTCCTCCCGCGAACCTTGCGGCTCACAGGCGACCGTCTCGGGTGCAGCAAGTCGACCATTCCAGAGCAAGTCCGCTGCCGCCAGCGCAGATTTCCATCATTTCCGCAGGGGGCTGCCGCGAAATCTCCTGGCGGTTGCGCTTCCGTCCGACTGACGGCATGGACACCTCATGGCCACTGCCCTCGATGACCTCCTGACGTTTCTGCGCTTTCCGAGCATTTCGACCAGCTCGGCGCATGCCGGGGACCTTGTCCACTGTGCGCAATGGCTGCAGGCCAAACTCAAGGGAATGGGGCTGACCGCCGACCTCCATGCGACGGCCCGCCATCCGGTCCTCGTGGCGAAGAATGCCCACCAGCCAGGCCGCCCGACCCTCCTCATCTACGGTCATTACGACGTGCAGCCGGTCGATCCCCTCGACCAATGGATTTCGCCACCCTTCGAGCCCCGCATCGAGGACGGCCGGATCTATGCGCGCGGCAGCACGGACAACAAAGGACAGCTGCTCGCCCATGTCTCCGGCGTTGCCGAAACTCTCGCCCGCCACGGTCAACTGCCCCTCAACCTAACCTTCCTGTTCGAAGGCGAAGAGGAAATCGGCAGTCCGAACCTTGCCCCCTTCCTGCAGGCGCACCGGGAATCGCTGGCCTGCGACATCATCGCCATTTCCGACACCGGGATGGTCGCCCCCGGCGTCCCCACCTTCACCTACGGACTGCGCGGCATCGCCTGCGTCGAAGTCACCGTGCACGGCCCCACCATCGATCTGCACAGCGGCATTTTCGGGGGCAGCGTCGCCAATCCCAATACCATGCTGGCGCGGCTCGTGGCCAGCCTCCACGACGCCCATGGCCACATCCTGATTCCCGGCTTCTACGACGACGTCCGCCCGGTGCAGCCATGGGAACGAGAAGCGTGGTCCCGCCTCCCCGGCGGTGCCGAGGAAACCCTCGCCCTCACCGGAGTCCCACAACTCTGGGGCGAAGCCGGCTACAGCGACCACGAACGCCGCTGGGCCCGCCCCACCGCCGAAGTCAACGGCATCGGCGGCGGATACCAGGGCGAAGGCTCCAAAACCGTCATCCCACGCAGCGCCTTCGCCAAATTCTCCTTCCGCCTCGTCCCGGATCAGGATCCCGAAGACATCCTCGCCAAAGTCACGGCCCACCTCAAGGCAGTCTGCCCCGATTCCGTGCGCCTCGAAATCAAAATCGGCCACAGCGGCAAACCCTACGCCATGGATCCGGACAGCCGCTTCGGCCTCGCCGCCCGCCGCGCCCTCAGCCGCACCTTTCCGCGCGACCCCGCCCTCATCCGCGAAGGCGGCAGCATCCCCATCGTGCAGAGCTTCCGCGACATCCTCGGCAGCGAAACCCTCCTCCTCGGCCTCGCCCTGCCAGACTGCCAGGCCCACGCCCCCAACGAAAACTTCCCCATCGCGAACTTCGAAGCCGGCATCCAGCTCAATCAGGACCTCCTCGAAGAAATCGCCGGAGCCTGAAGCGGGATGCTCAGGCCATCACCTGATTCACGATCTTACCGGCGACATCGGTGAGCCGGAAGTCGCGTCCGTTGTAGCGGTACGTAAGCTTTTCGTGATCGAAGCCGACGAGGCGGAGGATGGTGGCATGGAGATCGTGGACGTGGACCTTGTCGACGGCAGCACTGCGGCCGAGGTCGTCGGTCGCTCCGTGGACATAGCCGCCTTTGACGCCGCCGCCCGCCATGCAGGCGCAGAAGGCCCTCGCATTGTGATCGCGCCCGGCTGTTTCGCCCTGGCCATTGCGGTCGCGTCCCGCCGTGCGTCCGAATTCGCCGCCCCAGACAACGAGGGTGGAATCGAGCAGACCGCGCTGCTTGAGGTCCTGGAGCAGACCGGCGATTGGCTTGTCGATGGAAGCTGCGCGCTGTTCCATGTTCTGGCGGAGGTTCCCGTGCATGTCCCAGCCACCGACCCAGACCTGGATGAAGCGGACGCCGCGTTCGACGAGGCGCCGGGCAATGAGGAGACGACGCCCGACTTCCTCGGCTCCGCCGCGGCGGTTGCCGGCTCCGTTGCCCTGAGCGGGCCGACTGGGAGCCGCGGCGGGTCCATTCATGCCGTATAGTTCCCGGATGGCCGCCGGTTCCTTCGTGAAGTCGAAGGCATCGGTCGCTTCCGTCTGCATGCGGAAGGCCATTTCCATGCTGGCGATTTCCGCTTCCAGCTGGCTATCACGCTCGAGCGCCTTGTTGTGCATTTCGTTGAGGGCGCGCACAAGATCGAGCTGGCGGCGCTGCTCGGGCAGCGAAACGAACTGATTGCGGAGGTTCTCAATGATCCTGGTGACATCGGTGCCGGTCGTGTTCACTGATGTCCCCTGAAACCGTCCCGGCAGAAAACTCGACTGCCAGTTCTGCGTCCCCCCATTGGGAAGGTTGCCCCCGCGGAGGCTGATGAAACCCGGAAGATTGTCATTGAGCGACCCCAGACCGTAGAGGGCCCAGCTCCCCATGCTCGGACGGGAAAGCCGGAGTGATCCCGTATTCATGAAGATGGTCGCCGTCTCATGGGCCGGAATGTCCGTCCACATGCTCCGGATGATCGTCATGTCATCAACCATGCGGCCGAGTTCCGGAAAAACTTCACTCACTTCGATCCCGCTCTTGCCCTGCTTCCGGAAGGCAAAGGGCGAACCAAAGGCGAGTCCGTCGCCTCCCGGCAGCGATTTGCCATCGAGCCGGACAAGTTCCGGCTTCGGATCCCATGTATCGAGGTGCGAGGGCGCTCCCTCGAGGAAGATCTGGATGACGTGGCGCGCCTTGTGCGGAAAATGCGGCTTAACCGCACCGGCGGCCGGGGACGCCAAACCCGTCGCGGCATCAAGCGAGGAAGGCCGCAGCAATCCCGCAAGGCTGAGCAGGCCCATGCCCATTCCACTGGTTTTCAGGAAGTCGCGCCTCGTGCTGGCCATGCGGCCGCTGGCGAGGGAAGGATAATGCTCGGCGAGGAATCGGGCGGATGGCTTCATGAGCGGAAATCGGGGCGATGGCTTGCAGGGAATGACGCCCCTGCAGGGCAGAGGTGACAGTTTTTCAGCCCGGGGACAGCCCGGTCAGCGTCCCGCCGGAGGCAGTACCCGGATGAGCAGCTGGTTGAGCACGATGACCGGATTGAGTCCGGAGGTGACGAGGCGGCGGTTGGCGCGCAGGCATTCCTCGAGGGCGCGCTGCAGTTCATCGGCGTTGTACGAGGCGGCGTCCCTGGAAGCAAGAAAGAGGGGATAGAGGTTCGGACCGCTGCCGTCCTTCTTCTTCGGGAGGCGATCGCGTTCCTTCGCCGGAACCTTCCGCTCCACCTGCGCGGTGTAGTCCTGATAGCTGAATGCCTTGATCCCGAACTTATCGGTCATCTGGCGCGCCGCGAAGAGGTTGCGCACCGTGGGAACCACTGCGGCAAGGAGGACCGCAATGGGAGCCTCATCCTGCTCCAGCAGTTCATCCACAAGGGCGAGGGCCAGCGGCAGCCGCCGCTTCGCAATGGCGTCGCCCAGTTCGAAAATGACACTTCCCTTGGTCTGGGAAACAATCGCCCGGACATCCTCCGGCCTCACCGTGCGGTTGGCCTCACCAAGATAAAGGTCGAGCTTCTCCAGCTCATTCTCGATCTGCCGCGAATTCTCGCCCGCCATCATCACAAACAGGTCCATCGCTTCCGGCACAAAATGCAGATCGAACTCTTCGGCCCGCTGTGCCACCAGATTGGCCACCAGTTCCTCCCAGTTCTGCTTGGAGGTATCGATCAGATCGAAAACCTCGAGATTCGCTATCTTCTTGATCGTCAGAAAGAAAGACCGGCGCTTATCAACTTCCGAGGCGCTCAGAAGAAACTGAACATCGGGTGGCAGCGTCCCGAGTACCGCCGCCAGCCGCTCCAGCGCATCCAGCGTGCTCTGCGCACGACCCGTCACCGTATCCGCCAGAAACGTGGCCCCCTTGAGCCAGACGACCTTGCCGCCCCCGAAAAATGGCAGGGTCTGCAGCGATTCAATCACCGATGCCACGATCCGGACGGCGTGTTCCGAGTTGTCGGCGGCTCCCTCGATCATTTCGAGACCGAATTCCCCGGCCGCCTCCCCCAGTTCCCGGCTTTTGGCGAGGGCCGCTTCCTTCACGCGCAGGTCATCCGTCCCGAGAAACGCCCAGAGCGAGGCGGACACAGGTTCAGTCTTGCGGGCAGCGGCTTTCCGGGCAGGCACCCTGCCAGCAATGAACACGCCGTTCCCGGACGCAAGTTCGATTCCGCAGCGCCCCGTAAATGGCAGGAGGTTTCCCATGCAAATCCGTTGCGCCGGGGGGGTGACCGGATATAGATACGCCGATTTTTCGTCACACCTGATATTTTCCCATGAAGTTCCGGATCACCAAAGAGAAGTTCCTCGACGGCCTCCAGCAGGTTCAGAACGTTGTGAGCAGCCGGGCTACCCTCCCGATCCTCTCCAATGTGCTCCTCGAGGCGGATGGTCCGGAACTGCGGATGACCACCACCGATCTGGATGTGGTCGTCAGCTGCCGGGTCGACGCGGAAGAGGTCAGTTCGCCGGGCAGCACCACCCTGCCCGCCAGAAGGCTGGCTACCATTGTGCGGGAACTCCCCGCCGACGAAATCCTCATCGACGT
>Ga0315904_10002355_pt1 | contig 29344 bp, 16 predicted proteins | sample LakEriMetagenome_6_FD_203529 | JGI IMG/M metagenome (GOLD analysis project Ga0315904, IMG submission 203529) | Freshwater fungal communities from buoy surface, Lake Erie, Ohio, United States - Buoy 12 MA120 | ecosystem: Environmental > Aquatic > Freshwater > Lake | place: USA: Lake Erie, Ohio...
GTGCATTCGGTCGGAAACGAAAACGGCACCTATTACTACAGCATGCCCCTCGTCGAGGGAATCTCTGTGGAAGATGCTATGGGGAAGCTGCAACAAATTCGGCAACTTGCGTTCGACCAAATCGCGAGCGACGAAAAATACGATGAACCCACATCCGCGGCGGAACATGCAGGGAATGCAGCCCAAGCAACGCTCGCTCGAAAATTCTTCGGAAGACTAACTCGCTTCGACATGAAGGACGTGCCGGCACCAAAGCCCAATGAAACAAAGGGCAAACAAGGGGTGCGGGCTATCCAAGATCTTAAATATGTTCGGGCATCGGTCGAGTTGATCGCACAAGCCGCCGAGGCGCTTCACTTCGCGCACCAACACGGCATCATCCACCGCGATATCAAACCGTCGAACCTGCTCATCGATCGACACGGAAACCTCTGGATCACCGACTTCGGCTTGGCGATGGTGGTTGGAAACGCCGGCTTGACAGCTCCCGGTGACGTCATGGGAACACCGCGGTATATGAGCCCTGAACAAACATCGGGAAATTCGGAATGGATCGATCATCGAACCGACATCTACTCGTTGGGTGTTACGTTGTACGAACTGCTCACCCTGCATCCAGCAGTCGACGCCGATGACCGTATAGGGATCCTCAAGCAGATCAAGATGCAGGCTCCGCCTTCGGCCCGAGGTCGCAATTCGGCTATTCCCAAAACACTCGAGCATGTTTTGGCAAAGGCGATCTCGAAGTACCCCGAGGAACGTTATTCGTCGGCACTGTTGTTCGCCGAAGACTTGCGGCGATTCCTCGCAAATCGACGCGCGTTAGCGCGAGAGGAGGGGATAAGCCAATCCCTGTCCCGCTTCGTTCGCCGCAACCCCCGATTCGCGCTGTTTGCCTGGACCACACTCCTACTCGCAGTCACCGTTTTGACCCCAAGTGCGTGTTGGTTTGCCTCGCACAATTTGTTCTTGCAAATGCAGATCGCGAACGCGAACCACCAGTTGCGATCCTCCGACAAAGCGCTGGATGAATTGACTTCGCCACTCATGGAGCAACTGCGACTCAGGCCAGGATCGGAACCGCTCCAAAAAGGAATCCAGCAGACCTACGCCACCTTCCTCGAATCGCTCCTCGAGCAGGCACAGCAGAGCGCTGTTTTTCGATCCCAAGCAGGAAGTATTCAGCGAAAAGTTGCCAACCTCAAGGAACCCTCCCTGACCCCTCAAAAGGCCTTGGAGGAATACGAAGTTGCCAAGGAAAAAATCGCTCGATGGGCATCTGAGGGTGACGCGCTTGCCAGTCCAGAGGATCTCTTCCTCGTTCATCACGACATCGCCAGCCTTCGATTGCGACTTGGACTCCTGGAACCTGCGGCGAAGGAACTGAAGTCCTTCCTCGATTCGTCGGCAAGTAGGTTTCCAAAAGGTTCGCTCCGCGATCCTTCCTCGCGAGCGTCGCTCGAAGCCCTCCTACGCTTGGATTTCGCGATCGCTCTCGTACAACTCGGGTCCTACGCTCTCGCCGAGAAAGAATTGCAGAGCGTCTTGCCACTCGTGCAGCCCCCGCCTAAGGATCCTAAATCCGCGCCATCTCCCACTCCCTCGTGGAACCGAAAACTCATCGCGTCTCTCCTGGAAAACGCCAACCTCCAAACCACCCATCCGGAACTCTCTCGCCGCTTGATCGATTCCGCCATCACCATGGCGAAATCGGCCCAAAGCGATTCCAACAATTCGATTGCCGACGAATACCAACTGGCCCAGTGCTTCCTCGCACGAGGCTTCAATGCGAATCGTCTCGGGGAAACCTCAAACTCGGCGATGTGTTTCGCGAAAGCCGCTGAATACACGGAGCAACTCGTCAAACAGGATCCAGGGAATTTTCGGTTCTGGTACGATCTTGCATCCGCTCGAAACAGTCTGGGACACGCTCAGCGAACAGAAGGTCAAAGGGAGCAAGCCCGCGCGTCATTCCAGCAGTCGATCCAGGCGCTTGAGAACATCAGTCGCTTCAATCCCGATCCAGCCTACCAAAGCGGTATCGCGGCCGTGCTGAACGACTTGGCGATGATGTCCATCGAAGATAAGAATGCCCCGGAGGCTCGCAAACTCCTGGAACGTGCGGTCCTCGAGCAGCAGGCCGCCTTGAAAAACGCGCCCGACAACCCGCAAGCTCGGAAACTGCTCGAACAATACCAAGCGATCCTAGCCCAGTTGCCCGCGGCCCGCGGCTAAACTCCCTAATCCCCTCGCACTGCACGTTTGCTAGCAAACATGCAGTGCGAGGGGCACGAGATCTCGGACGCTACAACCGGCAACTGGCAAAGCGGGGTGACCTGCCGCAGCTTCGAAGTCGATACCGATACGAGCACGTCGTGGTGATGCAGGAGAGCGGAGGGAGTCGCGAGATGCGAAACGGAATTCTTGGAGCTGGCTGGATCGGGGTAGGGTTGTTGAGTCTCAGTTTCGGCCCGATGGGTACGGCCCAGGAAATCGAACCGCTCCGCCGCGACGAAGGTTCGGCGTGGTCCACCGAAGAAATTGAAACCGATCGGGATTCTTTCACGCCCGCGACGTCGCTCGTCGGCCAGGGTCGTTGGATTTTTGAGTCCGCCTACACGTTCATCGACAATCGTCGCGTCTACGAAACCCATAGTTTGCCAGAGCTCCTCGTCCGACGGGGGATCACGGAACGTTTGGAATTGCGGTTTGGTACCAACTACGAAATCGGCGGTGCAGGGAATCCCGTTTCCGGAAACATTCCAGATGTTTTGCCCGATGAGCCAAAACTCGAGGAAGAGACGAGCGTCAGTTATGGTCTCAAGTACGGAGTCTCTAACCAATCCGGATGGATCCCGAAAAGCGCAATCATCGTGGCGGGGTTCACCCCGGTCGCTGGTGAATCGAATTCGACGGATCTAGGGGTTACCTACGTGGGCGGCTGGACGTTTGCGAACCGTTGGGTTTTCGATCAAGCGATCCGATACAATACAGGATCTTTTGAGGAAGATGACTTTCGCATTTGGGCGCCGTCGTCGGTGATCAAGTTCCCCGTCGGTGAACGATGGAAAGCCCACATCGAGTATTTTGGAATTTTCAGCGACGGCCGCGAACGGGAAACCGCGCAGCACTTCATCAGTCCCGGCGCTCACTATCTGGTCCATGAAAATCTCGAAGTCGGCTCCCGATTCGGCTGGGGACTCAGCGACGATTCTCCCAACTTCTTTATCAACATCGGTGGCGGTGTTCGGTTTTAGGTCCACCGCCCGTCCGGCGATGGTCTTGATCTACTGAACCACGCTGCGGCGCATCGCCTCAGTCACTTGATCCAGGATAGTCAATCGGCCGCCATACGTCCGTTTTAAATTTTCTGTCGTGAATGTTTCCGCCGTGCGGCCCCACGCGACAGCTCGTACGTTGATCAGCACGACGTAATTGAAGTAAAGGGGTACGGTGTGCAAGTCGTGATGAACGACGAGCACGGTTTTCCCTTCCGACTGCAACTTGCGGAGCAGATCCATGATGGATTGTTCCGTCGCCGCATCGACCGCTGCGAACGGCTCGTCCAGCAGATACAGGTCGGCTTGCTGAACCAAGGCACGAGCCAGAAACGCTCGCTGCTGCTGGCCGCCCGACAGTTGACTGATCTGGCGTGAAGCCAGGTCCGCGATTCCCACCTGCTCCATGGCTTGCAGGGCTCGTTTCCGATGGTCTGCTTTCAGCGGCCAGAACCAGCCTGCCTCCCGATACAATCCCATCATGACCAGATCGAGAACCGATGCGGGAAAATCCCAATCCACGCTCTCTCGCTGTGGCACATAGGCGACCCGGGATCGGCTCTCGGTCACGCCACCGTCAAAAATCCGAATTTGGCCGGAGACTTGCGGGACCAACCCCACCATCGCCTTCATGAGCGTGCTCTTCCCGGCGCCATTTGGTCCAACGATCCCGACCAAAGCTCCTTTTGGGATCGCCAGACTGATCTCCCACAGGACAGGCTTGCGATGGTACGCAACGGTCAGATCAGCGATTTCAATAGCGGTTTCCATGTCGTTTCATCGTGAATCCAACGAATGCGATCACCGATCCGGCAGCTACCCGCGCTGCGGGCCGAACCGATCTGGGTCGGCAGTATACCCCTCTTGTCCGCAGAACTCCAGCAATGCGAGCCAGCAGGCAACCGTCATGCGAGGGGTTCCAAGCACGCTCTCCCAGGTCAAATTGATGCCAATCGCAGTTTCCATTACACTTTCGCTCTTCTCACCGGGGGCTTTTCCCGCAGGTGGAGTGGTGAAACAGCGGAACAGGTTGGAAGTAAATGGGCCAGATGCGATTTCGAATTCCGAATTCCATGGAATACGATCCGCAAATTTGGAGCACGGCCTACGTTTCCGGACTGGAAGGAATTCCATGGTCCGGTCGCAATCGGATCGAGGATGATTGTTTGGTCATCGATCGAGCGGTCAACGAGTCTGGCAAACTGTCGATTGTCTGGCCTACCAAGGAATACGGTCCGTTGCTGTTGACCACCGGATCTCTGCGATGCTCGGACCAACCCTATTGGCTTCAATTGGAACTGGCCCGCGGAACCTTGCATCGCGTGCGAGGGCGAGGACTGGATTGGCAAAAGGTGGCATTGAAACTACCGGACGCCTTCAATTTCCTCATCGATCAATCGATATCGGCCTTTATCCAAGCGGTGCTTTCGACCGAGGCTCCGGACGTTCTCTGCGCCCAAGCTCAGCAGTCGATCGACCTCGCCATCGCTGCTTCCAAGCCACTGGCCCGCGCGTTCATCTCGCAGTCCTTGCAAGCGAGGCATCAATTCGAATCCCGTCTCAGCACGTTGATGGGGGTTCGCGTGAACCCGTCGCCGACGTGGCAGCAGGAAGCCAGCGCCCTCCTGCCGGTAATGAACACCATGAATGTCTCGATGGAGATGGGACAGATCGAAGGGAAGGATTCCGCCGAAGTCCTGGCGAGGATCGATGCCCAAATGCAATGGGCGCGCGAAAATTCACTCCGAATATTCGCGGGCCCGTTGCTGAATCTCCAGCAACATGCGATCCCAAAGTGGTTCTACTTGTTCAGCGACTTTGAATCATTGCATCGAGCCACGTGCGAGCATGCTGCGAAGATGGTGACTCGTTACCGAGGACAAGTCCATCTTTGGTCTGCTGGCGGAGGACTCAACTCTTCCAATTCCCTTGGGCTGACTGACGAACAAACCATCCAACTGGCGGTCGGCTTGATTCAGACGGTGCGAACCCTCGATCCGAAAACACCGGTCATCGTCAACATCGATACCCCGTGGGCAGAGTTTCTGGCCCAGCGCTCCGATGGGATCAGCCCCCTCCACTTTGCCGATGCATTAATCCGACTGGACCTCGGCCTCTCCGGATTGGCCCTTGAATTGAACCTGAACTGCTGGCCGCACGGCTCGCTCCCGCGCGATCTCGTCGATATCTCCGATCTGATCGATCACTGGAACATCCTCGGATTGCCGCTGATGGGGATCTTAACAACCCCTGCCTCTTCGCAACTCGATCCCGAAGCGATTTCGAAGTCGCAAGTCGTCTCCACTTGGAAGCATCCACTGCCGCTCACTTTCCCCGAGCCGCAGCGGGATTCCGAGGAAACGGTGATGGTCCAGGCCGTTGAGCGAATGCCCGCCAACGGGATGGAAATCGTTCAAATGCTCATGGCCAAGGGAACCGTGCATGGGATCATCTGGAATCAAGGGGCCGACGCCTACGAGCACCCTTTCCCCAACGCAGGCTTGATTGCCCCAAACGGAAAGCAACGCCCCCTGCTCGATGGTCTCGCTCGTCTCCGCCAGATGCACGTGCACTAGCTGGGCAGAGTCTGGATCTGGAACTCGTCGTTCGCGAAGTCGACATGGATGCTTCCGCCATGCGTGTCATCCTGCCGCAGCAACTCGGTCGCGATCGGGTTCTGCAGCCGCTTCTGAATCACCCGCTTGAGTGGACGAGCCCCATACACCGGATCGTATCCCTCGGTGCCGATGGCCGCGATCGCCCTCTCGGTAACCGTCAGACGGTAATGGTTCTCTGCCAACTGCTTTTCGAGACGTTTGAGTTGCAGGCTCACAATCTTGTCGATCTGCTCGCGTTGCAGAGGTTCGAACACGATGATATCGTCGATTCGATTCAAGAACTCGGGGAGGAATCTCGCCTTGAGCGAATCTTGGATCGCCTGGTGCATCTCTTCGCTCCCGCCACCTTCGTCCGCCACCCGCTGAATCAATTGGCTGCCGACGTTGCTGGTCATAACCACAATCGTATTGGTAAAGTCGACCGTCCGATTCTGGCCATCGGTCAATCGCCCATCGTCTAGCAGCTGCAAGAGAATGTTGAATACGTCGTTGTGTGCCTTTTCGATTTCATCGAGCAACACGACGCTGTACGGTCGACGGCGCACGGCCTCGGTCAATTGTCCACCTTCCTCGTAGCCGACGTATCCCGGAGGAGCCCCGACCAATCGCGACACGGTGTGCCGTTCCATGAATTCGCTCATATCGATTCGCACCATCGCGTTCTCGTCATCGAACATGACCTCTGCAAGCGCCTTGCACAATTCGGTCTTGCCAACCCCGGTCGGTCCCAGGAACAGGAAGGATCCGATCGGTCGGTTGGGGTCCCCCAGCCCGCTGCGGCTGCGACGCACTGCGTTGCTGATCGCTTCAACCGCATTGTCTTGCCCCACGACTCGCTGATGCAATCGCTCTTCCATGACGAGGAGCTTGTTTCGCTCGGACTCGAGCATCCGCGACACGGGAACTCCGGTCCATGCGCTGACAACCGTAGCGATTTCGTCGGCGGTTACCTCGGTACGCAACAACTTATGATGTTCGGTCTCTTGCTTGCTGTCGCTCTCATCTTCTTGTTCGACTTGCTCGCGCAGCTTGCGTCGCTTTTGGTCCAGCTCGAACAACTTTTGATAGTCGACTTCGTTGACGCCGATGCCTGAGGATTGTTTGTCTTTGATGCTCGTTTCCAAGTTTCGGAAATCCGCCTCGACTTGATCGAGCGATCGCCGAACCGATTTTACATCGGACAGACCGAGTTTTTCGGACTCCCACTGCTCGCGCAAACTGGCCAACTCGCGCTGCACTTGGGCCATTTCGTTCTCGATCCCTTCGAGAGCTTCGTCGATTTCCTCGTCGGTCTCTTCCTTGAGCTGGCGCTGCGCGAGTTCGAGCTGTCGCAATCGCCGTTGCAACGAATCGATTTCGGCGGGAACGCTGTCCCGTTCCATCGCGAGCCGCGCAGCGGCCTCGTCGACTAAGTCGATCGCCTTGTCAGGAAGGAATCGATCGGCGATGTAGCGATGCGACAACTTGGCCGCTTCGACCAATGCGGCATCCCGGATCTTGACCCCATGATGGACCTCGTACCGGGGCTTGAGTCCGCGAAGGATCGTGATCGTATCCTCGACCGAAGGTTCGCCGACGTACACGGGCTGAAACCGTCGTTCCAAGGCAGCGTCTTTCTCGATGTGCTTGCGATACTCATCGAGCGTTGTCGCGCCGATGCATCGCAATTGGCCGCGGGCCAGTTCCGGTTTCAGCAACTGGGCAGCATCGCTCGACCCTTCGGCTGATCCTGCTCCGATCACGGTGTGCAATTCGTCAATGAACAGAATAACCTCACCTTCGGCATCCTTGACTTCGCGGATCACAGCCTTGAGCCGCTCTTCGAACTCCCCTCGGAACTTGGTACCGGCCACTAAGCCACCCATATCGAGCGCGATGACGCGACGATTTTTCAGCGATTGAGGGACGTCTCCTTGCACAATGCGTTGGGCAAGCCCTTCGGCGATCGCGGTCTTCCCAACCCCTGGTTCGCCGATCAAGACAGGATTGTTCTTCGTTCGCCGCGACAGAACTTGAATCACGCGGCGGATTTCACTGTCTCGGCCGATTACCGGGTCGAGTTTGTTTTTGGCCGCTAGGGCAACAAGGTCGACGCCGTATTTTTCGAGGGCTTGAAATTTTCCTTCGGGATTTTGATCGGTCACTCGCGCACTGCCTCGCACCGTTTGCAAGCCTGCGAGGATTTCCTTCTCCGTCACTCCGAGCAACTTGAGCAACTCAGCCACATTCTTGTCGGCTCGGCACAGACCGATCAGCAGATGCTCGGTGCTGACAAATTCGTCTTTCATCCCCTCGGCTGCCGATGCGGCCGCCTCGAGCGACTTCTGCAAATGGGGACTGATGCCCGGTTGCCGGCCTCCACTGGACCGCGGGAATCGCTTGATCTCGCTGTCGGTAGTCGACTGGATTCGGTCGACCGGTGCTCCAATCTTCTTCAGGAGCGGTACGACAACTCCCGATTGATCCTGCAACAACGCTGCCAACAGATGAAACCCCTCGATCTCTGGGTTGCCAAATGTGGTCGCGGCCGTCTGAGCCCCTACCAACGCTTCTTGAGCCTTAATCGTTAATTTGTCCATGCGAAACGCCATGACTCTCTCCTCGGGTGCCAGTATTGGCAGGTCAACTCTGCCGATGCCCTTCATTTAAGCAAATGCCAGGCCAAACGCGGACACGCCAGGGCATACAAATCGGCCTCGTTGATTTACAATTGAAGGAAAACCCTGGAGAATTAGCGCATGAATCCCGAGGCCCCGCTGCCGAAAAAACCTTCCCGTTGGCAGATCGCCTTGCTCGGGCTCTCCCTGGCCGCCTGTCAAGCGACCGTCCATGGCCAAACTGCGTCCCCAACCGGCATCGACTTTGGTCTGCAAATTCGACCTATCCTCTCCGAGCATTGCTTTCACTGCCACGGGCCGGACCCGGCCCACCGACAAGCCGATCTGAGGCTCGATGACGAAACGATCGCCCGCTCCATGATCCAGCCCGGAAACGCTCTGCAAAGCGAGCTCTGGCGACGGATCAACAGCGCCGATCCGGACCAAGTCATGCCCCCCCCGTCGGCCCGCAAAACCGTGACTCCGGCGCAACAGGAATTGCTCAAGCGATGGATTGACGAAGGTGCTGCCTGGGGTCCGCACTGGTCGCTCTCGCCTCCCGCGCGGCGTCCGCTTCCCGATGCGAGCTCGGACCCTTGGTCGCGCACCACCCTCGACGCGTGGGTCCTGGCCTCCCTTCAAGCCCAGAATCTCAAGCCTTCGCCCCCCGCCGATCCCTACACCCTGGTCCGCCGAATCCATCTCGACGTGATCGGCCTGCCACCATCGGCAACTCAGGTGCAACGATTTGTCCAGGAATCCAATATCGATCGGCATCGGGCTGTCGTAAACCTCGTCGATGAATTGCTCCGACGTCCGGAGTTCGGCGAGCACTGGGCGAGGATGTGGCTCGATCTGGCTCGCTATGCGGATACCAAAGGCTACGAAAAAGACCTCAAACGAGACATGTGGCCGTATCGGGATTGGGTGATCGATGCTCTCAACCGAGACATGCCTTTCGATCAATTCACGATCGAACAACTCGCGGGCGATCTATTGGAAAGCCCTTCGCTTGATCAACGGATCGCAACCGCATTCCATCGAGCCACTCTCAGCAACGACGAGGGAGGGACCGACGACGAGGAGTACCGGGTGGCTGCCGTCAAGGATCGGATCGATACCACGATCCAGGTCTGGATGGGATTGACGATGGGCTGCGCCAAGTGCCACTCGCACAAATACGATCCGATCACGATCGAGGACTATTATCGTTTCTATGCGGTCTTCAACCAAACCGAGGATGCCGATCGCTACGATGACGAACCCCGCATTTCTTTGCCAACCTTCGCCCAGCAATCGGAACTGGTGAGGGTCGACGGTCAGCGGCAGCTCGCCAATCAGTTCCTCAGCAGTGCTCGCGAGGCGCACGCGGCCGCCGTCGAGGCCAGGTGGCAACACGCAAAGCCGATCGAAGCGACCGCCGAAAGCCAAGCTGCCATTCAAATCGAGCCCGATCGCTCGTTGGCGGCATCTCCGGATCGCCCCGAGCGCGATACTTACATTGTCGAGGTCGAGCCACCCACGGACACCATGCACCATGTTCGGATCGAGGCCCTTTTGTCCGCTCCGACCACGGACCAACCGAACGGTCTACTTGGTCTAAACCCAGCAGATCCAAACTTCGTGATCAACGAATTTGTCCTCGAACGAGGTCGCCGCAACGACGAGGGTACCTGGGATTGGGCACCTGTCCCTCTCTCCGATCCCAAAGCGAGTTTTGAACAGGCCGGTTGGTCGGTACAGGGTGCGATCGATGGCGATCCGAAAACCGGCTGGGCAATTGCGCCGAAACAACGGCAATCCCACTGGGCCATTTTCGCGATCAAAACTCCGTTGCAATGCTCCCACGGGGAACGGTTGCGAGTTACGCTCGTCCAGCAGTTCGGCGGCCGACTGATGATGCGGCGATTCCGTATCGCGACCAGCAGCGCTCTCGACGGCCCGCTGTGGGTGGATGCCGTTCCCGAAGTGGAGTCCGCTGCAAAAGCCCTCGAGTCTGTCGAGAAACAACTTGCTTCGCTCCGCGATTCAGTCGCAAAGCTACCCGTTATCAAGGAACTGGCTCCCAACGCGAGACGGATGACACGAGTGCATCAACGCGGCAGCTTCCTCGATCCTGGAGCCGAGGTCATGGCATCGATTCTCCCTTTGTATCCGTCGGATCTTCGAATGGAAGCCCCGACTCGGTTGCATGCCGCGATGTGGTTGGTCGATGCCAACAATCCGCTGACCCCGCGCGTCATGGCCAATCGAATCTGGTCGCAGATCTTCGGACGGGGCATCGTAGAAACGGAGGAAGACTTCGGATCCCAAGGCGCCTTGCCATCCCACCCGGAGCTGCTCGATGAGCTGGCGATCCAGTTCCGGGACGAATTCGATTGGTCGATCAAGCGTTTGATCAAGGCGATCGTCCTTTCGAATACCTATCAGCAGAGTTTTGTCTTCGACGATTCGCGGCGCGATCGCGATCCTCAGAACCGCTATTTCAGTCGATCCTCGCGTTTTCGGTTGACGGCTGAAGTGGTCCGTGACCAGGCCTTGGCTGTTGCGGGTTTGCTCTCCAGCAAACGAGGTGGGCCACCGGTCATGCCGCCGCAGCCAGATGGTCTGTGGCGATCGACCTACTCGGGTGCGAAATGGATCACCAGTCCGGGCGAAGATCGATTCCGACGCGGTATCTATACGTTTTGGAAACGGACGACTCCTTATCCTTCGATGGAAACGTTTGATGCGACGACGCGCGAGGTCTGTCAGATTCGTCGCATAGCGACGAACACACCGCTGCAAGCCCTCGTCACCCTCAACGACCCGGTGTATGTCGAAGCTGCTTTGGCGATGGCCCAGCAGTGGCTGCAGTCTTCCAGCAGCGACACGGAACGGCTCGAGCAAGGGTTTCTGCATGCGATGTCCCGTCCCATCTCCGATACCGAACGCAAACGATTGCTGGACTTGCTCGCGCGATCGCGTTTGCATTACGCCATGCGAACAGCCGATGCCGCTCGTTTGCTAGAATCGGCCGCGTTCCCGCTCGACTCCACGATTGCCGCCGACGAGTTGGCTGCCTGGTCGACGTTGACCAGCACGGTCCTCAACCTCGATGAATTCCTGATGCGACCATGAACCCCTACGAACGTTTTGCTCGTCGAACTGTGGATCTCACCCACCAAACGCGCCGGCATTTTTTGGGCCGCAGCGGATTGGGACTCGGCGCGATGGCGTTGGCCGCGATGCACGGGACTCAAGGCGCGGTCGCTGCGGAGACCGATACAAATGGAAAACCGCTTCGTCCGAAAGCGCCACCGCTCCCGGCCCGAGCTCAGCGCGTGATCTATTTGCACATGGCGGGCTCGCCATCACAACTGGAACTGTTCGACTACAAACCGGAACTCAACCAATACTCGGGCAAGGACTGCCCCAAGGAATACCTCGAAGGAAAACGATTCGCCTTCATCAAGGGGATCCCGAAGATGCTCGGTCCCATGTTCCAGTTCCAGCAGCAAGGTCAGAGCGGACAATGGGTCTCCGAACTACTGCCCAATATTGCCAAGTGTATCGATGATCTGGCAGTCATCCGTTCCATGACGACCGATCAATTCAATCATTCTCCGGCGCAGTTGTTGGTTCATACCGGCCAGGCGCGGCTGGGGTATCCCTCGATCGGTTCCTGGACGACATACGGACTAGGGACCGAAAACGAGGATTTGCCAGGCTTCGTCGTCCTGCTGTCGGGAGGCAAAACACCGGATGCCGGAAAAAGTCTGTGGGGAAGCGGGTTCCTGCCTTCGGTGTACCAAGGAGTGCAGTGCCGAACGACCAGCGATCCGGTCTTCTATCTATCCAATCCAGCAGGCGTCGATCGCTCCTTGCGGCGCGACATGCTCAGCACCCTCCGGGACATGAACCAAGAACATTACACGAAGCTCGGCGATCCGGAAACAATGACTCGGATCGAACAGTATGAACTCGCCTACCGCATGCAAATGTCGGTACCGGAGGTGATGGATCTGTCTCGCGAATCCCAGCAGACGCTCGACCTGTATGGTGCGAAGCCTGGCTTTGTGTCGCGCGCGGAATCCGAGGTTGACCCTCGTGTTTTCTATCAAGGGAACGACCCCACGTTTGCGAACAATTGCCTGCTCGCACGGCGACTTGTCGAGTCCGGTGTCCGCTTTGTGCAGATCTATGACTGGGGCTGGGACCATCACGGATCATCCCCAGGCGAATCGATCGATGAAACCTTGCCGATCAAATGCCAACAGATCGACCGGCCGGTGGCGGCCCTGATCACCGACCTGAAACAACGCGGGCTGCTCGAGTCGACCCTGGTGATCTGGGGTGGCGAGTTTGGACGGACTCCCATGTCCCAAAACAATGTGCGCGATACGCCCACCAAAGGATTCTTTGGCCGTGACCACCATCCGTACGCGTACACCATGTTCATGGCCGGCGGGGGCATCCAAGGCGGTGTCGCTTTCGGTCAAACGGACCCGATCGGTTATTACGTCACGGAAAATGCGGTGACACCGAGGGATTTGCAGGCCACGTTGCTCCATCTGCTCGGTTTCGATCCCTACCGATTCGGGGTCGAATACCAAGGATTGTTCAATCGTTTGATCGGACCCACCGAGGAAGGTCGCGTGATCCGAGATATACTGGTGTAAAACGCAAAACCGAGGAACGACCATGATTTCCCATGCTCAACAACTGCATCAAGCCCGAGCGGCACTCCTACGCCGACGCTGGTTCTTTCGCGAATGCGGGGTCGGACTGGCCGGGATCGCGGCCTCCCAACTCCTCGCGAACGATCTGGTTGCCAAGTCGCCCGATGGGGATCGCGATCCGGATTCCTCCAACCGACCGCTCGCTCCGCGGCAACCGCATTTCCCTCCCAAGGTGAAACGTGTGGTTTACATGTTCCAAGCCGGCGCGCCCAGCCAATTGGAACTTTATGATCCGAAACCGGAATTGGCCAAACGGAATGGACAGCTTCCTCCTGCGGAATTGCTCAAGGGCTATCGCGCCGCGTTCATCAATCCTAACTCTGCCCTCCTCGGTCCCAAGTACACGTTTTCTCCGCAAGGCCAATGCGGGATGGAATTGAGCGAGTTGCTGCCGCACACCGGCAGTATCGCGGACGACATCTGCTTGATTCGATCGATGCAGACAACCGCCGTCAATCATGCGCCGGGTCAGATCTTCATGAATACCGGGTCGGAGCAATTCGGTCGCCCCAGTCTCGGATCTTGGACCCTCTATGGACTCGGATCCGAAGCCAGCGACCTTCCTGGTTTTGTCGTGCTGACCAGCGCCAAGGGAACAAGCGGTGGGGCCAGCAACTACGGCTGCGGTTTCCTCCCTACGGCCTATGGCGGGATCCCTTTGCGGAGCGCCGGTGATCCCGTCCTATATTTGTCGAATCCCAAAGGGGTCGACAATCAAGCTCAGAAGGAGTCGATCGATACGCTGACGCGGCTCAACCAACTCTCGCTCGAGCAAGTCGGCGATCCGGAGATTGCGGCCCGTATCTACAGCTACGAGATGGCGTATCGCCTGCAGTCCAGCGCGCCGGAACTGATGGATCTCAGCAAGGAGTCGCCAGAAACTCTGGAACTCTACGGGGTCAAGGATCCCAAGGAAGCCAGCTTTGCCCGCAACTGCTTGCTCGCGAGGCGATTGCTTCAACGCGGTGTGCGGTTCGTGCAGTTGTTCCACGAGGCCTGGGATCAGCACGGCAACTTAGCTGCCGACGTCAAGAACAATGCCAATACCACCGATCGCCCCAGCGCAGCGCTTGTGAAGGATCTCAAGCGGCTCGGGTTGCTCGACGACACGCTCGTCATCTGGGGTGGCGAGTTTGGACGAACGCCAATGGTACAAGGAGGCAACGACGGGCGAGACCACCACAATCGGTCATTCTGCATCTGGATGGCGGGCGGGGGGCTCAAGCATGGTTATGTGCACGGCGGCTCCGATGAACTTGGATTCAATGCGGTCGACAATCCTGTCCAAGTACACGATCTGCAAGCGACGATTCTGCAGCTGCTCGGTTTCGATCACACGCGATTGACCTATCGTTACCAAGGCCGCGATTTCCGTTTGACCGACGTTCACGGCAACGTGATCCAATCGATCCTAAGCTGAGGCCGGTTTGATATCCGTCGAATCGCGCGAGCCGTCCTCGCCGCGATTCCGCCCACGATTGCTTTCGCGTCGTTCTCGGCGTTTCAGGCCTTTCCGAACAAATGGCAATCATACCGTGGCTCTGCTAGCCACGGCATTGATGCTTACTGATGCCGAAGTTCTCGAGACAGTTCCTAGCAATGCAGGGCGCACAATACCACGCATGAAAACGGAGCGGCGCAAGCCGTCTGGCCGGATCGCACCTCTACTGCTGTGATTCCGTCGAGTCGGCTTCACCAAGGCTCGCAATCCACTCGCGAATGAGGGCGTTTCCTTCTTCGAAGGTTCGGTTGCGGGCCAGATTGGGCATCCTCGCTCCGACATCGTCGATTTCCAATCGATACATCAAGATCGATTCGTCCGGCTTGCCCGGAATGATATCGTACTTGCGTCCCCCCGACCCCTTACCGGCCGCCACGGGAGATTTCATCACACCCCACTTGGCAGGATCGCTCTGCGCAAGGCTCAGATCCAAACCGGTGGTTCGAGCGGAACCGGCGGGGTTATGACAGTGGGCGCAATTCACTTCAAGCCATGCGCGAGCGCGCTGGTCGACGGAGCCGGTCGCTGGATCGTTGAACCGAGCGAGCGTGGGATGCTCGGCAGGCTCCGGCGCACCCGCCAAAATCCCATCGCGCATCCAAGCCACAAGCTGCGCGTGCTCTGCGACTGGACTTCCCTTGCGATTCAGATTGCGGGCCGTCGGACCCAGGGGCTCATACTTGTCGTTTTGGCTGTGGCAGGTCAAGCATTGGTTGGCGTTGGGGATCTCGTATCGATTGGTTTGCAACTCCCCTTTTGCATCGGTCCATTGCGCTTCGACACGTCCGCCGCCCAACCGCAACTCTGCATCCGTCTGCTCCTCGTTCCATGCGTAGGAGTAACCGTACCAACCCGAGGGCTCACGGAATTCGATCCGTGTTTCCAAGTAACGCTCGCCGGGCGTCGCGTCGTCGGTCGAATCCGGGTAGGCAAACGTTTTTGCGATCACGGTGCCGACCGGAAAATCAAGCGACCCGTGGTCGGTCCAACCGATGGTCGCTCCCGCAGGCAATCGGAACCATCGATGCTTGATCGTGTCGTCGGAATAGAGATGGGTGTTCAGATCGTACAGAACCGTATCCGCCGCTCGCACCCACCGCGAATCGTTCTGTTCGAAAAGCTTCCATTCCGAAAGTTTTTTGGGGGCCCTACGATAGATTGCGGCTGCAGATCGGCCATCGGATTCGGAAACCGCATGAGGCTGCAATGCGACCGGCGCGATCGGAGCAGCGACGCCATCGAAGGCATCGGCGGCTCGATCGATCTTGTACTTGCCGTTGAAAAGATTCGCAGGCGAGAAAGTGTCGATGTGGACGTTGGCGAATGTCGTACTCGCGTTTTCGCGAATGCGTCCTCGCAGTTCTGGAGGCAGTTTGCCGTCCACGCATTTCTTCTCGTCGACAATCCCATCGAAAAAGATATCAGGGAACGGTACGCCGACGACTGGCGCGAGCATCTTCCCGATTTTCCCCGAAGGCTTTTTGCCACCGCCCGAAATGCGATTGTCATGAATGGAGAAGGCTTCTGCATAGGGATCGTAAAGCTTGTCATTGAGTTTTCGTTCGGTGATCAGATAGCTGACGATCACAATATTGCTGGTTTGATTATCTACGATATCGTTGTCGAAGATCTCGACGTGATCGGTCGACATCAACATGACTCCGGTCCCTGGCGGAACCTCTCCGACGATGGCGCCGGGTTGCGCGAAGTTCTTGTGGTTGTTTCCTTCGACGCGATTTCGGAAGATTCGAACGAAACCACCGTTCTTCAGAATCAAATCGGGGAGATCAAAGATGAGTAATCCGCCTGTGTTGTTGGTTGCGATATTGTCGTAGACATCCGCGCGCAAACTGTTTTCGATCTCGATCCCTGCGACGTTTCGTTCGGCTCGGCATCCCCGCACGACCACATCCTGCGACTGCCCGACGTAGATTCCAGCATCCGAAGCGCCGATTGCGATGCAATCTTCGATCAGCACATTGCGGCACTCGACCGGGTAGAGACCATACGCTCCATTGGCGGGATCGGGACCGTTGGTCCATTCGACGCGAACACGTTGGAACGTCACGTCACGCGCCCCAAGGACTTTGATCGCATTGCCCGACGTGTCTTCGACCGCCAGGTCCTGGATCACCAATCCATTGCCTGTCCCCAATATTCCTCCGCCACCGGCAACCTGATTTTTGAAAGACAGAATCGTTTTGTCTCTCCCCGCTCCGCGAATGGTGAGGTTGGGGCAAGTGATATTCAGTTCGGTATCGAACCGATAGTTCCCCTCCTCGAGTTGAATGACGTCCCCGGGTGCCGCCAGGATCAACGCCGATTGCAGCCGATGCTGTGCATCGTCACCACACGGGATTGCGACGACTGACGAGCCACTCGCAGGCAGGGCCGCGGACGACGGAGTATCCTGAGCTACGACCATGTCGTTAAACTGCGTGGCAAACAGAGCACCTGCCAAAACAATCGCTAGTCGGAATGTGTGATTCACAGGGAAGGTATCCGCAGAAATGAGGAAGACAAGAAGACCATCAGAGGCCAGCGTGGAATTTCCCCGCCGAACGACGATATCCATTATGAGAGAAACTTCCCCGCAAGCCTATAGCAGAGCAAGCCTATCGCCGACAAAGAAATGTCCCATTTCGGCCATGAAGATCGCGCAGCCCGTTCTGGCAGAGGATTCGCACGTAGCCGACGCGTCGTGATTCCGCTTCAGCGGACCTGGTTTTCACTGACCAAACGAGGTTTTGCGGCCGGTTGTGTCCGGCGCATGCCGTTAAATCGGGCCAGGCACCGCCGAGTGGACGGCACCCCGGGAGTGAAACGTCGCGTACAAAGAGACGTTCGAACAACGAGACATTCGAAAGGAGCCGACGTGGTTTTCCTGGGCTGTCTTCTCCTCGACTTGTAGTCCACCGAACGGACGGTAAACTGGCGAGGTTCGTTTTACAGCGTTCTCATCGGGCAGCACAATGCCTCTCAGTCTTCAAGTCGCAGTATCCAAACACGCCCCTCACCTTCTCCTACCAAACCATGAACGTTGCTCAACTTATTATCGATAGCATCGAACGCTTCGGCGAGTATCCATGTGTCTATCATGACGGGCGATGGCACAGCAATCGGGAACGGTTGCTATCGGCTGAGAAACTGGCGAGCGTCTTGCGCGATCAAGGGGTCCAACCAGGCGATCGAGTGCTCGTCATGATGGCGAACGATCCAACCGTCTTGGACGCTTTCCATGCGATCTGGCGATTGGGGGCAGTCATTATCCCTGTCACTCCTCAATGGGTAGCTCGCGAAGTTCGCTACGTCCTTGAGCATTCCGGAGCGAAGCTCGCGATTACATCGTCTCCGCTCGCCCCCCGAGTCGTCGAGGCTGCGGAGAACCTCTCTAGTCTGCAATCGATCCTCGTTCACGGACCCTGCGAACTGGCATCGACGATTCCACTCGAACCGTTGATGGCCGAAGCCCAGCCTATCACAACGATGCATGACTGCGACCAGGATGACTTGGCAATGCTTATCTACACCTCGGGGACAACCGGATTCCCGAAAGGCGTCATGCAAAGCCACAAAAATCTACTCGTCAATGTTCAAGCCGCCGCTCGCTTGTTGGACATGCCTCCCTACGTGACGACGATGCAAGTATTGCCGCTCAGCCACGTCTTCGGGGTACTGTGCATGAACATTGTGGCGATATGCGGCCAACGATTGGTCATCATGCCGACCTGGGATACTCGTAAAATCTTTGAAACCATTCAGAACTTCAAAGTAGCTCGATTCTCCGTCGTGCCGACCATGTTGACGTATTTGCTCAATTTTCCAGACCGCCAGCAATACGACTGTTCCAGTTTGGAAATGGTGAGTACTGGCGGCGCAGCTACTCCGGACGAAGTCCGGGTCGAATTCGAACGGACGTTCCATTGCCGAATCAAGGATGGCTATGGATGCTCCGAAGCTACCTGCGCGATCAGCAGCTATCATGACAGTCAACCGCATCGCGTCGGGTCCGTAGGGCTACCCTTGCATGAATTCGAACTGATCATTCTCGACGACAAGGACCAGCCGGTTCCGACCGATACGGAGGGAGAGGTCTGTGTTCGCGGCCCGCATGTCATGCGAGGTTATTGGAAGGATCCGGAAACCACGCAAGCCGCCATGCGAAGCGGTTGGTTGCATACCGGTGATCTCGGTCGCGTCGACGCTGACGGCTATCTTTACATCACGGGACGCAAGAAAGACTTAATCATCAAAGGGGGAGAGAACATTTCTCCTCGCGAGATCGAAGATGCGATTTACCAGCATCCAGCGGTGGCCGAAACCGCCGTGATTGGTATCCCGGATGAAACCTTTGGCGAACAGGTCTGCGCCGTGGTCGTGTTGCGACCCGGGCAATCCGCCACCGAGACCGAAATCCAACAGCACGTCGCAGGCTTTGTGAACAAGTTCAAGGTGCCGTCCAAGGTTATCTTCCGCGCCGACCTTCCCAAGAGCCCCGTTGGCAAGATACTCAAGCGGGAACTGCGACAGGAGTATGCAGCGGCTCAGTAACCGTCGTTGAGCAGTCCGCGTTCAGACTAGGGTTGAATCGGCCCGGCGAGCGGTGCAGGCCAACTCAGTGCGGAGTGTTCCACCAGCAATCGGTCGATGCTTTGAGAAATCTCCGGCAAGAATGGGGAACTGCGACGGGTTCGCATGTCGATGTGGGTCAACAGCAGCTCTGACGTCGAGGCGAGGACGTCGGGTCCGTCTTTTACCATAAAGTGCATCAAATGGACTCGTTTCGGCGAACGACCTAAAAGTCGCGTGTATATCGAGACCTGCTCGCCAAATCGGACCTCGACGAGATAGTTGACATACTGTTTCAGGACGAAAGTACCCGCTTGGTTGTTCACGAAATAATCGCGATTCATTCCCAGGTATTTGGAGAGCCCGCCCACTGCATGGGCGAATAGATGCGTATACCACATGACATTCATGTGCCCCATCAAGTCCAAATAGTCTTCAGGTATCTGAGCCTGATGGGTACGCGGCAACTGTCGGACGTCTTCAATATTGACTTGGGCTGGACGTTTGGTTTCAGGGTTATCGGCCATGCTTGTCACATCTGCCCTTTGTCGAGGTCAGCAAAATTCTTTCCGGCTTCCGCGAGTTGCTTCAAGAGAGGGGCGGGAGTCCAGTCCTTCCCGTGTTGTTCCTCAAACTCGCCAATACGCTCATAGACATTTTTGATTCCGACCGTATCGGCATACCACATGGGTCCACCGCGATAGGCCGGAAATCCATAGCCATAGATGTAGATGATATCGATGTCGACCGCCCGCAATGCGATGCCCTCACCCAGAATCTTCGCCCCTTCGTTGATCAGGGCGTAAACGATTCGCTCGACGATTTCGTCGGATGGAATGCTTCGTCTCGCGATCCCCGCGTTCTTCGCAACCTCTTCGATCAGCGTTTGAACTTCAGGGTCGGGCACCGGAGCGCGACTTCCTTCGGGGTAGCGATACCAACCCGCACCGGTCTTCTGTCCATACCGGCCCCGTTCATAAAGGACATCCGCGACCAACGGCTGCCGAATGTCCTCGGGGATGAGATGGCGTATTTCATTTTTGATCCGCCAACCGACGTCCAGCCCGGCCAAATCGGCGACAGCCAACGGTCCAAGCGCCATTCCAAACGACACCATGGCCGCATCGACTTCTTCGACCCGCGCTCCCTCCTCCACCAAAAACTGAGCTTCGCGAAGATAGGGAGCGAACATCCGATTGCCGACAAAACCATGACAGTTACCGACCAGCACTCCGACCTTTGCAATCGTCTTGGCCAAGGCCATCGACGTCGCAATGACTTGCGGGCTCGTTTGCTTGCCCCGGACGATCTCCAGGAGCCGCATGACGTTGGCGGGACTAAAAAAGTGATGGCCGATCACTTGTTGCGGCCGGCTGGTCGCCGCAGCAATCTCGTCGATGTCGAGTGTCGAGGTGTTGGATGCGAGAATAGCATCCGGCCGAGTCACCTTGTCCAGCTCACCAAAAACTTTCTTCTTGAGTTCCATCCCCTCGAAGACAGCTTCGACCACGATATCCGCTTCTCGAAAGCGGTCGTAGGTCAGCGTTGGCTGAATCAACGCCATGCGCTGCTCCATTTGCTCCTGGGTCAAACGACCTTTCTGAACCGTCGCCGCGTAATTCCTCCGAATGATCGCGAGCCCTTTGTCGAGCATTTCCTGGGTTGCTTCCTTGAGCAGGACAGGAATGCCGGCGTTGGCGTAGTTCATGGCGATTCCACCCCCCATCGTGCCCGCGCCGACAACGGCGGCCATGCGAATCGGGAGTTTCGAAGTGTCTTTGTCGATCCCCGGAACCTTGCCGACAATGCGTTCGCCAAAGAAAGCATGGATCAAGGCTTTTGATTGCTCCGAGAACATGCAGTCTCTGAAAATTTGACTTTCGCGTTGCATGCCTTCTGCAAAAGGGAGCGTGGCTGCCTCGACTGCCTCGAGAGCTTTGAGGGGAGCTGTCAGTCCTCGCGATCGCTTCGCAACAGCCCCCTTCAACGCCGCAAACTCTTGGGGATCGTAAGGAGGGATCACCAGCTCACGGGTCTTCCGGTGCGTCCCGCTACCCGCAGCCGCTTCGCGGACGAAAGCGACAGCTCCGTCGAGCAAATCACCTTCGACGATGCGATCGATGATGCCGGCCTGGCTAGCTTCCGTCGCAGAGATCAACTCGCCGCTGGTACACAAATCTGCCGCTTTGATCAAACCAGCCAGTCGAGGCAGGCGTTGCGTGCCGCCTGCACCGGGAATCAATCCGAGCTTTACTTCCGGCAAACCAACTTTGGCCGATTCGACCGCCACTCGATATTGACAACACAGGGCAACCTCAAATCCTCCCCCCAAGGCAGTCCCGTGAATGGCGGCGACCACCGGTTTGGGACATTCCTCCAGCGTGGAGAAAATCGTTTGGAGAGCGGGATCAACCTCCTTTTTTTCGCCGGACGTGATCTTGCCGAATTCATTGATATCCGCGCCTGCGATGAACGTCCGGCCGCCACCGATAAGAACGATCGCCTTGACCGACGGATCATCGGAATAAACCTTCACCCCATTTTCAATCCCGGAGGGAACGCCAGGACTCAAGGCATTGACGGGCGGGTTATTGATCGTGATGACGCCGATATCCCCAACACGAGACAGGGTTACTAATTCACTCACAAATTCGTTCCTTATTTCTTCCAGAGTCTTTCTCAATCGCAAAGCTCGAACAGCCCGGCCGCTCCTTGGCCGCCACCGATGCACATGCATACAACGCCATAGCGAGCTTTGCGTCGAACCATCTCATTGGCGATCGTTCCCACCAAGCGCGATCCTGTCATCCCGTACGGATGACCGATCGCGATCGAGCCACCGTTGACGTTCAATTTGTCTGGGTCGATACCGAGCCGATCGCGGCAGTAGACCACTTGCACTGCGAAGGCTTCGTTCAATTCCCACAAATCGATATCGGAGACCTTGAGCCCGTGGCGCTGGAGCAACTTGGGGACGGCAAAGACAGGCCCGATTCCCATTTCGTCGGGCTCGCAACCTGCCACCGCAAAACCGCGAAAAGCGACTTTCGCTTGGATGCCTAATTCTTCCGCTCGTTTTCGCTCCATCAGCAGGGTCGCCGAAGCGCCATCGGACATCTGCGAGGAATTCCCAGCCGTCACGCTACCCAGTCCGCTTTTCGGATCGAAATAGGGTTTGAGTGCGGCCAACCCTTCCAAGGTGGTATCGGGGCGATTGCATTCATCGCGATCGAGATAATGCTCTTCTTGACCAACAATCGCGCCGGTCTTTTTGTCGAGGATTGCTCGTGTCACCTGAAGTGGCGCAAGTTCCTCGGCGAAAAAACCTTCTTGCTGGGCACGAGCCGTACGCAGTTGACTACTCAACGCATACTGGTCCTGAGACTCCCGGCTGATCTTGTAACGCTTGGCAACGACCTCGGCGGTGTCACCCATGACCATGTAAAGACCCGGCTCGTGCTCGTAGACCCACGGATTGATGGCAACCTTGGGATCGAGCTGCAGCGCCTGCATGGCCGTGATGCTCTCGACGCCACCCGCAATGGCCGCCGCCGCCCCTTCGTGAATGATTTCATGAGCCGCAATGACGATCGCTTGCAAACCAGAGGAACAAAAGCGGTTGATGGTAAGCCCAGCGACACTCGCGGGCAATCCAGCACGGATGGCGGCGATGCGTGCAACGTTTAACGACTGCGGACCATGATGGTCCGCACAACCGAGAACGACGTCCTCAATCTCGGTCGGATCCAGTTGCGGTGTCTTGCGTAACACATCTTGGATGCAATGGGCTGCAAAGTCATCAGGCCGAGTCATATTCAGCGAGCCGCGGAACGACTTCGCGAGCGGAGTACGGGAACTTGCTACGACAACAGCTTCTCTCATCCTGTTTCTCCTGGACTAGATGTTACGCGAGCCAAATCGGTTTCGTATCGACGGTAGGCCAAAACAAATAAGGGGATGGCGATCAAGCTGGCTTGGGCAGCCAGGAAAATACCGAGCGTGTAGCTGTTCAATGCACTTTTGAGCAACGTCGCGATGACCGCACCCAATGACGCCCCCAAAATGTTCAAGCCGATTAGCAAAATTGCAACGGTCGTGGCTCGAAATCGAACCGGGCTCAGCTCTTGCACGGTCGCAAGCACCGGACCATACCAAATCGTCACCAGGATGAAACTGATGCAACCGCAAAGGGCGAGCAAGAAATAGGAATCGCCAGGCAAGAATCGAAAGGCGATCGCAAAAGGAGCGATCACCAACTGCGAAGCGACCACCGCCAGCAGCCGGCCTCCCGATCGATACCGATTAAAAAAATCACCCAGCCAACCACCAAAAATATTGCCGAAACATCCTCCGAAGAGGAACAGGATCCCGAGGAAGATCGGCGCACCTTGCTTTGAAAAACCGCGTTCCGCATGCAACCAAAAGGAATCGAGCCACGCTGCACCCACGCTGATATTTATGCAGATGCCGCCGAGCATCGTCATCGGCAAGGCAGGCGCTTTTCGCATGATCCTCCAGACCTCGCCGCACAATTCGATCAACGATCGCCGCTGATCAGGAAGGGAATGAGAAACGGTGCTCGCGTGCGTTTCGGTCCCGCCGCGACGAGGGTCTTTGACCAAGAGCAGGATACCGACCATCACTAACCCGATCGCTCCCAGACCGATAAAGCATCCTCGCCACCCAACCCACGGAATCGGCCAAAGCAGATTGGCAATAATCAAACAAAGACTGGCTCCGATCGGAATTCCGAGATAGTAGAGCCCAAACGCCAGCGATCGTTGACGAGGTCGAAATACATCCGCCAGCATGGCGATCCCAGCTGGCGTGAGTGTCGATTCGCCAAACGCTACGAAAATCCGTGCGAACGCCAGTTGCGAAAAATTTTGCGCAAATCCGCTCGCCAAAGTCGCGCCGCTCCATACGAAAAGTCCTAGCGCGATGAGGCGAGGGCGATGCGTGCGATCCGCCAACGCCCCCAGATACAAACCAGCCATCGAATAAACGATCGAGAATGCATAACCAGCCAGCAATTGAATCTGCAGATCCGTGAGTTTTAATTGAGGGTCATCACGAAGCGGAATTTGCAGACTGGTGATCAACTGGCGATCGATAAAATTGATCACGTTCAACGATGTCAACAGCGCGAGAATTTGCCAAGCCGACGGGGGAGTCGATTGTTCGTGCTGCGACGACATGGAATTGCTCGTGATCGAACTTGCTTTACCAGAGAAGGTTGACCGCGTAACCGGAATCCGCAATCGACGGCCCTTGGGACGAGAGGATTACGTTACCGACCGGACGGTAGCCATGCAAGTCCCCGTGCGGAGAGCACAGCCTCACCAATAGAGTGCCTGATCGATGCTCTTTCCGATTTCCTCGATCGTCCAGGGTTCCAGGCTCGTTCGCTTAACCAATCCGTGCGTGGTCATGACCCGGTACGAGAACAACTCACTCCCTTCGATGCCGATTGTTTGTCCGGTGATATGGGACGCTGCATCCGAGGCGAGATAGGCGGCGACCGGAGCGATGAATTGGGGGCCATAATTCGATTCGGAAAGGACCGCCTGCTGCTCCTTCATTCCGGGGATGGATTCCATCATCCGGGTCATCGCCGCAGGCGCGAGGGAGTTGACGGTGATCCGGTGCTTGGCCAACTCCATGGCTGAGACCCGCGTCAGGTTGTAGATCCCTGCCTTCGCAGCACCGTAGTTGGCTTGCCCAAACATCCCCAGCAATCCTGAAACGGACGAGGTATTGATAATGCGTCCGCCGCGACCTTGATCCTTCATCACCCTGGCCGCTGCCTGGAGACAACTGAAGGAGCCCGTCAAATGGACTTGGATCACCTGATTCCAGTCATCTTCCGACATATTCAAAATGGTTCGGTCGCGAAGAATACCAGCGTTGTTGACGAGAATGTCCAGTCCACCGAAGGCATCGACCGCCGCCTGAACCATTCGCCGTGCGCTTTCGAACGTCCCAACGGCATCGTGGTTGGAGATGGCTTTACCGCCGGCACTGCGAATCTCTTCGACGACTCGCAAGGCCGCATCGCTTTCCCCAGTGCCATCCGGCCGGCAGCCGATGTCGTTCACGACAATCTTCGCCCCCTCGCGAGCGAACAGCAATGCATGCTCGCGACCGATCCCGCTTCCAGCCCCGGTGATCAACGCGACCTTATCCTGCAAAACGCCCATGCTTTATTCTTTCCCTCACGAATGATGAGCGACTGCAATCAAAACACCGCTTGCCGCCCTCTACTTCCTGGTACGACGGACTTCTACGCAGTGGCTCCGCCATCGATCACGACCACTTGTCCTGTCACATAGGACGCTTCGCCGGAGGCCAGGTAAAGTGCGGCGTGACCAATTTCATCGGGCTGTCCGATGCGTCGAATCGGCTGATTGGACGTGATCGCGGAATGGATTCGTTCGTCCTTCCAAAGAAACTCACTGAAGTCGGTTTGGATCAAACCCGGAGCAATGGCGTTGACACGAACTCCGTATGGGCCGAACTCCCGAGCCCAGCTTCGAGTCATCATGATCAGCCCCGCCTTCGTGAAGCTATACAGCAGTCCACCGGGTTGCGGGTTCAAGCCGGCGATCGATGCGATATTGATGATCGAGCCACCCGTCCCTCGCTCGATCATCTTCGGCACGGTTAACCGAATCAACCGCAACGCTGACTTGACGTTGATCTCGACCATCTTGTCAAGCATTTCGTCCGTCACGGCGAGCGATGGGCCTTGGCCGACGTTGGTGGCGCTGTTGTTGACGACGATGTCGATCGGCCCCAGTTGCGACTCGGTCTCGCTGACGAGTTTTTCTAGTTGGTCAAGTCGGCCAACATGGCACTCGATCGGCAGGACCCGACCGGGAAGCGACTTGAATTCGTTCGCCGTGGCCACCAAGTTCTCCATCTTGCGACTGGCGATCACCACTCCCGCACCCGCCTCCGCCAACCGTTTCGCGATCGCCTTGCCGATACCTCGCCCACCCCCGGTCACGATTGCGGTTTTCCCTTGCAGCGATATCGATGCACTCATCGTTTTGATTTTCCCATACGGAACGCGGGGGCACTGTGCACGGGGCGATGACCGGATCGGGGCCGGAAAAGATTGCTCTCCGAAGATTGCTCTCCGAAGATTGCTCTCCGAAGATTGCTCTCGGAAGATTGCCGCTCGTTACTTGACAGCACATCCCCCCTGTTTCTAAAATTTACCGACCGGACGGTAGCTTGGCAAGGCTTGGCTGCTGTCGATTCCATTCGTCATCGCGTTATCACTCAGGGGCCATGAATATGTCGGCGAACTCCGCATCGCAACCGCATCTGATCGGTGGGAACTTTTTGCTGAGTGAGACGGATCCGACGACCGTCTACTCTCCGGAGGATCTCTCGCACGAAGCCCGCATGATCGCGGATATCGCGTTGAACTTCATGGAGAAGGCAGTCCTTCCGGAGACCGAAGCTTTGGAAAAGCAGGAGCCTGGTTTGGCGGTCAAGCTTTTCAAGCAAGCGGGGGAGTTGGGGCTGCACGGGTTGGAAATCGCCGAGGAATTCGGTGGCACAGGGCTCGGAAAACGGGACTCGTTGGGCGTGTCTGCTCAGTTCAATCGACTGGGCGGGTTTGGAGTGACTTGCGGAGCCCACGGTTGCATCGGCACCATGCCGCTCGTTTACTTTGGGAACAAACAGCAGAAGGACAAATACCTTGCGAAGTTGGCGTCCGGCGAATGGATGGCTTCCTACTGCTTGAGCGAGGAATCGTCGGGTTCCGATGCACTGGGAATGAAGACCAAGGCCCAACTCTCGCCCGACGGGAAATCGTTCATTCTCAACGGAACCAAGATGTGGATCAGCAATGCCGCTTGGTCGGATCTGTTCACGGTCTTTGCCAAAGTCGGCGGCGAGCATGTGACCGCTTTCTTGGTGGAAAGAAACTTTCCCGGCGTATCGTTCGGCAAGGAAGAACACAAGCTGGGTCTCAAGTCCTCGTCGACACGGCGTGTGGTTCTGGAAAATGTTCATGTGCCCATTGAGAATGTGCTGGGCGGGGTTGGAAAGGGAGCTTACATCGCTTTCAACATTCTCAACTTCGGCCGCTTTTCGCTGGCCACCGGCGCCGTGGGTGGAGCGGCGGAAATGATCCGCGTCGCAACTCGTTATGCCAACGAACGAACCCAATTTGGCCGTCCGATCGCCTCGTTTGGACTGATCCAACAAAAGCTCTCCGACATGGCGGCTCGCACGTTCGCAACAGAAAGTGCGGTTTATCGAACGGCTGGAATGATCGACGACGTCATGGCGACCGGCGAGCTACTCGACATGACGGATCCAGGGTTCCCCCGCGGGCTTGAGGAATTCGCTATCGAATGTTCGATCCTCAAAGTCGCTTGTTCGGAAGTCCTGGACGATGCGGCTGACGAGGCCCTGCAGATCCACGGCGGCTACGGATTCTCGGAGGAATACCCACCAGCACGCGCCAGCCGCGACGCCCGAATCAATCGGATTTTCGAAGGCACCAACGAAATCAATCGCCTCTTCATCCCAACGACCCTCCTGCGGCGAGCGGAACGCTCTCGCTTTCCTTTAATGCAGATCGCGAGAGACGCTCACAAACCCATCGACAGCGACCCGCGAGCCAACCACGCCGATAAACTGATCGCGGCCGAGGGCCTACTGGCCAACGCCAAGAAACTTGTGCTGAGCATGCTCGCCATGGCCGTGCAGAAATTCGGAAACAAAATTGTTGAGGAGCAGGAAGTCCTTGCGGCGGTCGCCGATATCGCGATCGAAATCTACCTCGGCGAAAGCGCTCTTTTGCGGACCAAGAAGGGGCACCAGCAAAGCGACCAAGAGTCCGTCATGGCGATGCTGACCCTGATTTTCATGTCCGACAGCGTGAAGCGGATCGAACATCGGGCCTGCACCGCGTGCGCGGCTCTCTTCACCGGCGAGGAACTCAATGCACGACTTGCCGCTGTCCATCGCCTATGCTCGTGGAATCCACCCAATGTGATTGACTTGCGACGCAAGATCGCTGGAACTCTGAGCGCCGCCGGAGACCTCGCGTCCATGCTCAACGAATCGCTGAACATGGCCAAGTCGTAAAGGTTCCGTTGGAGGATACCTGTGGGTTCGCGCCGGTCCTTTGGGATTTTCGGATAGACGACAAGAAAGAGTTGCACTTCTCCATGACCGACATCGCGCCGGGTATTCGGCTCATCGACCTGAATTATCAGGGGCTAGACAACATCATCGCGACGGCGGTTGTGGAAACTCCCGCCGGTCTCTTGCTGATCGACCCAGGACCATCGGCCAGCTTGCCGAGATTGAACGCCGAACTCAACCGATTGGGAATCGCCTGGCCGGACATTCAGGGCCTGTTGCTCACTCACATCCACCTCGATCACTGCGGGGCCAGTGGTTCGTTGATGCAGGAACATCCCTGGCTGAAGCTCTACGTCCATGAACGAGGCGCGCCTCATATGGTCGATCCGAGACGGCTTCTCGAGAGCGCTAAACAGCTATACGGAGATGCCATGGACTCGCTTTGGGGACCGTTTCTTCCGGTGCCCGCCGATCGGCTGATCACCCTGCAGGGAGAGGAGCGATTGAAATTCGATTCACGCGTCATGGAAGTTGCATACACGCCCGGTCACGCTTCGCACCACATCTCGTTCCTCGACACCCAAACCGGCATTGCGTTTTGCGGCGATGTCGGTGGTTTGCGATTGGCTGGATTGACGAGCATCTTGCCACCGACCCCTCCTCCAGATATCCACTTGGAAAACTGGGAAACGAGTATCGCGCGGATCCGTCAGTGGTCCCCTTCGGGTCTGTTCCTGACACACTTTGGACTGGTGGACGGCTCCCCATCGGAGCATTTGGACCGATTGCAAACTCAACTGACAAACTATGCCAATCGGGTGAAGACGATCATCGATGCCTCGATGAGCGACGCCGATCGAGTCAAAGCTTTCGTCGAGGATGTGGTTCGTGAGCTTCGGTCTGAAAACTCCGAGGAAGGCCTAGAGTTCTACTTGAAAGTTGTCCC
>Ga0315904_10002356_pt1 | contig 29343 bp, 28 predicted proteins | sample LakEriMetagenome_6_FD_203529 | JGI IMG/M metagenome (GOLD analysis project Ga0315904, IMG submission 203529) | Freshwater fungal communities from buoy surface, Lake Erie, Ohio, United States - Buoy 12 MA120 | ecosystem: Environmental > Aquatic > Freshwater > Lake | place: USA: Lake Erie, Ohio...
CGGCAGAAATACCTTCAGTCGGATCCGATAATTATTTACAAGACTATGCAGATGGTAAACCACAGCCATCTCTCTTCCTTTGTCATCCGGATAATGCACTGCACCGAGATTCGTCAGATACGCCACCTGAAGCTCCTTTTCGTTCTTTAGCCAACCAATAATATCGGTTATCTTTTCAGCGGCAACCTCAACTGTAAGCAGATCATACGGTGTGCTCACGGCGATCACTGCATCACCAAACTGCGATCTCAATTTACCTTCTACCCCTTCATGTGTAAGCTTACTCATGACCTTCGATGTTATAATTATTGAGAAGTGCTTTATATTCATCCGAGTAACGACGGCGCATCGGCTCGTGCTTTACCATTTCATGGATCTTCATGATCCCGTCGATGATCTGCTCCGGACGAGGCGGGCAACCCGGCACATATACATCCACCGGAATAACTCTGTCAATTCCCTGCAGAACTGAATAGGTATCAAAAATTCCTCCTGAAGAAGCACAGGCTCCAACTGACAGAACCCATTTAGGCTCAGCCATCTGTTCATATACTTGCTTCAATACAGGTCCCAGTTTCTTTGAGATCGTCCCTGCCACAATTAGAAGGTCTGCTTGTCTTGGAGAGAAGGACATACGTTCCATTCCAAAACGCGCCAGATCGTAGTTGCTTCCCATTGTTGCCATGTATTCAATACCACAGCAGGATGTCGCAAAAGGCAATGGCCAGACTGAATTAGCTCTGGCAGCCGCAACGACGTGCTCCAGTTTAGACAACTGATACCCCTCGCCGTTAATTACCGAAAGATCTTCTATTTTTCCCATTCTAAAGCTCCTTTTTTAAGTACGTATAAAAAGCCGGTCAAAAAGAGTCCGACGAATAGAATAACAGCTAACAGTCCTTCAAGTTCGAGGCTCTTGAAATTAACTGCATAGGGATAGAAAAAGATCACCTCAACATCGAATAAAACAAAAAGGATCGCGGTCATGAAATAACGGACAGACACAGGAAAGCGGGCGTCACCGTGCGATTCGATACCACACTCCCAGTTTGAATCCTTTTTCTTTGATTTAAGTCGTGGCCCGAGGTAATGTGTGATGAAGATCACAAAAATCACAAACCCGCCAACAACTCCGATCTGTAATAGAATTGGCAGGTAATCGATACCGGTTGATTTCATACGAATCAATTTTTAGGTTACAAAAATGTGACCTTTAAAGGTAATAGAAAACATTTTTCCCGTCTTTCTTTCAGAAAATGATCAAAAAAAATGAAATGCCAATGGAAATACTTCTTGAACAACAAGCCTAACTATTGATGTATCAACAGACTAGACGATATTTTAAGTACTGAAGTTTTTTGAAAATATGTTCAAAACTAAATCGGTCGATCGTGAAAATTGATCGTCATTGCCTTGTACTCTTCCGAATAGTTTCCGGACTCGTCCCTCACGGTGAATTCCCTTGTCTCAATCTCATTTACCGTTACTTTAGAAAAAGCTACAACAGTTCGCACTGGTCTTCCGGGTTTTCCATGAATGGTAATTTCCTCTGTAAGTTCGAGTCCATATGACTTTGCACAATGAATGACTTCTGGTGCAGACTCAACCGGAATGATCAACCACAACTGCCCAATGTCACTCAGCAGTTCTTCACTGTTTTTCAGAAGAGCGCCTAAGGGAAGAAAACTCTCATGTCGGGCACGTGCTTTCCGAGCGTCAGCATTTATCAAACTATCTCTGTAAAAAGGTGGATTGGAAAAAATAAGATCGAATTTATCTTCCCACAAAGTACTGAGGAAATCACCTCTCTTTAATGTCAATCTTTCTTTCCAGGGGGACCGATTAAAATTCTCCTGGCAGTCTTCAGCTGATGGATTATCAATCTCAATTGCGCTGATAGTCAGATCGGGGAATCTCTGCGCCAACATCAGTGAAATCACGCCTGTACCGGCTCCGATCTCGAGTGCATTCGAGGCAACAGAGAAATTGATCATTGAACCGAGTATGACAGCGTCTGTCCCAACTTTCATTGCAGAACGGCTCTGATCTATGGTAAATTGCCGGAAACAAAAACGACTCACTTTCGACTGCCAAGGTACATTTCGATCAATCCTTCCGGGGCACTGACCGTCATGACCTTATTTTTCCGGTCAAGATCCTTCACCAGTCCTTCGATCAGCGGTATCAGTACTTCATTTGATCCATTAAGGACTCTGAGCAAAGGATTCGCCTGAAAATCGAGAACCTCATCCACAACTCCAACCTCGCCGTAAGCGGTATCGATCACCCGAAAACCTTTAACCTCATGATCGTAGAAGTGCGTACCAGTGAGTTCCGGTAAAACTTCAGCAGGAAGATAGATGCTCTTCCTGAGTAGCATGCGTGCATCCGTTTCTGAATTTACACCTTCAAATTTAACTGCGATATATCCGCGGTTCTTCATTTTAAGGTGTTCGATAAAAAAGGGAGTCAACTGATCATTGATATCAATGAATACCGCATCCAATCCTGCATAATCCTGAGGATTGGTAACATCTAAAAACAGCGAAACTTCACCTTTATATCCGTGAAGTTTCGCTACATATCCCAAATGAAAGCAATCTGCTTTGTTCATTCAAGTGTTTTTCTTACTCTGCAGAAGCCTCTTCTTCTCCTCCTTCGGCAGCAGGCGCTTCAGTTGACTCTTCAGCTGTTGCTTCAGACGCTTCCTCTGTTGCTTCCTCAGCAGCTGCTTCAACTTCAGCTTCTGCTACTTCTTCAACAGGATTATTCTTTGCTTCGATCGCTGCAGCCTTAGCTATATTCGACTCCGCTTCAGCTTTCATTCTTGCCGCTTTATCCGCTGCTGCATTCTTTGCCAACCCATCCTTCTTTCCGGAGATCTTGGCATCTTTCTCTGCCAACCATGCGTTGAACTTAGCTTCTACCTGCTCAGCAGAAAGAGCACCTTTCTTAACGCCGTTAAGAAGGTGGTTCTTGTACAATACTCCTTTGTAAGAAAGGATCGCACGAGCAGTGTCAGTCATTTCAGCTCCGTTCTGAACCCACTTCAACGCGCTGTCGAAGTTGATGTCGATCGTTGCAGGATTAGTATTTGGATTGTACGTTCCGATCTTCTCGATGAACTTACCATCTCTTTTCGCTCTGCTGTCTGCAGCTACGATGTGGAAGAAAGCTTTTCCTTTCTTACCATGTCTTTGCAATCTTAGTCGAGTTGCCATACGTAAAGTTTACAATGTGGGGTACGAAACCCCGGTTTATAAATAAATTCAGGGGTGCAAATATAGCACAATAATCCAAAAATACTTACACTCTCTAAAATAAATCATGCTGAAACATCTTTGCTGCATTTTTATTCAAACCTTGACCATTCGATCCTTTGATGCCAAAACAATTTAAGATTCAGCAGTATCAATATGATTTATATGGCCGGGCAGTGAAAGATCAAATAATGGTCTTCCGGTATTGACAGGGAAATCAGTGCTGAACCTTCTCCCATTTTCATCACACGAATCAGAGGTAATTCATCGAGACACATGGTGTTCCGGTATTTTGAATCTTTATGGTACTTTAACAGAAAAGATCAACCCTTTCCTATTGAATTGGTAGCTGGTAGGCTTCGCTTCAGACGAAGCTTTTTTATTTTTACAAAAAAAACAGCCCATGCATCACAGCCTTCTGATCATTGCACTCCTGTTACTAGGGACTGCTTTCGGCCAAACACCTCCGAACCACTCGAAACTGGACTTGAAGGAGATCATGAAAGGCAATGAATTCATCGGTCATCAGCCAGAAAATGTGCGATGGAGTGCCGATGGTAAAACGATCTATTTCGACTGGAACCCTCACAACGAACCGGGAAATTCTGTCTATGGCCTTCTGATTAATGACAAGACAAAAAAAACCTTCAAAGCTGATCCAGTAACTGTATTCGAATACGACAGATCACAAGCAGCATTCCCTATCCAGTATTCTTCATTGGATGGAACCTTAGCCTCAATAGACAAGGCAAACGGCAAGGTTAAACTCATCTATCAGTCATCCAGTCCGATAACCAATGTTCACAGAACGAACAAAGCTCAATCGATCGTTTTTCAGCAAAACAGCAATCTTTACCTCTATAACACAAGTGACGGATCCATTCGACAAATCACCAATTTCAGATCCGGTGAAGACAGATCAAAAACGACTGATTCAAGTTTTTTAATGAAGGAAGAGTCCCGACTTTTTCAGTACATCAAAGACAAAAATGAACGCAAAGTATGGCGGGAAGATCATGATGCGAAAATATTTCCTTTCCCAAAGGAATATTATTATGGAAAAGATGTGATCGAGAATCTGCAACTAAGCTCCGATGGAAGGTTTGTGTCATTCAGACTTAGCAATTATCCGAAGGAACGAGAGACCCATGTGGAAAATCATATTTCATCGGATGGCTATACTTACCCTACTTCAGCACGAGCTAAAGTCGGCGCAGAGGAACCCCTGCATCGTTTGGGGATTTTTGATCTGGCCAATGACACCGTTTATTTCGTAGATCTCTCACTATTAACGGATATCCGAAAAAAACCGGAATACTTGAATGACCTAACACCTTATGATAAAGATCGCAAAGTGGTCATGCACTCACTGAAGTTTGCGAGTAACTCCTCAAAAGCAGTGTGCGACATCCGATCTTATGACAACAAGGATCGCTGGATCATCCTGATCGATCTGACAACGGGAAAATTTTCAGAGATCGATCATCAGTATGATGAGGCATGGATCGGTGGTCCCGGTATCTCCGGATGGAACATGGAGGAAGGAACGTTAGGATGGCTTCCGGATGATCAGACGGTTTACTTTCAATCCGAAAAAACAGGATACTCGCACCTATACCTGCACCACACATTACGAAAAGATACGCGGCAACTAACAGAAGGAAACTGGGAGGTCCATGACGTTTTACTTTCTAGGGACGGGAAATCGTTCTATATCTCCGCCAACCGATCACACCCGGGCAATAGGGACTTTCTAAGGGTAGATATTGAAGCTCAAAAAACAGTAAGTATTCTCAACAAGGCAGGCTATCATCAGGTTGTACTTTCGCCTGATGAAAAAACACTTGCCATTCGCTATTCCGATAAAAACAGCCCCTGGGAACTGTACACCGCACCGAACACCGTGAACGCCTCGAAAAGCCGTATCACAGTCTCAACTTCCAAGCAGTTTGAAACCTACATATGGAGAGAACCGGAAGTGATCACCTTCAAGGGAAGCGATGGAAAAGATGTGTACGCCAGACTGTATCGGCCTGATTCAGTTCATGCCAATTCCACAGCTGTGATCTTTGTTCACGGTGCAGGTTATCTTCAGAACGCCCACAATTATTGGAGTAACTACCACAGAGAATACATGTTTCATAACATGCTTGCTGATAACGGATTCACCGTTCTAGACATTGATTACAGGGCAAGTGAGGGCTACGGAAGAGATTACCGCACGGCCATCTATCGTCACATGGGAGGCAGAGATCTGCAGGATCATATCGACGGGAAACAGTATCTGGTTGACAATCTGAACATCGATCCCGACAGGGTTGCCATCTACGGGGGTTCTTACGGTGGTTTCATAACCTTAATGGGAATGTTATCCACACCGGGAAAATTTGCATGCGGGGCAGCACTTCGTTCCGTTACCGACTGGGCGCACTACAATCATGAATACACCAGTAATATTTTGAACTATCCTGACTCTGACCCTGACGCGTATCGTAAAAGTTCACCAATCTATTTTGCGGATGGACTGAAAGGCCGACTGATCATGTTGCATGGGATGGTTGATGACAACGTGCAATTCCAGGATGTTGTGAGGCTCAGTCAGCGATTCATCGAACTCGGCAAGGAAAATTGGGAACTGGCGGTCTTCCCTGTTGAATCGCATAGCTTTAAGGAAAGCTATTCCTGGTACGACGAATACCGAAGGATCTTTGAACTATTTTATCAAGAACTTATTTTTAAGCACAAACAATGACCATACGAGAACTTAACGGAAAGGAAGAAATGCTTCAATACCTGGAGGTCATGCAGGACCTTTATCCTACCCTGACCTATGAGGACTATTCCCATGACCTGGACAATATGCTTCCCCACAATTACGGGCAAGTGGGCGTGTTTGACGGAACAAGTTGCATCGGGATCAGCGGGTTTTGGATCGGAACGAAGCTATGGTGTGGTAAATACCTGGAACTTGATAATATCATTGTAAAAAAAGAGTACCGTTCAAAAGGGGCCGGACAGCTCATCTTTGATTTTCTGCATACTAAAGCCAGCGAAGAAGGATGCCACATGATGTCACTTGATTCATACACGACGAACTACAAGGCACACAAATTCTTCTACAACAATGATTTTGCTCCGAGAGGTTTCCATTTCATTCGAATTATGAAGCCTGATAAGATCAGATAACCTTTTTACTCAAAGCTCTTCAGGTAAAGCTTTGTAGAGCTTTGAAGCATCGGCACGAGAACACGCATTGAAGTGCCACCACTCAGTAGGAAGATTTCGAAACCCTTCCTTTCTCATTACCTTTCTCAGGAGTTTTCGGTTATTGAGATGAACATCCGTTAATTCTCCCTTTGAAAAAAAGTACATTTCCCTCGAAGGATATGCGATCTCCCGAAAGTCGTCAAATCCGGCACCCATATCCAATGGAGTCCCATCGCTTCGGCATATGGTCACATCAATTGCAGCACCATAATTGTGAAGACTTCTGTTGATCGGATTCGACACATAAGCACCTCTCCGATCAGGAGGAATAGAATCCAGGGCTAACCACATTCTTCGCTGAACACTAACCGGCCTTAGCGCATCGTAGATCAGCAAATGCAACCCTGTGTCGATAGAATTGAGATAAGTCTGACATCTTGCCAGTCTCTCTGCAACATCCTTTTTTAAATATGCTCTCCCGATCCGTTTATACACTTTTTGCGAAAGAAAGTTGTCCTTTGTAGCATACTTGAGCTCTACTCTAATGGCCGGGTTGACAGATCTTACGTCAACAAATCCTTTCAGAGCATACAAGGAATCCTGCATTTCACTAAAAGACTGTGTATGAGCTCTGATTGATAACGTATCATCCTGAACGCTTTCCTCGATGTATTTTGGAGGTAAATGGATCCTTCCTCTGTCACACGAAAAGAGAATAGTGACCAGTAAAATGAAACAGGAACGAATTAACCACATGTTTCAAATTTCGGAAAAGAAGTTGAATAAAAGAAGGGACATTCTAAGTACATTTGCCCATCAATTGAACAAACATGCCAAACATTGCACGAAAGGCCGTTGACATGCCGGCCTCACCCATCCGTAAACTTGTTCCTTTCGCAGAAAAAGCAAAAAAAGAAGGAAAGATCGTTTATCACCTGAATATCGGACAGCCTGATATAGAAACACCGGAGGTTGCTTTGAATGCGATCAAAAACATGGACCGAAAGGTGATCGAGTACAGTCATTCCGCTGGTTTTGAAAGTTACCGAAATGGACTTTCTGCTTACTATAAAAAAACAGGTATCAATGTCGACCCTGAAGACATTTTAATTACGACCGGAGGATCTGAAGCCTTGATCTTCGGATTCATGACAACTTGTAACCCGGGTGACGAAGTGATCATTCCTGAGCCGTTTTATGCGAATTACAATGGATTTGCAGTAATGGCAGGACTTACGGTGGTACCCGTTACTGCCTCGATCCAAAGTGGATTTGCGCTGCCGCCGGTGGAAGAGATCGAAAAGAAGATAACCCCAAAGACTAAAGCCATCGTGATCTGTAACCCGGGAAATCCGACCGGCTATCTATATTCAAAATCAGAACTTGAGCAACTTCGCGAGATCGTGAAAAAGCATGACCTTTTCCTCTTTGCGGATGAAGTATATCGTGAATTCTGCTACGATGGCGCGGTGCCCTTCAGCGTGATGAATCTCGAAGGGATCGAAGACAATGTGATCATGATCGATTCTGTTTCGAAGCGGTACTCTATGTGCGGTGCACGAATCGGCGCGATGATCTCCAAAAACAGAGAAGTAATGTCAGCCGCTCTCAAATTCGGACAAGCACGACTCTCGCCTCCAACTGTTGATCAGATCGCTGCAGAGGCAGCCTTGAACACCCCACAGTCCTATTTTGATGATGTGGTCAGTGAATATGTGGAAAGACGAAACATAATGGTTGATGGGTTGAACAGCATCCCAGGGGTTTTCTGTCCAAAACCAAGTGGTGCATTTTACTGTGTAGCTAAATTCCCTGTGGATGATGCAGAGAAATTCTGCCAGTGGCTGCTAGAGGAATTCTCTTATGAAGGTCAGACCGTGATGATGGCTCCTGCCAACGGATTTTATTCAACCAAGGGACTCGGTCAACAAGAAGCAAGAATAGCCTATGTGCTGAATCAGGATTCATTGCGCAAAGCAGTTAAGTGCCTGGAAGAAGCATTGAAAGTATATCCGGGAAGAATCTGACAAAAATTATGGTAATAAAAAAGCGGGACCTCGATGGTCCCGCTTTCTTTTTATATCCTGACAAGGATTATTTCACGTAAACTTTCTTGCTTACTGATCCATCCTCAAAACGTGCTGTAAGCATGTACACTCCAGTATCAACGCCATCGAAAGATACAACCGTGTTTACATCAGAGATCACAACCACTTTCGCTTCGCGACCTGACATGTCGATCATCGCGATCTCCCCACCGATCAGGTCAGGAGTTACATTGATGATCGCCTGCTCCAGCTGAGTCTTGATCGTCACTTTGTTCTCTACAGCGAAATTTTCCAACCCTACAGTCTGACCTGCAAGGATGCTTTCACTTGCAACAGAATTGTAAGCATAATCCTTTACTGTGATTGTGGACGCATCTGCTGCCACATCAAGACGAACCCAACCGTAATGAGTTGCACCACTGTTCGTTATTCTCACTCCAAGGAACTTATCTGCCTGTCCTAACCAGTCACCCTGAGCGACAGGATAGTTGCTGTAACCGAAAGCAGGGATATCTAATTCACCAGCAAATCCAAGTGCTCCACCTGTTCCAAATGTTTGAAGGCCATCGACTTGATTACCATCCAGCAACATTGCCGGTACAAAGGTACTTGAACTTCCTGAAACTGAACCTACAACAGCAGCACCGCTGCCAGCAGCAACCAGCGCATAAGATCCCTGAATATTGTATGTGAAAGGAATACCCATGTAACTGTATGATCCACTCTGTGAAACCGCCTGAACTTCAAAGATCATATCAGGATTCGCATCATTGTTCATATCCAGATTATAGGGTGAATTAGAATTGTTCACCACCGCATCAGGGTTCACGTCTACATACGTGATCTGACCGTTAACAGCTCCTGTCGCCAAAACAGCACCCGCAACAGCGGAATAATTGGCAAGTCTGCTTTTGTTAAGCTCTTTCGTAGAATTCTTCTTCATAGGTTTGATTTTGCGCAATAAAATTATGGAAATTTAATATTAAAAAAAAATACTCTTTAATTTTTATCCAGACCGGCAAAGTCTATAATTACTTCCAACTGACCTGTTGGATCATCGGTCAATTCCTCAAAACTCAGTTCAAGAACTGATAAATCAGGACGTGAAGTCAACCATGCTTCCAACTGATCGTTCAGCTTCTGAACTATGGAAAGGTGCTTAATGGACAATGTTTCCGGTGTGATTTTCTTTCCAATGAACCGCTGCTGTTCAATGATGATCTCCTTCAGGTCCCTGTTGACCACGATCACCTTGTAGACCAGATCCGCCGGTAAGTATTGCAAGGTCTGAACATTTATGTGTATTGCCTTCGGATTTGCCCCTTTTAACAGATCGCTCTTGTTTGTCAACTCCTTGATCTTTGCAAACTCGTACTTCTTACGGTCTTTATTGGATACATCTTTTTCATCATAGAGCAAATCCACACCATTCTGCTCGAGAATTTCCATAACCTCTTCGAAGCCCGATCCCTCCAAACCAGTCACGACGATCAACTCCCCCCGAATCTTTTCGCTCAGGAACGTTTCGTGTTCACGGTATTTCGTGTCATCCTTGAGAGCTCCTCCATACAATTCTTTAAGCAATTTCCTCGCTTTAGCCATTCCCGGAGCAAGACGGACCGCAACCTCTAGTGCATTCGCTGCATCTGTAAAGAGTCCTGACCTGAAAAGTGCCTCTCCAAGATGATAATGGACATTCGGCATGTAGAAGTTAGCTTGAATAGCCTGTAAGAACTCTTCGATCGCATGGTCCAGCTGTCCTTGACGCAAGAAACATAACCCGAGACCATGATGTGCAGCGGGACTTCGCCCGTCAATCGCAAGGGCTTTAATATACTGACGTTCTGCTTGTTTAAAATTCTTCCGAAGCAAATAGATCTTGGCGATGTTGATTGGAACCTCAAAACTATTCTGGTTCTTTTGCTGTACCTTTTCAAGTAAGGCAAGTGCCATCCTTTGTCGGTTGAGCGCCAGAAGCAAAAGCCCCTCAAGATAGTCGAGGTACATGGGTTCTTCGAATTCACGATTAAGAAAAGGATCATCCGGATGAGACTCACGTCGCTTTTCCCTGGCACTCACAAAATCGATCTTTTCCTGTTCCCTGAGTCGTTTGACAAGCTCCTGGACTTTTCCAAACATTCGCTTGGTCATATAGGCGAACGCCAAACGCTGTCCAAAACGAATAGTTCGTGTTTCTTCAAAAATGCGTTCAAGAATAGGAATAGCCTGATCGATCCTTCCGCCATCGATCATATTCCTTGCCTTGTAATATTCACTTTCTGTTTTGGACCTTTCAACCATTTGAAGCTTATCGTCATCCATGGCTTCAATGTATCCCAGTTCTACCAGCTGTTGCAGCGCTTCCTGTGCAGCCCACGGATCTTCCACCTGGTCCTTATCATGCATACCACTGAATCCTTCACGAGTCTCCCAACTTTCAATGAAAGCGGGTTCAATAGCTTCGGAAAAGCATTGATGGAGTACCTTCCCCTCCATATCTTTACCGACAGGAAGACCTGCCAGTGCAAGCACAGTAGGTGTAATATCAATAACCGATGCCCCTGTGATCTCTTGACCTGTATTGCGGATACCCGGACCTGCCATAACAAGCACACCATAAGGGCTATGCTCAGCCGCCGGTCCGGAAGGCTCTTTTGGCAAATAGGCCGGTCTTCTGTGATCAGGATAAAATCCATGGTCAGAAAGGAGGATTACAGTGGTTGAATCATCGATCATATCAAGCGTGCGCTCCAACATCATGTCGTGAAAACGGTACCCTGCTTCTACAACGTCTTTGAAATTTTCATAATCAGTTTCCTTAATGAATTTTCTTCTGGGTGGGTGATATTTCATCGCAATGTGGCAGAAATGATCAATGGCATCATGATAGACTGCCATCAGGTCCCATTCCGTTTTTTCCATCAGATAAGTCGAAGCCGCATGAACGGAGGCTGCATTAGCCAACACCTTGATCACACTTGAAACACGGCCATCCTTTCTTAGCTCCAGGTCCTCCGCAATATTGGGGATAAAAGGTACGATCATGGATGGTGTGATCTCATTTGGATGTACCCTCCACTCCTTCATTTCTTCAGACATTTCTTTAGGATGAACAGTTCCTTCAGGCATTACCCAATCTTCAACTATCGGTTTGTTGGCAACCTGATAGAGATTTGAAACCATAACCCCATTGATCTGTTCAACCGGATTGGTTGGCCACCAGGCTACTACGTTCGACTTAAGACCGCTTTGCGTGAACATATTCCAGAGCGCCTTAACTTTTCTGGACGTAGAAGTTACCGGCCTTAGACCCTCACCGGTAGGAGATGGTTCGACAAAACCGCAGATCCCATGTTTATCAGCTCTGACTCCGGTTGCAATAGAGGTCCATAGCATTGGAGAAAGGGGCGGATCCAACGTTTTGATCCTGCCATAAACACCTTTTGACATAAGTCGGTGCAACGCAGGCATTTTACCTTCCTGTATCAGCGGTTCTATCACGTCCCAATCGGCAGCATCCCAACCGATGATCAGGATCTTATTTGCTCGTTTTTTTGCCATTGTCCTGATCCTGGATTGTCGATTTTTTTTCTGAATTCACCACTTCACGCCATTTCCGCAAGCCCGTATGCCCGAGTGCCAGTATCGCAAGCGATCCATGAGAAGTTACCTTGGCCTCTTTTTTCTTTTCCATGATAAAAGTTGTGGTCCAAAAATAAAAAAAGCCCCGAATGATCGGGGCTTCCTTCGAAAATATGATGTTTCTTAGTGAACGATCATTTTCTTTGTCATCGCTCCTTCGTTGAACTCAGCAGAGATCACGTAGATTCCTGCAGAAAGTCCGTTCATATCAACGATGAAAGACTCACCTTCAACAGCTGATGAAGAAACAACTGCTCCTGTTGCAGAGATCACAGAGATCTTACCACCTGTAAGCGCTGAAGAGATTACAACCTTAACAGTGTTGTCAGACTGGTTTACAAAATGAACCATAGACTCCATCTGCTCCATCAGCAAACCGGCAGTCTGACCAGCTTCAATACCCTGATCAGCCGTTGAGTTGTATGCATAATCCTTCAATGTAAACACGTCACCGATTGCCTGAACATCCAAGCGTGCCCATCCGTAGTGTGTGTTTCCACCAACTGTGAACTGAAGACCAAGGTACTTATCAGTTACACCGTTCCAGTTCTCGTTGTATGGGTTCGCACTGTCAACGTTGTAAGCCATAGTGTTTGTTGCAGCGATCCAGTTTAGCATGTTATCGATCATATCACCGCTGGTCAGAGCAAGCGCATAATCATAAGCTGAAGGCGTTTCACCCGCAATCGCACTTGCTGTACCATATGGAGCAGCAACCGTGAAACGGATACGAGATCCAGTGACAGTTGTGTCGCGCGATGCAACAATAAAATCAACAGTTAAATCGTTGTTAAGATCCAGTGGAACAGCTGAAAAACCGTTCGCATCAGCATCATCATCCACCGTTAAATCAGTTGGATCTGTGTAAACGATCTGAGCGTTAGCTCCAGAAGCGGCAACTACTGCAGCAGCAGCAGCCGTGTAACGTGAAAGTTTGTTTTGTAGTTCTTTCTTCATACCAGAAAAGTTATAGTTTACTAAATCAAATGCAATATTAAAGAAAAATTATCATGTCATCAGTGAACAATTAAGAATTTATTCACTACCTCATCGTCAATATCCTCCGGTCTGTCAATATAGATGATATCAAGGTCAGGCTGTTGTATCAACCAGGTGCGGCAAATCCTATCCGTTCTCTCAAGGTCTGACTGTACTTTCGGATCAAAAGTAGCCTTACGGAACCTCTTTTCTGCATTCATGAATTCCAACACCTCATCGGTTGGCTCATTAACGAAGAGGATACGGTAGTTATATTTAGCCGTCAACCCAATCACTCGGCCTTCAGGTAAATAGCACACTTTCTGTTCAATACCTGCAAGCGGATCATTTCCTGTACCGGTAGAGACCTCCTCACTTATCGCATCGGGATCTCCGTATACATCGACGCCCTGATCACGCAACTTTTGGATCGCTTCTGTTAAATGTCGCCCCGGCAGCCCCGTAATAATAGTCTTGGATCCGAGTAGCTTTTTCTCCAGCAACATTCTGTAAATAAGGGCATCTTTTTCATTCCCTGCCAGTTCACTCAAATCTTTCAACCATCGGATCACTTTGACCAGATGAGGCGCCATTGAATGCACCAGTTTGAAGGTTTGGATCGCACTGTAATATTCCTTCATTAAGGCAAGTGTCTCACCCAAATGAAAATGTGCGAGCGGATAATGATACAGTCGTTCTATTGCGGCAAGAAAATAATCCAGTGCCTCTTCATACCGTTCTTCTCTTAGATAGGAGAGCCCAACTCCCTGATAGGCATAAGCGTTATCCGGATCACTTTCGACTACCTTTAAAAAACAGCTCCTGGCCTCCTCGGTTTGACGGATACTGTTCAACATCCGCCCCAACTCAAGTAATAATTCGTTCCCTTCCGGATTATCGTTTACTGATGATCTTAACAAGGCTATCGCCTTATCCGGATCATTCAGTCCTATCTGTACCTTAGCATCCAGCACATTTAGGTAGGTTTCTGAAAGCAACTTCTTATCTCTTGCCCAATTGATATATTCTTCAGCGAGCCTATACCTTCTTGTTTTCGTGGCACAATTCACGATCTCGATCAAGTATCGAAAATCCGGCTTGGATTTATCATCTATCTCCAGGAGGATTTCAAGCGCTTCATCATATTTACCTCCGTGCGAAAAAGATTTTGCCAGATAGAAATTATTTTCCCTCACGATACCCTTTAGATAGGCATCCGATTCTTCAGAAGAATCATTCAACTTTACTTCGTCGATGTAACCAAGATCGACCAATTGCTGCAGCGCCGCATCACTGGCTTCCCTATTATTTTCTGAAACCTTAACCAGTTCTCCTCCAAATTTGTCCACATTTTCCCAACTGTCAATGTAACGCACTTCTCTGGGATGATCAAACATGTTGATCAATGGTTTACCATCCATATCTCTTCCGACGGGGAGATCGTAAAGAGTCAACAAGGTTGGGGTAATATCGAGGACGCTGGCGCCATAAATTCGCTCACCCTTCTTGATCCCGGGTCCTTTTGCAACGAATATCCCATACGGAGCATGTTCAATTGCCGGACCAGAGGGTACATTCGGGACGTGAGTTGGTCTGAGATGATCCGAATGAAAACCATGATCTGAGATCACGATGATTGTTGTATCATCATCCACCATCTTGAGCAAACGGTCGAGCATCATATCGTGAAAAACATATGCTCCGATCACCACATCCTTAAATAGGTCAAACGCTTCCTGATCCAATCCTTCCATCTTCGGAGGATGATACTTCATGAACGCATGGCAAAAGTGATCAATAGCATCATGGTAGACGGCCGTAAAATCCCATTCCTCTGTTTCCATGAGTTCGGTAGATACAGCATGTACCGTCGATGCATGTGCAAGGAACTTGCTTATAATAGTTAAGCGCTTGTCCTGCTTTTTGTCTAGCATCAGTGCCTGAGGAACGAATGGCATCACCAGGTTTCCGGTTATTTCGGCAGGATGTACTCTCAATTCCTTTAGTCTGTCAGTGAGCTGTTCAGGATAAACTGAACCTTCAATAACATCCCAATTATCCTTGTCAACCGTCTCTTTACCTCTTTTTTCCTGATGGAAGAGATTGGAAACCATGCAGCCATTTATTGATTCAACAGGATTACTCGGCCACCATGCCACTACATTTGACCGTATGCCCTCCATGGTGAACATGTTCCAAACGGATTTAACTTTTCGGTAATGAGAGGAAACAGACCTTACACCACCATGGCCGTCATGCTCAACAAAACCCAATACACCGTGTCTGTATGGCCGGACACCGGTTGCAATTGATGTCCAAAGCATAGGAGAAAGAGGTGGATCGAGTGTTGCAAGTTTTCCGCGCACACCGTTGTCTACCAAAGACTTCATAGCGGGCATCAGACCACTGTCCATGAGTTTATCTATAATCTTCCAATCCGCTGCATCCCAGCCAATTAAAAGAACCTTACTTCTTTTTTTCATTGAGTTCCTGCTCCTTAAACTGTTGTTCATGATATTCGGATGCAGCTTTTTTCCAGGCGCGTACACCAACGTTACCCAAAGCCAATAAACCAAGCGTTCCTCCCGGCGGGACGGTAAAAGGTTTGCCATTCAAGACAACATTGATCGATGGTTGTTCTCTCTTTTCTTGCATTATCGATTGCGATATAATTCAGGTTTAACCACTTGCGCGAGCTCTTCCATATCCTTTTGAATCTCACAGAAATCAATGAGTGAACGTATCTGTTCTTCGGGATTCGACACGAGTTCCTTGTAATTAATGTCCAAATATGGAATATTGTTATCCACAAAGAATTTGTAAGTCTTGTTCAGGTGAAACTCATAAATTGTCCGAAACTTTTCCCGCTCAGAAGTCTGGTCTTTCGATAGCATTTTTTCCTGCGAGCGCAATATCTCATCCATATCTCTGCGCATAAAGACCACCTTATACTGATAATTTGTGTCCATAAACATTGGCAGAGGAGCAACGATCTTAACTACCTTGCCAACTGCATCTTTAAGGAAACTATTATCCTTGACAATGCCTTTTACCGCTTCCAACTCATAATATCCTTCAGGGTTATTGACGTCACTTTGGCGTAATCCATCCGAAAGAACGGGAATTCCGCTCTTTGAAAAGATCTGCATCATTAACGAGGTTCCGGACCGGGGTAATCCGGTTACAACAACGATGTCATTCATACTGCAACTTAATTTTTAAGCAAAGTACAAATGTAGGAATTTTCGGTACTTTCTTACAGATGATCAGGTCGCTCCATGGCTTTTCGACCGATCTTTTCCCTCATAGGAAATGAACATGTTCGCCCAAATGATCTTTGACATTGAAAACAGCAGAGGTGCCAATAGAATGATCCCGGCTATGATAATGGCGATCTGCCATCCTGTGGACACATTCTTGAAAAATAAATTAATGGAAACCCAAAGAGTTACGAAAGTGGCCACTGCCAAAGCATACGACACATACATAGCACCATAATAGAAACCTGGCTCCTTTTCGTATTTCAGCCCACACTTGTCGCACTCCTCCTTCACATCGCCAACCTTTCCCAAGTCATATATGTATGATTGAAAAAAATCACCTTCCTGGCACCTAGGACATTTCTTGTGAAGTACACTGTAAACTTTCGTTCCCTTACCAAACATGACTTTGACTTTTCGACAAAGCTACAGCCTCTTCCGATGAAAAAAAGTGACTTTTGTCACCTTTCCGAAAATAATTCGCACTCACTGTCGATATTTTTAATTGTGTTCAAGATTAATTTTTAATACATTAGCCTCGCTAAAACATCTAAGTATCAAATTGACTATGAGAAAACTATTACTCGCTGCAGTCGGCTTACTAACGTTCAACACTGTTATAGGTCAGTGCACCACAAACAACGCTACTTCGTGTGTCTGCGAAGACGGTACAACCAATTGCTACCTCCTGCCGGATATCACTGCATCCTGGAAGGGTATCAGCAATAACGGATTTACTGAATATCCTCAACAGGGGGCCGGTACCAACTACACCGGACAGGGTCCTGATGACGGACGACTCCGTGTTACTGGATCTACACCTAACATTGGTCACGGTTCCTTTACAGTTAGAGGAGTGGATGCCAACGGAAAGAGAGCTTTCATTTGTGGTGAAGATACGATCTTCAACGTGAACGGTACGGGAACATTTACATGTCCTAACGGTGAACCCAATCCTAAGCAGTTGGTGGTTCAGCGCGTTTACCATAAGAACGGTAACCAGATGACCTATACGGATTACTGGACGGGTAGTATGACCTACCACCCTTCTCATGGTCACAATCACGTAGATGATTGGGCGGTAATGACCCTTAGGATTCAGACTTCAGATCCAAATCCGCTGAACTGGCCAATCCTAGGACAGGGAGCAAAGATCGGTTTCTGTCTGATGGATTACGGTCAGTGTGGTACTCCGGGCTCTACGTATGACGGACATTGCCGTGATGACAATACTATGTACCTGAGCGGTACAACCCTCCTCAATGTTAATTTCCCTAACTTCAACCTTGGAGGTGGTAACTACAATTGTTCAGTAACAGAGCAGGGAATTTCTTCCGGATGGACTGACGTTTACGGCAAGCACCTTGATGGAATGTGGATCAACCTTCCTCCAAATATTTGTAATGGTGACTACTGGATCGTAATGGAAGTTGACAAGAACAACAACTTCATGGAAGAAAACGAAAACAATAACTATACAGCAGTCCCTGTAACTCTGACAATGCAGAACCCTGCAGGAACCCCTCTCGCTCCGACCATCTGGGCTGAAGGTTCTACAAACATTTGCGGTACGGGTTCAGTTACACTTACTGCCTCTGGAGGTTCTTCTTTCCAATGGTCAACAGGTGAAACTACACAGAGTATTGTAGTTACTGAGCCGGGTTCATACACTTGCACCGTAACTAACTACTGTGGCACGAACACATCTGAGCCTTTCGTTGTGAATGCTGTTCAGATCAACATTCCTGAAGTAAGCGGTGACACCGTATGTGTTGAAGGAAGCATGACACTTTCGGCTACAGGTTCAGGTGAGTTGAAGTGGTACGATGATCAGAACAACTTTCTGGCGACCGGAAACTCATTTACTACTCCTGTATTGAACACGACCACTATTTACTATGTTAAGAACACAGACAACTACACTGATACCCTTTACTCTGAACCGCATACAAACGGTATTGGTGGAGGTGGTTATATTGGAACTGAGCAGTACGAGATTTTCGATGCGACAGTTGATCTGACCCTTAAATCTGTGTTGGTATACGCTCAGGCAGCTGGTAGCATCACGATCGAACTTCAGGATGGAGGATTGAATGTCATGGGAACATACACGACAACTGTTCCTGCAGGACCAAGCCGTGTGGATTTGAACTTCAACGTTCCGGCCGGATACAACTATCGTCTGATTGGAAAGAATATCACAACCGGAACAGGATTGTACCGGAACAATAACAGTGCAACCTACCCTTACATGATCGAAAACATAATGAAGATCACCGGGGCTTCAGCAGGTGCATCTTACTACTACTACTTCTACGACATGGAAGTAGTAACGAGCAACGGAACATGTTCAAGTGAACTGGTACCAGTGCAGGCTGTTGTTGAAACGTGTGCTTCGATCGGTGAAAATATTCCATTCAAGAACTCGGTTAAAGTTGCACCAAACCCTAATAATGGTGAATTCCAGATCATGTTCAATGCGAATAACAAAGCAGATGTTGAGATCGAATTAGTTAGCATCATTGGTAATACGGTGTACACCGAGAAGATCGAGCAGGCTTATGGCGAGACATCACACCAGGTGAAAACAAAAGGTTTGTCCAAAGGGGTATACCTGATGAACCTTGTGTATGAAGGCAAGCCTTACACTCAGAAGATCATCATTGAGTAATACATGAAACTTATGTTTCAAATAGTGCTTCCGTTGCTTTGCAGCGGAAGCTTTTTTTTATCCGGCCAAACCAATTATGACTGGACCTTTTACGATGCTTCCAACTCTCCGCTACCGGAAAACACGGTGAGGTGTATTACCATTGACAGTAATGGTGATTACTGGTTTGGGACTGATCTCGGCCTGGCTTTTTTCGATGGACTCAACTGGATTGTCTATAATGATCAGAATAGTCCGCTCACCGACAACTACATTAGAGCCCTCGAATTCGATGCCAATGGAGACCTCTGGATAGGCACAACTCAAAGCGGAATATTCACATTTGATATGACCAACTGGACGGTTATTGATCCGGGAAACTCAGATCTTCCCTCCTACTTTATCCGTTCAATAAAAAAAGATCAGGATGGAGCTATGTGGGTCGGTACTGTTGAAGGACTGGCACGTTATGCATCCGGAACATGGACCGTCTGGACCGTCGCTGGAAATGGGCTTAATTCGAATAACATTTCCTGTTTCGGCGTTGATGAGAATAACCGTAAATACATTGGTACCATCAATGGTGGTTTAATGGTGTTTGAGAATGAAACCATAACCGAATACACCATTCTAGAAGGGGGAATCCCCGACAATTCATCCATCGGCATGGTATTCGACAGTAATAATAACCCGTGGATCGCAAGCCCGTCTGGAGGTCTGTTCACGACAGATGCATCTCAGCTGATCGTTGAACCTATACCCAACTGGACCAGTTACAACATGCTGAATTCACCAATACCAACCAATTCTCTCACCTCCATTCTGATCGATCAGCAAAGCAATTTTTTTATGGGAAGTACGGAACATGGACTTATTACTTTCTCACCCCCCTCCGGCTGGGAAGTGATTGATACTTCCAATTCAGCATTACCTGACAATCACATTCTATGTCTGCTTCAGGACCCTGAGGGCTACATTTGGATGGGAACGAGTACAGCCGGAATCGTTCGAATCAAAAAGAATGTTCAATCAATAGAAGAAACAACTAAGAAGCCTTTATTGCTGTACCCCAACCCTGTAAAAGGAAATCTGTATATTGAAGGTTTTGATCCCTACACCCCGGTGACCATTTCACTGGAAACTTTGGATGGAAGGCTTATTCAGGAATTCGATCAGATTAACAACACTGTTCCCTTCCTCGAAATCGATATGTCTGCGTTCGCACCCGGGCCATACCTGTTAAGACTGAACTCAGGTCACGATCAATTCATTAAGCAGATAGTCAAGTTGTGATTTTCATGACTTTAATCATGTTTTGAGTTGAAGAAAGTCATTTAGTCCGCCCTTTTTCCTTTTTTACTTTGCTTCATTACCTTAACTGTGTAGTGAAGCCGACCATTACAGTCTGATCACTTGCGGTGAGGATTTATAACATCATTACAGTATGATAACACAATCCTTCGTAGAGCAGGTAAAGCTCCTTGAAGAATTCGAAGCAAAAATTGATGCTGAGATCAAGATCGAACCGAATGACTGGATGCCGGATGAATACCGTAGGAATCTGATTCGTCAGATCTCACAGCATGCTCATTCTGAAGTGATCGGAATGCAACCTGAGGGCAATTGGATCACCCGAGCACCATCGCTTCGAAGTAAGAAGATCCTGTTGGCAAAGATTCAGGATGAGGGCGGACATGGACTTTACCTTTACAGTGCAGCTGAAACACTTGGTGTTAGCCGAGAACAATACATCCAGTGGCTACATGAAGGTAAGGCAAAATACGCATCTGTATTCAACTACCCTACCCTGAACTGGGCCGATATAGGTGCCATTGGATGGCTTGTTGACGGTGCAGCGATAACCAATCAGGTTTCACTCCAGCGTACTTCATACGGTCCCTACTCAAGAGCGATGGTCAGGATCTGTAAAGAAGAATCTTTTCATCAAAGACAAGGATACGAGATCATGTGGCGCATGATGGAAGGAACAAAGGACCAGCAGGAAATGGCTCAGTGTGCGATCAATCGATGGTGGTGGCCGGCTCTTATGATGTTTGGTCCGCACGACAATGAATCTGCGCATTCCAACCAATCAATGAAGTGGAAGATCAAACGCGAATCCAACGATCAGCTTAGAGAAAAATTCATCAATAAAACCATCCCTCAGGCAGAGATTATCGGACTTAAAGTTCCTGATCCGAATCTTGTTCGAAATGCTGATGGAACCTTTAAGCACAGTGACATCAACTGGGACGAGTTCTGGCAGGTTGTAAAAGGACATGGTCCGTGCAATCAACAACGTCTGGAACATCATATCCGCGCACATGAGGAAGGTGCATGGGTAAGGGAAACCGCTTTGGTAGCCAATCAGAAACATTCTAAGTAAATCACTCATTATGAACAAGGAAGAAATTAAAAAGGCGCTTATTTCCGTGATCGAAAAGAATATACAGAGTCTGGAAGAAAGGATCGCTACCGCACATAGTATGGTAGACGTGGATGAAGCAGACGTGCTGGATCCGGAAGACCTCTCCCATCAGGCTGAATCGTCAGAATCCGAGCAATTGTACAGACTTCAATTACAAAAGGCAAAAACAGATCTGATCACTATCGAAAGGATCGATTTTAACGCTAAAACCAACGTTGAACCGGGAGCATTCATCGTAACCAACAACTTTAATTTCATAGTTGCATGTGCCACTGCACCTTTCGATGTTGCCGGCAGGCACATCACCGGAATTTCCACAGAATCACCGGTCTATGAGGAAATGAAAGGATTGAAGGCAGGTGACCGGTTCACGGTTTCGGGTAAAGAACACATCATTTTAGAAATCCATTAAAATTTAGAGTTATGGAAAACAAGGAAAATCAAGGACAACTCTGGGAGGTGTTCATACAATCCAAGCCAGGACAACCTTATAAGCATGCAGGAAGTGTGCACGCGTTTGATAAGGAGATGGCTGTGGAAAACGCACGTGACATATACACCCGTCGAGCTGAAGGAACCGGCATGTGGGTAGTTCCAAGTTCTGAGATCGTCGCAGTTTCTGTTAGAGAATCAGAATATTTCTTTGAACCGGCTGAAGCTAAAATATACAGACATCCGACGTTCTACAACGTTCCGGAAGGTGTAACGAACATGTAATTTACCAGCTATGGATATGAAATTCAAATATTACCTGCAAATCGCTGATAATGCGCTCATTTTGAGCCATAGATTGAGTGAATATTGCAGCAATGGACCTTACCTAGAGGAAGACCTGGCCACAACAAATGTGGCACTTGATCTACTTGGCCTTGCGGAAGCAACACTGGAAGAAGCCGGAAAAATGGAAGGCCTTGGAAGATCAGCTGACGATCTGGCTTATCGCAGACCTGAGAATCAGTTCTACAACACTCTTTTAGTGGAACAGCCTAATGTCGATTTTGCGCATATCATCGTTAGGCAGTTTCTATCCGATGCTTTTGACTATTGTTTCTTTGATGAACTGAGCAAGAGTAAGGATCCCTTTCTGGCAGCGCTTTCAGTTAAATCGATCAAAGAGTCAACCTATCATCTCAGAAGGAGTTCCGAATGGATGGTGAGACTGGGTGACGGAACGGACGAAGCAAACAGAAAAGCTCAGAAGGCACTGAATACAATCTGGAAATTCACTGGTGATATGTTCCTGGAAAGTGATGCAGATAAAGCCATGAATGAAACCGGCATTGGTGTTGACCTGGCTGGGGTTCGCAGTCAATGGGTACAGAAAGTCAAGGAAATACTCTTCATATCGAAGCTGAACATTGCTTCAGGGAAATATTACCTGTACGGCGGTAAAGAAGGAAGACATTCCGAATACCTAGGACATATCCTGACGGAGATGCAGTATCTGCCGTCAAAATACCCGGATGCGACCTGGTAGATCAGTGCCCGCTTGCAACACGCTCCAATTTGGCCTTGTCGACGATCTCCAGCTTTCGCGTGTGGATCTCGATGAGACCTTCTTCTTTGAAGTCCTTCAGTAAACGGATAAGCGTTTCTGTGGCTGTCCCCACAAAATTGGCCATATCCTCACGGGTCAGGTTGATCTCATCCCCGTTATAGACATCGTTAAGAATCAGCAACGCAAAGGCAAGACGTTCACGAACTGACTTCTGAGCCAGATTTGTAATGAAAATAGCCCTATCTGCCAGTTCTTTGGAAAGTTCCCTCATGATCCCATTTCTCAACGTAGGGTTGGTATCGATCATATTCAGGAAGTCATCCTTGGAAATAAAACAAATGTTGCTCTCCTCGAGAGATGTTGCTGCAACTTTGTAGGATTCTCCGCTGAACATGGCTCTGAATCCGATGATCTCACCTTCTTTAGCGATGTGGATGATCTGCTCCTTCCCTTCATCTCCACGCGTAAAGATCTTCACCTTACCCTGATTCAGACAGAATACACCTCTCGGGTAACTTCCTTCAATAAAGAGCGGCTGATTTTTCTTGTAATAGTTGCAGGTTTTGTGGTCGTTGAGATGAGCGGCTTCATCGTCGCAAAAGGTACCAAACAGTGAATTTTTCCTTGAAGCACACGTTGCGCATGTGACATGTTTATGTGACTTATCAAGCATTAATTAGAAGTTTTAGTACGTAAAGTTAGGTAATTTAGAAACGGCAATAAAACTGACCTGCATCATTTATTCATTTTTTTCTGCATTCAGGTTTGTCCCGTCCGAAAATATCCCGGATGGATCACCAACTTATCCGAAAATGTAATGTTCCCGGTCCGAGGTATATCTCCTACCCTACAGTAACATTTTGGAAGAATGAACCACTGTCGGTAAAAGATTGGGAAAAGAGTTTTGACCGAAATTTCAGTCATTTCGAATCAAACAAGATCAGTGTTTATATCCATTAACGATTTTGTGAGAGCCTCTGCCATTCAAAAAAAGCTGCGAAAAATAAATGTCTTCCCTTGAACCGTTTCAGATTCAGGATGTAAGAACCTGAAAAAAATCGGTCATGAAAAACACATTGCTTTTTATTGGATACGTTCTTACGGTGAGTAGCTCCCTTGCTCAAACGATCATTCCTCAACCCAGCCAGCGGAAGGTTCAGGTTGCCATCCTTTTTGATACGTCGAATAGCATGGATGGCTTGATCGATCAGGCCAAGTCAAAGATCTGGAATATCGTTAACGACCTTACAGGGCTCAGACATCAAGGACAGGTCCCTACCATTGAGATCGCACTTTATGATTATGGTAACTCGGGACTGAATGCGAGTGCGAACTACGTCAGAAAACAGATCGACCTGACTACTGACCTTGATGCCATTTCGCAAAAGCTCTTCGGACTATCTACGAACGGTGGCGCTGAATACTGTGGAGGAGTGATCTCAGCTTCACTCTCAGAGCTGGAATGGACGAACCATCCACAGGACCTCCGATTGATCTATATTGCAGGCAATGAACCGTTCAATCAGGGCCCCGTTGACTATAAAGAAGTATGTGCCCTTGCTGCAAACAAGGATATAACTGTCAACACTATTTATTGTGGAGATTATGATCAGGGAGTTCGTGAATTATGGTATGATGGAGCCAAACTTGGAAAAGGTGACTACTTCAATATAAATTCAAATGAAGTGGCTGTCCACATTCAAACACCTTATGACGATAAGATCAATGCATACAATGATTCACTGAACAGAACCTACTACGGATATGGAGATTACGGAGCTTCAGGAAAAATGAATCAGTCGTTGCAAGATCACAATGCTGCGTCGGAATCAGTTTCAACCAAGGCAGAAAGAGCAATCGTTAAATCCAAATCGGCTTATGAGAATTCATCCTGGGATCTGATTGATGCGGTGACCAGTGAAAAAGCAGACGTCACTCAAATGGATGATAAGGATCTTCCCGATGAATTCAAAGGTTTGTCCGACGAAGCGAAAAAGGAGCTCATTGAAAAGAAGAGTGAAGAGCGGAAGGTATTTCAGACGCAAATTTCAGAACTCGCAAAAAAACGGAGTGAATACATCGAACAGGAAAAAAAGAACGGAGGCCTTTCTTCAGATGATTTCGGTTCATCAGTGCAAAAAAGCATGATGAAAAGGGCAGAAAACCTCGGTTATGAAAAAGAAACAATGCCCTGAGAAAGCTTCAACAAAACGGGACTTTATTATTACGCATGGCTTTTTACTAAGATAAATCACATGTAAACATGACAAAGGTCATATTTCATCCATGCAAATACATTGACCTTTGTTCAAGATGTTGATATTATAATTAGTTAAGTATGGAATCAAAGGCAAACATTTTTAATCAGCACGCTGAAAATACAGACTGGACGAACAGACTGAGCTTTTACAAGGATGAGATCAAGATCATGACCGGGAGGCTTGTAGAAGTCGCATCTAAGAACTCGTCAGACGAAGTCTTGGCTCAAGTTGAGCATTTTCAGAATCAGTTCATTATTCAGAGGAACAACATTGACGAGGCGCTTCATGCTATAAGGATCAACGAAGATGCCCTCCAGCAGGAGGTAAACAGTAATCCTGTGGCGGTCGATCACCGCAGCGTTGCATACCACGCTGAAGAGAAGGAAATGGTTGAATCCTTCGAAAAGAACATAAATGATCTTCGTGCAGAATTCAATGAATTCGTTGCCAAGTGTTTGTAATTGTAAGTTAGGTTCAGGGATGCAAACATACATAGCATCCGTTCATAGTAATAGTTGTAGTTAGAGAAAAGTCGCCAAGCAGGCGACTTTTTTATTTTTTTAACAAACAATTTAGTAACACTTTTGTTACCCGATAGTATTACTATTATTTTTGATACATAAAAAAGTAACGTGATCCGTTCAGTAAATGTCATAATCAACGACCGGACCTATCTTAAGGATCCCATGTCCAGTGAGTTGGGGCGAAAGATCATTTCGCAAAGTATCGAACTGATCCATGAGCTTGGGTTTGATGAGTTCACATTCAGGAAACTGGGCCAAAGGATCAATTCACCGGAAGCATCTGTGTACAGGTATTTTGAAAGTAAGCACAAACTGTTATTATATCTTACTTCATGGTATTGGGCCTGGATGGAATATCGAATCGTGTTTGCTACTGTGAATGTTGAATCACCAATTGACAGACTGAACAGGGTAATCGATGTATTAACTCAGAGGATCCAGAATGATGAAAATTTTTCTCACATTGACGAAGTAAAACTTCAGGTTATCGTAACTTCTGAATCCTCCAAAGCATATCTTACCAAGCAAGTTGATGAAGAAAACAAGGAGGGTATGTTCGCAGCCTACAAAGAATTGGTTGGCCGTGTAAGTAACTTCATCTCGGATGTAAATCCATCGTACCCTTATCCCCAAATGTTCACTTCGTCCCTGATTGAAATGATTCATCATCAGCGTTTTTTTGCCGACCATCTTCCCAGATTGACCAATGTTATCGTCGGTGAGGATTCGGTAAAGAATTTTTGCAAAGACCTTGTTTACAATTCAGTTATAAAACCCGTTGAAAATGGAAAATAGAATTACCCCCGTCAGGCGTTTCTTCCTTATGCTTGCCAAAGACAAACTTGAGATCCGTAACGTATATATTTACTCTGTTCTCAATGGTCTTGTAAGCCTTTCTCTTCCATTGGGAATTCAGGCGATCATAAACCTCATTCAGGGAGGCCAGATCTCTACATCATGGGTCGTATTGGTTGGCATTGTTGTCGCAGGGATTATCCTGAACGGTCTTCTCAGTATTTATCAATTGCGCATTACCGAAAACCTTCAGCAGAAATTATTTACGCGAGCCGCGTTTGAATTTGCCGACAGAATACCGCGGATAAAAATGGAAATGCTTTACCGCTACTATCCACCTGAACTAATGAATCGATTCTTTGATATCGTCTCGATACAGAAAGGGCTACCCAAAATTCTGATCGATCTTTCTGCGGCATCCTTACAGGTGATCTTCGGATTGATCCTCTTATCCCTCTACCACCCCTTCTTCATCATGTTCAGTATTTTCCTGATACTGCTCGTTTACGCTATTTTCAGGTTTACAGCAAAAAAAGGACTGCAAACTAGTTTGGAAGAGTCCAAGCACAAATATAAGGTGGCACATTGGCTCGAAGAAGTAGCGAGGACCCATATGACCTTCAAGCTCGCGGGAAATACCGATCTGCCTCTGAAAAAAATGGATCATTATGTCAACGACTATCTGAATGCTCGTGAAAGTCATTTTGGGATCCTTGTGAGACAATTCTCACTTCTCGTTCTATTTAAAGCTGTCGTGGCACTGGGACTACTCGCCATTGGAGGGATTCTGGTCATGGAGCAGTTGATGAACATAGGCCAATTCGTAGCGGCAGAGATCATCATCCTACTTGTTATTAATTCGGTAGAGAAGATCATACTCAACCTGGAAGTAATTTATGATGTACTCACTGCACTCGAAAAAGTTGGACAAGTTACCGATCTGGACTTGGAAATGCATACCGGAAAAGAGTTTACCTCGCAGGAAACGTGTAACGGCGTATCGGTTGAATTGAGAAATGTTTCCTTCAACTATCCAGATCACGAAAAGCAAGTTCTCAATCAACTGAATATCTCTATTGGATGCGGTGAGAAATGGCTGATCCACGGCAAGAATGGTTCTGGAAAGAGCACGTTGCTTCAGGTAATGACCGGGATCTATGAACTACAGCAAGGCAACATCATGTACAATGGAATTCCAAAAAAGAACATTGATCTTGGATCACTGAGATCGGCTCTGGGTGACAGCCTCTCTCAAGAGCAACTTTTCAAAGGAACGATCCTCGAGAACATTACGATGGGAAGAACCAATGCCACATTTGACAATGTACAATGGGCAGTTCGCTCCCTTGGACTCGAAGAATTTATTAAAAGTCTCAAAGATGGTTATGAAACCCTCGTCGATCCAGAAGGTAAAAAACTACCGAGAAGTATTTCGCAAAAGATACTGCTCGCCAGATGTGTTGCAGATAAACCGGGACTGATCGTGGTTGAAGAGGCACTCGGGCAAATCGATGACACAGAGCGACACAGAATTATCGATTTCCTTACTTCTCCTGAAAATAGCTGGACATTAGTTGCGGTAGAATCTGACCCTTATTTCGCACAGAAATGTGATCAGATCGCAATTATGGAGAACGGCAAGATCGTGCAAAAAGGAACTTACTCAGAAATGGCTAATCATTTAACTGACTGATATGTTGAACATTTCACCCCACAATAAGGAATCCCACGTTGAAAGTGGAAAATACGATTCGCTCAATAAAGTTGAGGGCAAAACATCCGGTAAACGGCTTAAAAGAACCGTTTATGTCATTTGCGGGATTTTGTTACTCATTCTGGTACTGCCCTGGACACAGAACATCCGGGCGAAAGGCAATGTTACTGCATTGAGACCGGATCAAAGACCACAGACCGTTCATTCCGTCATAGCAGGAAGGATCGAGAAATGGTTTGTTCAGGAAGGACAGTTCGTCAAAAAGGGAGATACTATTATCTATATCTCAGAGATCAAGGATCAGTACTTTGACCCTAAACTTCTCGAAAGGACACAGGACCAGTTGCGATCTAAAGAGCTTGCAGCCAAATCGTATGGAGAAAAAGTGAAATCCCTGGACAATCAGATCGACGCACTTTTGCAAACAAGTCAGTTGAAGTTGCAACAGGCAAAAGTTAAATACCGTCAGGCGAAGTTGAAAGTAACCAGTGACAGTATGGAATATCAAGCCTCAAAGATCAATTACAACATCGCGGTTGATCAGTACGAGCGTATGAAGAAACTATATGAAAAAGATCTCAAGTCGCTTACTGATCTCGAAAACCGTAAACTGACTATGCAAAGGGCCCAGGCTACCATGATCAGCAATGAACAAAAATTATTGTCAAGCCGGAATGAAGTTATAAATGCACAGGTCGAACTGACATCCATTCAGGCCCAGTACCGTGATGATATTTCAAAAGCTGAAGCTGAAAAGTACAGTGCCATGTCAAATATGTATGACGCGGAAATGACAGTTACCAAACTTCAGAACCAGTACATGAACTATTCTGTCAGAACAGGTTATTACTACATCACCGCTCCTCAGGACGGGTATATCACAAAAGCGATCCAGGTAGGTTTAGGTGAGACAATCAAGGAAGGTGAGAAGATAGTCAGCATAATGCCTGCTAATTCAAAACTTGCAGTGGAAATGTACATTCGTCCGATCGATCTGCCTTTGGTACAAAAAGGAGAACACGTGCGAATCCAGTTTGACGGTTGGCCGGCAATCGTTTTCTCAGGTTGGCCAAACACC
>Ga0315904_10002358_pt1 | contig 29339 bp, 17 predicted proteins | sample LakEriMetagenome_6_FD_203529 | JGI IMG/M metagenome (GOLD analysis project Ga0315904, IMG submission 203529) | Freshwater fungal communities from buoy surface, Lake Erie, Ohio, United States - Buoy 12 MA120 | ecosystem: Environmental > Aquatic > Freshwater > Lake | place: USA: Lake Erie, Ohio...
CGTCCACTGACGCACCGAAACACCTCTTGCGTCCCCCTTTCCCCCGCAACCCCCATTTCCCCGCCTGCCGGTCCGACTCAATGGCTCTTTCAGGGGCCTCCCGCAGAAAGCAAAGTCCTAGCAGCAAACCTTCGCCCGCCAGAAAGCAGCAGGCCTTGTCCCTGCGGATGCCAAGCTCACCGAGCGCTCTGCAGGCATCCCCGCGTGGGACAGCCTCAACGCCGACCAGAAAAAGGTCTATGCCCACATGATGGAAGTGTATTGCGCCGCGCTCGCGCATTGCGATCACCAGATGAGCCGCGTCCTCCATGCCATCGAAGCCCAGGGCGAACTGGACAACACCCTCGTCATCTACATTCAGGGCGACAACGGCGCGAGCAGCGAAGGCGGCCTCAACGGCCTGCTCAACGAAATGACCTTTTTCAACGGCATCCCCGAGGACTTCAAGGAAGTCATGCGCCGCATGGACGAGCTCGGCGGGCCGAACACCTTCAACCACTACCCGGTCGGCTGGGCGCACGCCATGAACACGCCCTTCCAGTGGGCGAAGCAGGTTTCGTCCCACTTCGGCGGCACGCGCAACGGACTCGTCGTTTCCTGGCCGGATCGCATCAAGGACAAGGGTGGCGTCCGCTCCCAGTTCCATCACGTCATCGACATCATGCCGACCATCCTCGAAGCCGCAGGCGTCGCAGCACCCGCGAGCATCAACGGCGTTGCGCAGAAACCTGTCGAGGGCGTGAGCATGGTCTATTCGTTCGATGACGCGAAGGCACCCTCGAAGCGCACCACGCAGTATTTCGAAATGCTCGGTAACCGCGCGCTTTATCACGATGGCTGGGTCGCCGCGACCACCCCGCCGACCCCGCCGTGGTCCAGTTCCGGCGGTAATGTCGCCGTGCTCGATTACCAGTGGGAACTCTACAAGATCACCGACGATTTTTCACAAGCTGACAACCTCGCCGCGAAAGAACCCGCCAAGCTCAAGGAACTCCAGGAAATTTTCTGGAAGGAAGCCGAGAAATACAACGTCCTTCCGATTGATAACAGCAAGGTCGAGCGCCTCGACGTGTCGAACCGCCCCAGCCTCACCGCCGGCCGCGATACCTTCACCTACTTCCCCGGTCTCGTCCGCATCCCCGAAGGCGCCGCACCGGATACCAAGAACAAATCGTGGCGCATCGAGGCGGAAGTCGTCATCCCTGAAGGCGGAGCCGAAGGCATCATCCTCACCCACGGCGGACGTTTTGCGGGTTACGGTTTCTACCTGCTCGAAGGCAAGCCGGTCTTTTGCTACAATCTGGCAGGCGTTGCCCGTTACTACGTCAAAGGTGATGAGAAGCTCAGCCCTGGCAAGCACACCCTCGTATATAACTACAAGCATGATGGCGGTTTGGGCAATGGCGGCACCGGCACCATCGAGGTGGACGGCAAAGTCGTCGGCACCGGACACATCGAGAAGACGCTGCCCTTCCGCCTCTCGCTCGACGAGACCCTCGACTGCGGCGAAGACACCGGCACCCCGGTCAGCGAGGATTACGTGAAGAAGATGCCCTTCAAATTCACCGGTGAGCTGAAACAGGCCCTCATCAAAATCGTGGCAGCACGTAAGTAACACTACATCCGATCTTGGAGCAGTCGGCTCGCAAAACTCAACCCATAACAACACCATGAAAATCAGCCACAAATCAAAGCGCCCGCTCGCCGCACTTTTTGGAGCCGTCACGCTCACCAGCGCGTTCGCGCAGGAATTGCCTACCACCGGCACGATCGACACACGCTCCGGCAAACTCGAACTCGAAAACGGCTACCCGACTCAGGACACGGCGGCCAGGATGTTCGACGAAATCGACTACCAGCGCGCCTGCCAGGCCTACCTCTGGGCTCTCCCGATCATGGCCATGCAACAATGGCAACAGGAGCACGCCACCAAGTTCGGCGCAGGTAATCTCGACTATGTCGACTACCTCACCTTCAAGGATAAACTCGGCCTCCTCACCGCCAACGCCACGACCCCTTACATCATGGCGTTTCCCAACATGAAGGAAACCGGCCCGCTCGTGTTCGAAGTCCCCGCAGGCCCCACCGCCGGCGGCTTTGTCGATTTCTGGCAACGCCCGATCACCGACTCCGGCCAGACCGGCCCCGACAAAGGTCAAGGCGGCAAATATCTCATCCTTGGCCCAGATGATCCGGACATCCGCCCCGAAGGCTACTATGTCTTCCGCTCGCCAACGGTGAACATCTGGTCCGCCCACCGCGCGCTCGATCCCGATCCCTTGAAAGCCAAAGCGCTTATTGATGCCCTGCGCATCTACCCCTACAGCCAGCGCGACAACCCACCTCCCACGCGCCATATCTCACCCGCCGGCCGCAAGTGGAGCGGCGAACAACCCCGCGGACTTGCCTACTGGGAAGGGCTGTCGCAAATCATCAATCAGGAACCGGTCATCGAACGTGACCGCATGATGATGGGCATGCTCCAACCGCTGGGCATCGAAAAAGGCAAACCTTTCAAGCCCACGGAGCGCCAAAAAGAAATCCTTACCGAAGCTACCCAGGTCGGCGAAGTGATGGCCCGCATGAACGGTTATGAAAAACGCTTCGAAGGCGTGAAGGTATGGCCCGGAAAAAACTGGGAGATTTCACTCTGTCTCAAGGAGACCAACCAGGAGGCTCCTTACCACACCCAACTCGATGAACGCAGCTCGTGGTTCTACGAAGCGGTCGGCGTCTCCGTCGGCATGATGGGCCGCACGGTCGGCTTCGGCCAGGTTTACCTCGAGTCATCCAAGGACAGCGGTGGCGATTGGCTCGATGGCAGCAAGAGCTACAAGCTCACCGTGCCAAAGGACGCACCGGTCGCGCAGTTCTGGTCCTTCACGGTCTACGACAACGAAACTCGCTGCTTCGTCGATACCGGCGTGCCGCCCGACCGCTCGTCGCGCGACAAGATCACCAAAAATGACGACGGCTCGGTCGACCTCTACTTCGGCCCCACCGCACCGGAAGGCAAACCCGAAAGCAATTGGATCAAAACACTGCCCGGCAAGGGCTGGTTCACCTACTTCCGCCTCTACGGCCCCACACAGCCCTACTTCGACCGCTCATGGGTGCTTCCTGATATCGAACCAATGAAATGATAAAACATGAAATCACTGATTCTCATTTCGCTCGGATTCATCTCGGCATCGCTGCATGCCGCTGATCCGCTTCCTTCATGGAACGACACCGCACCCAAGCAGGCGATTGTCGCGTTTGTCAAAAAGGTCACCAAGCAGGGCTCATCCGACTTTGTCCCTGTGCCGGAGCGCATCGCAGTTTTCGACAACGACGGCTGCCTTTGGGCAGAGCAGCCAATGTATTTCCAGTTCTTTTTTGCGATGGATCGGGTCAAGGCCCTCGCGCCCCAACATCCCGAGTGGAAGGAAAAAGAGCCATTCGCGTCATTGCTCAAAGGCGATATGAAGACCGCCCTCGCGGGTGGTGAGGCTTCGCTTATGGAAATTGTCATGGCTACCCACGCAGGCCTAACCACGGAGGAATTTGAAAAGGCCGTCACCGACTGGATCACTACCGCGAAGCATCCGACGACGGGCAAACTTTTCACCGAAATGGTCTATCAGCCGATGCTGGAGCTACTCGCTTATCTGCGTGCTAACAATTTCAAAACCTTCATCGTATCGGGCGGAGGCATCGAGTTCATGCGTCCTTGGGTGGAGAAAACGTATGGTATCCCGCCTGAGCAGGTTGTTGGCTCAAACGGTGGCTTGAAATATGAACTCCGCGATGGCAAGCCAATCCTCATCAAACTTCCAGAGATCGCTCATAACGATGACAAGGAGGGCAAACCCGTCGGCATCCAACGCCACATCGGCCGCCGCCCGCTCATGGCTTTCGGAAACTCAGATGGCGATTTCCAAATGCTTGAATGGACAACAAGTGGCAGTGGTGCTCGCTTCGGTTCGCTCGTTCACCACAACGATTCCGTCCGTGAATGGGCTTACGACCGCAAATCCCATATCGGAAAACTCGATAAAGGTCTTGACGAAGCTGCAGAACAAGGTTGGACAATTGTCAGCATGAAGAACGACTGGAAAACGGTCTTTCCATAAAATATCTGTAACACCCATAACAAACACCATGACACTAAAAAACAAACTGATCGCCGAGTTTTTCGGCACCTTCTGGCTCGTCTTCGGCGGCTGCGGTAGCGCAGTCCTTGCTGCTATGTTTCTAAGCAACGGCGACAATCCGGTCCAACTCGGTATCGGCTTTGTCGGCGTATCGCTGGCCTTCGGCCTTACCGTAATGACCATGGCCTACGCCATCGGCCATATCTCAGGCTGCCACCTGAATCCAGCTGTTACAGTCGGGCTCGTTGTTGCAGGAAGACATCCGAAATCCGAACTGATTCCTTATTTCGTGGCCCAAGTCATCGGCGGTATCGCTGGAGCAGGGGTTCTCTATCTCATCGCCAGCGGCAAAGCCGGCTTCGATGCGGCGGGTGGCTTCGCTTCCAATGGCTTTGGTGATCTCTCGCCCGGGAAATACTCGATGGTTGCCGCCCTCGTCGCGGAAATCGTGCTGACCTTCTTCTTCCTGCTCATCATCCTCGGAGCCACCGACAAGCGCGCGCCCAAAGGCTTCGCACCGATCGCTATTGGGCTCGGTCTCACGCTCATTCACCTTATCGGCATCCCAGTCACGAACCTTTCCGTGAATCCTGCCCGCAGCACCGCACCGGCGCTTTTCGCAGGTGGAGCCTACATCTCCCAACTCTGGTTGTTCTGGTTGGCTCCCATCGCCGGTGCCGCTCTCGCCGGCATCGTCTATCCGTTCATCTCGGGCGGAAAAGACAAAGCCTGAAGTTCTCTAACTAAGTTTTACAAGACAGCACGCCATGAAAATACATCCTGTTGCACACACAGCTTGTAGCGCGCTGCTCGCTGTATCGCTCTTCACCACGCCAGATCAGATCGAGACTCACCTCGGCACGTTGCAATTCTTCAACGGTTTTTCCGCCGCTACGCTGGACCGTCTATGACACCGAGCGTTTCGGCCTAAAACCGTTTGAAACATCTGCATAACAGTCACCGAGCGTAGTTACACTTTAATTATTTAGGATATTTTAAATAAGTAAGAACTTCCATCATTCCAAAAGTAAATTTCTAACATTAATGAATCTAAAATTTTATGCCGTTGTTATCCTATCTATCTCGATGGGATTCGCAGTTGCTGAGACAACTCCTGCACCCATTGATTATGAAGCGAGAATAAAATCCGTGGCGACAATCAAGGAGCACATCGCTGAACGTGAAGAGCGCTTCGCATTGCTTAAAAAAGATTTGCTCGACATGGATGCAAGGCTGGAAAAACAAGTCGACGCTATCATTAAGAGACTAGCCGCAGTAACTGATTCTAACGATTCGCGTACCACGGTAGCCCGCATGAAAGATGATGTGATGGATGGATTGATTCGCAATATTTGGGTGTATCGCCAAAAGCGTGTCACAGTGTTTGAGCGTATGCGTAAAGAAAACATCGTGCCTAAGGATGAATTAGAAAAAACGCTTAAAACTTTTGACGACCATATCAACAAACGGATCAGCCAGGTGATGGAGTTAGCTAAGTCATTTCCGGGGCACCAGGATCTCAAGAAGTATGAAAGTTACGGTACGAGTTATTACGACGGCTACCAGCAAGAAGACGTTCGCATCAGCGAGGATTGGAAACAAAACCGCCGTGACAACATCTCCGGTCGCCAAGCGCGTAAGGAGATACTGACGCGATTGGAAACAGCTATTGAGACCAACCAAAACCGCCGCGCCACTATTTTAAACACGCTTGCAAACAGTAAAATATCCGAAAAAGAGAAAGCTCTGCAGCAGGAGGAACTCGGACGCACCGAAGCGACCATCGACAACCTTAAAAGCCAGCGCAGCGAACTAGTCCTCCCGAATGCGGAAGGTGGTAAGGAAGTCGGCGGAGGTGAAGCACATGACATCAAACAAATGTTAGATGATGCCCGGGCCGACCTTTCACGCGACTTCACGGACATCATGCGCAAATACAACGACCTTGAAACCGAGCGCACTCGGATTTATGAATTGAAAAATAATCTTCAGGCACGTGAGGATTGGTTAAAAAACAATCCGCCTCCCAATAAATAGAATGAAACCCCCATTTCCCCGCCTGCCGGTCCGACTCAATGGCTCTTTCAGGGGCCTCCCGCAGAAAGCAAAGTCCTAGCAGCCCGAGCGAATGGATCGCGAATGCCCCATCATACCGGCATTTTCATTCTCCACTCATTCACCGGACGCGTCGGAATGCCCTGGCCGCTTGCAGCGGCGCCACAAGATCGCGAAGCGCACCCCGCATGGCCGTCAGGCAAACGCATCCCTGCCAATTTTCACAGCCTCTAAGGGACAGGCCTTCAGTCATGGAAAAGTTCGGTGAATGGGGTATGCAGGCTATTTCTTGTCCAGCATCTTGATTTTGATGTCTTTGAACTGGAGCGTCATGGTGTGGCCGGCGTGCATTTGGATGCCGATGACGCCGTCCTTGCAGGCTTTAGGGCTGTTGTCGGTCATCTCCGTGGTGACCTGGCCGTTGATGCTGTAGGTAATGTGGTTGCCGTCGGCGATGACCACTGCGTCGTTCCATTCGCCGACGGGTTTGATTTTGGCGGCGATTTCGGCGTTGGATTTGTCGAGGGGCGTGTTGGTGCGCTTGTTTTCGGCATCCCAGACGGTTTTTTCGCCGCAGTTGCTCATGATGCCGCGGCCACCGGCGACATTGCCTTCGTCGTAGATGATTCCGGTGTAGGAATTGCCGGCGTCGATGTCAGCCTGATAGCCGCCGACGTGAAACATCTCGGGGTTGTCAATCTTACCACGGATCTGCATGCCGGAATTGCCGTCCGGGGTCACCCACTTGAAACTGTAGCGGATTTCGAAGTTGGCGAACTTCTCGGGGTTGTCTTTCGAGCACAGAAGAATCAAATTGGTCTGCTTGGAGTTTTCCTTGGTTTCGGAACACTGGATCGCGCCATCCACTACGGACCAGTAACCTTCCAGGCCTTCCCAGCCGGCGAGATCCTTGCCATTGAAAAGTGAAATCCAGCCATCGGCACCGGCGGCGGGCAGCGCTGTTTTGGTTTTTTCTTCAGCGAAGCCGACATTTGATAGGGCGCAGAGCGCCAGAACGGCAATCCAATGTGAGGATGTTTTCATAGGTTGTGGGTAGGAATTTGGTCTTGAAGTGTGGGCGTTTGAAAACGCGGTGAAGGGGACTTGAGGTGGGGAAATGAATGAATCGTTAGGGAGTCGATCAGGCAGAACCATCTGCGGCGAAGAAATAGGCAGAGCGCTATTTTTTGAACATCGGATCCTCGGGATTTCCGCGGGACATGAGGTAGGCGATGAGGTCGCGGAGTTCGTCGGTGGAGAGGGAGTTGATGAGGCCCGGCGGCATCTGCGAGGTGGGGGAAACCTTGATGGATTTCACGTCGGAGTAGTTGATGACGACGGGCTTCGCCTTCGGATCGGCGGTGTGGACGGTGACGATGTCGCCTTCGGTGATGACGAGTCCGGCGTGGGTCTTGCCGTCGTTGAGGGTGACGGTGGAGGAGCCGTATTGGTCGGAGATCACCTTGCTCGGCTCGATGATGGCTTCGAGCAGATCGCGGGCGCTGAACTTGTTCCGCACGGTGGTGAGATCCGGGCCGATGGAGCCGCCCAACCCATCGAAGTGGTGGCAGGATGCGCAGGCGGTGGCGTGCAGAAGGTTGCGGCCTGAGTTGAAATCGCGGCCTTGCATCGCGCCGTTTTCCCCGATGGCGGCGAGGGCGCTGGCAACGGTCCATGCCTGGCCCGGGCCTTTCGGCGGGGTGATGGCGAAGTCCGGCTTGGCGGCGATGGTTTCACCGGTGAGATCGGCGAGGGCGGCGCGCTCCGCCTCGGATGCGTTCTCAAGAGCCTTGTTGCGGATGTTGGTGAGGAAGCCCCCGTAGCTGGCGCCGCCGGAGAGCTTGCCGGCGTTGTTGAGGAAGGAAACGTATTCGCGGCGTTCCTTGGTGGTCCAGCCGTAGCGGACGTTGCGGAGGCTGTAAGCGTAGCCGATTTCCTGCGCCGGGGTCGGATTGTCGAGGAGCTTGCGGATGCCGCCGCCGTAGCCGCCGTTGCGTGCGACCAGTTCGAACCAATCGGGGACGACGGGTTTCGAAGGATTGCGGATCAGCTCCATCGTGCGGGAAACGACGTCGGGTGCATCGAGATGGACGAGGATCTGCGCGAGCTCGGTGTTGAGGCGCAGGGTTTTCGCGGGGAAAAGCGGATTCAGCTCGGTGATGATCGCCGCTTTTTCCGCCGCATCCGGCGCGCCGAGACGCATGAAGATGAGGCCGTAGGCGCGGAGAAGCCCGAGCATCTGGCTTTCCTCCAAACTTTTCGGGGAAAGCTCCAACAGGGAGGCGATGAGCGGCGCTTTGTATTGCTTGTCATTGCTGCGTGCGAGGGCGACGGCTCCGGTGATGCGGGCCTGGGTGTTTTTTTCCGAGAAAACTTTCGACGCCCATTCCGCAGCCGGTTGAGCCTCGATGGCGACGCGGGCGGCGTTGCGGATGAAGCGGTCGGTGCTGCCCAAGTGCGGCCATGCGGTGGCGACGGCCTTTGGATTTTTCATTCCGTGGAAGACTTCCAACGAGCGGCGCAAGGCGCGTGCCTTCGCGGCATCCGGCGGGCCGTCTCCGGTGGGCGCGGCGGTGGATTCGCTGCCGGTGTAAACGACGCGGTAGAGCGCGGACTGGGTGCCGCGGCCGCCGGTGGTGAAGTAAAGCGCACCATCATTGCCGACGATCGCATCCGTGACCGGAAGGGGCGCGCCCGAGATGAATTCCTCGGCCTTGGCCGTATAGCTCGCGCCTTGCGGAGTGAGGTGGATGGCGTAAATGGTGCCGAATGTCCAATCGAGCGCGAAGAGGGCGTCCTGATATTTCGTGGGAAACTTCGCTCCCGTGCCCATGACGGTGCCCGTCGGTGAGCCAGGCCCGATATCGACGACAGGCGGGAGGCTGTCCTCATAATAGGTGGGCCATTTCCCGCTGCCGCTGCGCCATCCGAAGTCCGAACCGCTGGTGGCATGGCAGATCCGGGTGGGGCGATACCAGGGCGAGCCCATGTCATACTCCATGTCCGCATCGTAGGTGAAAATATCGCCGAAGCGGTTGAGCGCGATGTCATATTGATTCCGGTATCCCATGCTATGGACGAAGTAATTTTTCCCGTCCGGGGTGGCCTTGCAGATCCATCCGCCGGGAGCGAGGATGTCTTTGGCGTGGCCGCTCGGGTCCCAATCGCGCGGCAGGAGGATATCCTCGCTCCATGTCGTGCTGGAGCCTTTGACGAGCGCTTGCGGGAGTGAGGTGTGGTTGCCGGCGACCACCAAGAGATTCTCCCCGTCCTTGTCGGGAATGACGGCGTGGTTGCCGTGCTCACCGCCGCCTACGGCACCGCCGAGTTCTTCCTTGGCATCCGGCATGCCGTCGTTGTTCGTGTCGGTGGCGGTGACAAGTCCCAAACCGGTGGCGTGGGCGTAGAGTTTGCCGTGAGCCCAGGTCAGACCATTGGCGCCGTTGATGTCGACAGGGATTTTTTCCACCTCCACATGGATCTCATCCTTGGTGTCTTTCACAGAAACCCGGAACAGGCCCTTGCCCCATTGATCGGAGGTGATGAAGCGGCCTGCGGCATCCTTCGTGATCGCGACCCATGAACCCTGCTCCTCGGTGGGCACCGTGTAGAGAAGCTCGGCGCGGAAACCTGGGGCGATTTTCAGTTGGTTGGTAATGGGAGCCGATCCACCGCCTGCCTTGCCGCCGGGGATGCCCCAAGGCGGTGCTCCGAGAGCCGCTATTTTTTCGGGTTGCTGCCATGCGCTATCGTCGAAGGCGACAGCTTGCCAGCCGGCGGCTTCGGTCTCGGTGAGTTTCCAACCGTCGTTTCCGGTCATGACGATTTCGCGTGCGCCGCCCTTTGAGGTGAGGACCAGCTTCGCGATCACACCGGCCGCGCCGTCCTGGTTCTCGGCCTTGATGGCGATCACGTTCTTTCCGGTTTTCGCGAGATTCGCGAGGACATTGACGTCAACCGGATTGCTCCATTCCTTGCTTTTGGCAACTTCTTTGCCGTTGATCCAAAGCGTGAGCGCATTATCGCAGGTGGCGATGATGCGAGCTGATTCGAGATTTGCGGGTGTGTTGAAAGTGGTTCTGACAAACTGGGTTTTGATCTGATCTTTGCCCCAAACCCAGGTGGGAACCGGTAAATCGTCGAGGGCATCGCCGCTGCCTGTGGACTGCGCCTGGCGGCTGATGATGAATTTTTTGGGTGCGGCCTCGATCGCGCCGATCATTGGCGGGGCGAGGAAGGAGATCAGGAGAGTGGGGATTAGTTTTTGCATGAATACTGCGGCTGGAGAGTGTTTGAGGTGGCTTATAATGCCGCTTTCGGAATTACAACGACAATTTAGGATCATGGCGGCGGGGCGAGCAACCCCCATTTCCCCGCCTGCCGGTCCGACTCAATGGCTCTTTCAGGGGCCTCCCGCAGAAAGCAAAGTCCTAGCAGCCATTGGCTCTTTCAGGGGCCTCCCGCACAAAGCAAATTCCTGCCAGCCGACCCTGCCCAGCGCCTCACCGCCGTGGAGCGTGCCAAGGTGATGCTGGATTGACTCCCCGGAGTGTCGTTGCCAGATTTCGCAGCAAGCTGGTCGAACGACGATGCCAAGGATCAAGCACAAGCTGCTGCGGCAGCAACTGGCCGACGCCATCATGGCGGATTTGCGCAAGGGCGTTTGGCAAACCAAGTTGCCGGGCATCCGTCTTCTTGCTGAACGCTATGGTGTCAGCAAGCGGACCTGTTCCGAGGCGTTGAAATTCGTTGAGCGCGAGGGATTTCTCGAACCCTCTTCTGCGAGGTCGAAACGCGGAATCAAGCTGGACAAGGTCACATTCGCAGCCGCGAATGCCGATGTCGGTCAGTTGCTGGTCATCACCGACCTCCGTGAAAAATGCAACAACAACCACTACGGGCTGTTGAACCGGGCAATGCGCTTCTGGACGGAACGCGGCGGCACCGTCCGCCATGTGGAGGCGGACTACACCCGCAAACGCTCACTCTCGAAACTGCTCAAGGATTGGTTCGAGGGAGAGACGGTGGATTGTGTTTGCATGATCGCCGGACCGCGTTCGTGGGTGCGCGCGATCGATCAGGTGGGAGTGCCGGTTTTCCTGTATGGCGGCAGCAAGACGGATACGAAGAACTGCAGTATCGCGGGCTATGGGCTGGCTGGTGCGCTGGACAAAATCATCGCATTTCTCACAAACTGCGGACACAGGCGGATCCTGCTGCCCTGGCACCGCGCCTATGATGGCATCGGGATGTGCATCGACGCGTTTGTCAGGGGCATTCCAGGCGTCTCGAAAAAGCAGGCTGCGGTGATGGTGCCGTTGGTGGATCTGCTGAGTCCGGAGGACTACAGCCGTTTCTGGAGCGGCGTGCTGGTGACCGCTGAACCCACTTGCGTGTTGCTCCACAACTCGTTGGAGGCAATTTCCCTCGTGAGTTTTTGCGCGGCCAAAGGTATCCGCATTCCGAAGGATTTATCGGTTTTTGTGATCGACGGCAGTGAGTTGATGGAATGGTTCTCGCCGCAGTTCGCCCATCTGGGTTTCGACAATGATGCGGAAATCAAGGTGTTCGAGCGCTGGGTGAAGAGCGGTTTCCCGGCCGGTATCAGTTACGATACCGGCTTCAAACTCGTGCAGGGTGCCTCGGTGGCGAAAATCTAATCCCATGAAAGCCTTCCAACATTCTGTGACACCGCAGGTCGCCGCCCTTTGACTCGGCATGGTGTCTGCGGAGATCCCGTATTTCCTCAAGGACCGTGCCGCCCTCTATCAAAAGTCGCGAACCATCATCAGTTCTCCACGCCTTCCACACGGAAGAAATTCTTCGAGGCACTGACCGGCACAGTGGCCTTCATCGGTTGATAGATTCCGTAGGGTGACTGATCATCCTGACTTCCGTCATTTTCGATGATGAAGGGAGCGGTTCCCGGCACCCACTCGGTCCACGAATTGGCAAGCGTGGCGTTTTCCAGCAGTTTGTAGGTCGGAGCACCCGCGCCGGTGCGTTGCGTCCAGCGGATCACCAGCCCGTTGGTGGTGCGCTCGGTGGTCGTGAGGGCTCCATTGTTCAATTCAGGATCCTTGCCAAAGAGGAACTCTTGCAGGTTGGTGAAACCGTCGCCGTCAGCATCATCGTTCCTGCCGCGCTTGTTCACATCATCAATCCGAAGCGACCACGCATCATAGCCGGCCGGGCCGGTGGTCACTTGAATGACGCCCGCTCCGGCGAACCGAACGTCGTCGATATTCGTGGCACCGGAACCGGTGGCTCCATAGGTGCCTGCGTTCTGTTGGATGCCGGCGATGTAAAGCGTGTCCACCACTTCCACGGCGGGATCAACAGGTTCGGTGATTTCCACTTTGGAGCTGCCATTGATATCAAGTCGACCGCCATCAGGCAGCGAGTCGCCATCCACACGGAGAGTGCCCGAGGTGACGGTGGTGGGTCCGCTGTAGGTGTTGGTTCCCGTTAGGGAAAGCACGCGGTCAGCAGCGCTGGCCTGGACTTCGAGGCCGAAGCCGCTTCCACCGTCGGAGATCACGCCGGAAATGGTGCTGACGAATGTCGCGCTGGGGCCGAAGACCTGGACGCGACTGTTGCCGGCAAGGGTGAAGTTTCCACTTGCGGTCACGCCACGCATGCGGAGTGCTCCGAAGGGACCGCCTCCTTCCAGCCAGCCGTTGCCGGTGATGGTGACGTTCCGGTCATAGGTATAGGTGGCGGTGGCGAAGTCAGAGCCCGAAGAGTTCAGAAACAACTGGCCGCCGTTGAGCACGTTGATCCCGGTTGCAGAGGCGAGTTGGTTGGCTGCGGTGATCTGGAGACGGCTGTCATCGATCAACACGCCACCCGTGAAGGAGGAAACGCCGGAGATGCCGGAAAAGTCGCCCACCCCGCTGACGCCCGTGCTGCGAAACGAAAGAGTGCCGCTGCCGGAGAAGACATTGGGAACCGTGGTGGTGCCCCGGAAAACCTCGAATGTGGCCCCCGTGGCAATGCTGACCGGGCAGGTGCTGGCGATGGAGCCCGTGGTGCCATTGCCTACGATAAGGCTGCCGCCATTGACAACTACGGAACCTGTAAAGTCGTTGTTTGTCAGGATGACGGCTGATCCGGAGCTGTTCTTGGTCAGGCCGGTGGCTCCGCTGATCTTACCGATGCCGCTGAAGGTGTAGTTCGTCGTGGGGTTGTTGATGACGACCGACTCCGGTCCGAGCGTGCCGCTCAGCACCACGGTGCCGACAGGATCGGTGTCATTGAAGGTCACCGCATCGCCGAGGGCGAAGTTGTTGTCCTCTTCCACCCAGTTGTTGGCGAGCACGTCCCATGCGGTGGATTCGGCGGCATTCCAAGTGCGGGCAGTGCCGGAAACCAAGGTCACCTCGACGGACTGCATGCCGATGTTTTCAGAAAATGTCGCGCGCAGTCCCGGGCCGGCTGATAGATTTGCGAGGCTGCCGGGCGTCAGCGCGGAGGTGTAGTACAACACCGTCTGAGGCGTTCCAAACGCCGGAATCGCATCGAACTTAACGGTGGTGGGCCCTGTGATGTCCACAGTATCCCCTTCCACGGCGGCGGAAGCGATGAGTCCGTTGATCGAGATCGCGGAACCGGTCTCGAGTGTGAGTGTTCCGGATGTGACACCCACGCCGCCGACCGCAGCACCGCTCTTGACCGTGATGTTGGAGGTGGTGGTGGACGAGAGGTTCAACTGGCCCTCATTGACGGTGGTGGGTCCGCTGTAGGTGTTGGCACCGCCGAGGACGAGGGTTCCAGGTCCGGTTTTGGACAGCGTTTGAGTGCCGGTGCCGCCAAGCAGCGCGTTGGCTCCGGTGCTGAAGGTAATGCCGCTGGCTACGTCAATGGTCGCACCCGCATTCATGGTCATGACGACGTTGCCGATGGTCGTGGCCAATGCATTGGTTACCTTGAGGGTGCCGCCGTTGAAATTGAGATTCGCCGCTCCCGCTCCCACTTTGGTAATCGAGCGCGATGTCTCGATGACCCCGCCGGAGTTGAGATTCACTATCCCGTTGGAGTTACCGTTCGCAATGACGAATGCGCCGGTATTATTGTAGGTTAATGTGCCGGAAACATTCAAGGTGGCTGTGTCGGCCGCCGTTTTGCCCTGACCGACAAGGAGACTGCTGCCGCTGGTTCCGGTCAGACTATAGGAAGTGCCTGCTCCCACGGTCAGCGTTCCTTGCCCGAAGATTGTTACTCCAGTTTGGGTGGTATAGCCGGAACCAGTTCCGGACAATTCCACCGTGCCTATGCCAGATTGACCGATTCGGTGAAATCCGGCCGTGCCCGCGGAAATGACCGCTCCGTTCTTGATTTCCAGTTTGGCACCGTTGATCAGGTTGACCTCATTATTCCACGTGCTGTTGGCATTGACGGTAATTGTATTGGCACCTGTGAAGGAGTAGTTGGCGCCACTCACATTGAGCCTGCCGAGCGAGAATGTTCCGCCCAATGTCACCGTGCCGCCACTCCCCCCAAAGGTCGCGTTGTCGGAGGTGGTCCAGGATGACACCGCGACGGTGCTATCCGTGCCGGTGTTCGTTCCCGTAGCTAGGTCATCCCAGAACGTGTTGGTAGTGTTCCAAGTTTCGGTGCCGCCGAGACCGGCAGCAGCCCCATTCACATCCCACTGATAGTCTGCGGCGGATGCGGCGGCGGTCAGGGAGAGGGTGACGAAGAGAGTGGAAAGGAGCGTGTTTCTTGGTTTCATGGACGAAGGAAAGTTGGAGGTTTCAACGATTGGAGCTGGATTCGACGGGAAAATGCGCGGATCAGGAACGGCGGCGGCGGAGAAGGACAACGAGTCCAATTCCGCCGAGCAAGGCGGCAGCAGGCTCGGGAACGACGGTGAGGGTGCCGTTGGTGGCGAGGTTGTTCTGCCAGCTCAGACCGGTGCCGGTGAGGTCAGGAAGGTTGAGCGTGCTGAAGGTTCCGGAGAAGGAAGCTCCATCGAACAAATTGAACACCATGCCGTTGGTGAAGTTGGTGTTGGCTCCACCGTAGAGCACGTTGAGGATGCCGCCGTAAGTGATGGCTCCAAAGACGTTGGCGAGGTCCGAGGCGCGATTCAGTCCAAGACCGAGTGTAGGATCGATTTCGAAATCCGAGGTACCCGCGAGAGTGAGGGTTTGAGAAAAATTGAGCGTGCCGATTGAGTTGCCGGGAGCGAGAGCGCCGTTGATCGTCGCTGCGCCTCCGACCGTGCCGGTGCCGCCGAGTGTCGCACCGGAATTGACGGTGACCAAGCCGGTGGAGGTGCTGCCGTTGATGACGAGCTTGCCCGAGGAAACGGTGGTGGGTCCGGTATAGATGTTGTCGGCCGAGAGTGTCAGCGTGCGGTTTCCTGCGGTGGTGATGCCGAAATCACCGGATATTTCACCTGAAATGGTGCTGACGAAAGAGTCGCTGGGCCCGAATGTCTCAATGCGGCTGTTGCCGGTCAGGGAAACGTTGCCACTGAGGGTCACGCCGCGCATGCGCAAGGCCCCGAATGGACCACCTGTCTCGTTCCAGCCGTTGCCGGTCATGGTGAGGTTTCGGTCATACGTGTAGGTCGTGGTGTCGAAGTCGTTGGTTGTGGTGTTGAGGAACAACTGGCCACCATTGAGCACGGAGATGCCGCTCGCCGAGGAAAGCTGGTTGGCTGCCGTAATCTGCAGGCGGGCCTTGTCCACGGAAACGGCCCCCGTGAAAGTGGATGCTCCCGACAAGCCGCTGTATTCGGACTGGCCGATGATCCCGGTGCCGAGAAACGACAACGTGCCCGAGCCGCTGATCCCATTGCTGACGGCAACACCGGTGGAACTGCTGAACCATTCCGCTGTGGCTCCGGACGCGATGCTTACCGCGCTTCCGGAGGCAATCGAGCCGGTGGTTCCGCCAGCCCCGATCTGGAGTTTGCCCAGGTTCACGTTGGTCGCGCCGGTGTAGGTGTTGGTGGCGGACAGCGTGAGCGTGCCATTGCCGGTTTTGGTCAACGCGATGGCATTTTCGTTAGTGCCCGTTCCGCCGATTCTACCCGCGAAGGTGTTCGTTCCGGAGGCCAAGTTCACGGTCAGGGTGGAAACCGAGGCGTTGCCGCCGCCGACAATGGCGTTGGCAGTTCCGGTGCCCGTGGTGGTCAGGCCGGCGATGGTCGCCGAGTTGGCGGCTCCCGAGTTGCCGAGAATCAGCTTGCCGCTGGTGGTGCCGTTTCCCAGGTTCAAGGTTGTCGAGCTGCTCAGCGAGCCAGTCAACTGCAGCGCTCCGTCTCGGATGTCCGTCGCGCCGGTGTAGGCGGCGGCTCCAGGGATCGTCAGCGTACCCGCACCAGTTTTTGTTAATACTTGGGCACCGGTGCCCGCGAGCAGCGCGTTGGCACCTGTGGAGAAGGTGATGCTGGAGCCGATGTCGAAGGTCGCACCGGCATTCATCGTCATGACGACGTTGCCGATGGTTGTGGCCAATGCATTGGTTACCCTGAGGGTGCCGCCGTTGAAATTGAGATTCGCCGCTCCCGCTCCCACTTTGGTAATCGAGCGCGATGTCTCGATGACCCCGCCGGAGTTGAGATTCACTATCCCGTTGGAGTTACCGTTCGCAATGACGAATGCGCCGGTATTATTGTAGGTTAATGTGCCGGAAACATTCAAGGTGGCTGTGTCGGCCGCCGTTTTGCCCTGACCGACAAGGAGACTGCTGCCGCTGGTTCCGGTCAGACTATAGGAAGTGCCTGCTCCCACGGTCAGCGTTCCTTGCCCGAAGATTGTTACTCCAGTTTGGGTGGTATAGCCGGAACCAGTTCCGGACAATTCCACCGTGCCTATGCCAGATTGACCGATTCGGTGAAATCCGGCCGTGCCCGCGGAAATGACCGCTCCGTTCTTGATTTCCAGTTTGGCACCGTTGATCAGGTTGACCTCATTATTCCACGTGCTGTTGGCATTGACGGTAATTGTATTGGCACCTGTGAAGGAGTAGTTGGCGCCACTCACATTGAGCCTGCCGAGCGAGAATGTTCCGCCCAATGTCACCGTGCCGCCACTCCCCCCAAAGGTCGCGTTGTCGGAGGTGGTCCAGGATGACACCGCGACGGTTGTGTCCGTGCCGGTGTTGGTGCCCGTCGCCAGGTCATCCCAGAAGGTATTCGTCGTATTCCATGTGCCCGTGCCGCCGAGATTGGCAGCAACCCCATTGACGTCCCACTGGTAGTCTGCGGCGGATGCGGCACCGGCGATCGAAATGAGCAGGAGACTGGGGAGGATGAGTGGTTTCATGGCAATCGCTCTGGTTTTTTTGGTGCCTAATTCCTAACATCGCCAGTGCGAAAGCACAGGCTTTGCTGGGTCCCGAAGGGGGACAGATTGAAGGTCGTCGGTCGCTCCCCATCCGGCCTCGTGCGCTCCTGTGTGGCTCAACCGCCGGACAGGTTCGTCTTGCAGGTCTTGCTTGCGTTCCTGTTGTCACGCAGGTGGGAAACAGGCATCACTTGGCGGGCTTCCCGGCGGCGATCACCGCTCCGGCCGCGCCGAAATCGAGAATCATGTGGGTCGGGGCGAAAAAGTTCGTGCCCATCAGGCCGACGACCGGCTTGCCTTCGATCTCCTTCATGGGACGGCCGTCCTCGATGACGAAAAACGGCATGTCCGGCACCTTCACCACGCCGACGACCACATCCTTGATGGTGGCGATCCTCTGCTTGTCGCTCTTTTCCTCAAGGCTGCTGATGGAGCCCTCGCGCTCCTCGATTTCCGCGCCGATCGATTTGGCGAAATCCGCGCGCAGAGTGGTCGCGTTCGCTCCGGTGTCGCAGAGGAAAAACACATCCTTGCCGGAGACTTTGGCACCGATATGGAAACGCCCCTCGAACTCGACCATCGGCACGACCGGATAGCCGTACTGGCGGTAGAGCCCGGCCAGCCCACCCTCGATTTTGGCTTTGGGCGCAAGCAGACGGTTTTTGTCGAAATCGACAACGATCCTCCCGGCTTTCAGAAAACCCCGACCCAGTTGGCCTCGCGGCATGCCATCCGCGGCAAGGGGTGCGAAGCTGGATAGATCGAGGAAATGCAGATTCTGGTCGCGGATGACAGTGGGGCCGACCTTGAAGCATCCGACCTTCGCCTGATAGAGGGTTTGCGCTTTTCCCGTCGCTCCGCTGGCCGTGCCCACCTTCCGGAGATCGAGCTTCTTGTCCTTGGCCACGGCCTCATCGACGATGATCGTGTCCGCTCCGGAATCCACGACCATGCAGACCTTGGTGCCATCCACATCGGCCTCCACGGTGAGTCGATGGTCATCGTCGGGCTTTCTGACCGGAACCTCGATGGTGTATTTGGCAATGGCCTCTTCAAGTCCTGAAACCCGGACGGTTTCCGGTTGTCCCGCAGCGGGAAACAACGAGAGCCAATGGACGAACAGCGCGACGACGAGTGGAGATTTTTTCATCGGAAAGGTCACAAACAGGACGGTCAAGCCTGGTTGACGTCCTGCCGAATGCAATCGCCGCAGTCAGGGCTCTGCTGGGCTATCGGCGGGGTCAGTTGCCGCAGGATTTTCACCTGAAGACCACGGCAGCTCTGAATCCAACGGGTGTTCAGGGCTCGGAATTCCTGAGCAGGAGTCAAAATCTGTCACACTCCATGGCCCAGTAAAATGTCCAGATGAGGTGTTGGCCCTGAAATCGTGGGCATCATATTCCGGTTCACCATACCCCGAAAACCACAACCCCATGAAACTACCCATCATCTCCATCATCGTCGTCCCGGCTGTTCTGGGACTCAGTAGTTGTGTCGTCGAAACCGCCGGAGGCCGCGGAGGATACGACGATTCAATCCCATCGCATTCCTACTCCGGCAGCCGGGCCCAGATCCATGAGCGCGCCTATCGCATTGGCCGCAAGGACGCTCGCGAAGGACTCATATTGCAGTCGAGCCGTCACAGCAGCGAGTATTCGCAAGCGGATCGCGTGGCATGGGCCGAGAGTTATCAGAACGGCTACTACTCCATTCCCGCCTCCGAACGTGGTGCTGGAAAATACGGTTCCAAACCTTCCTCCGGTTCGACCAACTACGGTGGCAAGAGCATCGAATACAAGCGTGGCTACAACGACGCCATGAAGGGCTATGCCTTCGATCAGAACCGCCATCCTCAGGACTACAAGGACGGTTACCGTGCCGGTGAGGCCAGCCGCTAGGACCACGGTGGACGATTCTTGGTGCGCTTTACTTCGTTGTCAAAAGCCCCTGCAATCCCCGCCATGCCGAACGAGATCTACCTGGATACCCTGGACCTTTCCTCGACCGATGCCGGATGGGGCGGCCGGGAGTCTGTTCCACCACCATCGGTCACCCCGGTGAAACTGAACGGGCTGGAGATCCATCGGGGAATCAGGACCCACGCGGGGAGTTGTCTGCGCTTCGCACTCGAAGGCAGAGGCTCGCGCTTTCAGGCCATCGTGGGTGTCGATCAAAGCGCACCGGTCTGGTATCCGGCGCATCGTTTCAAGGTCGTCGGCGATGGATTGACCTTGTGGCAAGGCCCAGGCATGCGACCTGGCAACGAGGCGGTGGAGGTGGATGTGGCATTGGAGGGTGTTTGTTTGTTAGAGCTGGTGGTCGAAGATACTTCCGGTCTCGACGCGCCGGACCTTGTCGTCTGGGGCGACGCCCGCGTAAGTGTGGCTGGTGAAGCGCCGCGGGTTCTAACCAATCCGGAGATTTCCCTGGAAGGCAAACATCACGAGTGGAGCTTCAGAGTGCGCGGCAAGCGGGTGTTTCTCCAGCGCTTCGGCCTCAAGTTCGTATTGCCAGGCACGGCCTGGGGGCAGCCGATCTATCCAACGCAGTGGGATTTTCCGGCCCGTGAAAACGCGATCTCGCTCATCCAGGCGGATGGAAACCTGTCGCTCGATCTCGAATACAAGAGTCACCGGCTGATTGAAGAGGAAAATGGCAAAACCGGCGTGGTCTTCCTTCTTTCCGATCCGCTCTATCCGGTCGAGGTGGAGTGCCACTATCAGCTCCACCGCGGGACCGATGTGATGGAAACGTGGACTGTCGTGAGGAACTCCGGGCAATCCCAAGTGGTGGTGGACCGCGCGCGTTCCATCTATTTGGAAATCGAAGCCCGCGATCCGCATTTGACCTGCTTTACCGGAAGCTGGGGGGCGGAGGCGTTGATGTCCGAATCTCCGGTTGGCATCGGTGTGCGGGAGATCCGCAGCCGCACCGGGACACGCACCGCGCAGCCAGCGCATCCGGGCTTCGTGCTGGCAACCGACGGTCCCGCATGCGAGGAATCCGGCGAGGTTTTGTTAGGCTGCATCGCGTGGTCCGGCAATTGGTCTCTTACGCTTGAACGAGGACACTCGCCGAAGGTGGTGCTGACCGCGGGCTACGATCCGCATCTCTCGCGTTATCCGTTGGCGCCGGGTGAAACATTGGAAACTCCCCGGGTCGTGCTCGCATGGAGCGACCGCGGCAAGGGCGATGCCAGCCGCCGCCTGCACCGCTGGGCGCGCACGGGCGGATTGCGCGGCGGAGACGAACCCCGGCGCGTGCTGCTGAATTCGTGGGAAGGGGCCTATTTCACTTTTGATGCTCCGTTAATCAAGAGGATGATCAGCGATGCCGCCGACATGGGCATCGAGTTGTTCGTGCTCGACGACGGCTGGTTCGGCCGCAAACACCCGCGCAACGGCTCAGCCGCGGGCCTCGGCGACTGGATGGAGAACACGGAGAAACTTGAGGGCGGGATCGAAGCTTTGTTAGATCATGCGGAGCGCGAAAACATCGACTTCGGCATCTGGGTGGAGCCCGAAATGATCAACCCGGTTTCCGAACTCTATGAAACCCACCCCGAGTGGGTGATCCAGCTTCCCGGCCGCATGCAGCGCCAGCAGCGCAACCAGCTCGGGCTCGATCTGAGCAACCCCGCCGTGCAGGATTTCATCATCGGCTTCATGGATGATTTGTTAGACAGGCATCCCCGCATCCGCTTCGTCAAGTGGGACTGCAACCGTGTCATCAGCGATCCGGGTTCTATCCACCTCGGAGCGCATCAGCAGGAACGCCTGTGGATCGACTATGTGAGAGGCTACTACCGCACGTTGGAGGTGATCACACAGAAGCATCCCGCCGTGACTTTCCAGGTCTGCGGCTCCGGCGGCGGTCGAACGGACTACGGTTCGATGACCTATCATCACGAGTTCTGGACCAGCGACAACACCGACGCCCTGGAGCGGATCCGCATGCAGTGGTCGTTCGGGCACTTTTTTCCCGCGTTGTCGATCGCCGCGCATGTCACCGAGGTTCCCAACCACCAGACCGGGCGCGTCACGCCGATCAAATACCGCTTCGATGTGGCGATGACCGGGCGACTCGGATTCGAACTTCGTCCTGAGCGTGTCCCTGCCGAGGACCTCGAGTTTTCACGACTTGCACTTGCCGTTTACAAACAGATCCGGCCCATCGTGCAATTTGGTGATCTCTATCGGCTTTCGTCACCCTGCGGAAATTCCGTCGCCGCATTGATGTATCTGCAAGAGGGATGTGGTGTGTTCTTCGCCTTGCTGCTAGGACTTTGCTTTCTGCGGGAGGCCCCTGAAAGAGCCATTGCTGCTAGGACTTTGCTTTCTGCGGGAGGCCCCTGAAAGAGCCATTGAGTCGGACCGGCAGGCGGGGAAATGGGGGTTGCCTCGGCAGGGAACTCGGGTTGTTCCACATCGATGAAATGGTCGGCCAGGGCCTCGTCCTCTGGAAACCCAAAGGCGCGCTGGTCCGCCGCGCGCTCCAGGACTTCATCACCGAAGAACTCGACAAACAGGGATACAGCCAGGTCTTCACCCCGCACATCGGCAAGCTCGATCTCTATCGGACTTCCGGCCACTTCCCCTACTATCAGGAAAGCCAGTTCCCGGCCATCGCCGAGCGCGACGTGCTGGAGAAACTCGCCGACGAGGATGCGACTTGTGCCACGCTGATCAACGGCCTGTCGGAGGGAACCTACGAAGGGTATCTGCTCAAGCCGATGAACTGCCCGCACCACATCAAGATCTACGCGAGCGACCCTCATTCCTACCGCGATCTGCCCGTTAGACTCGCCGAATTCGGCACGGTTTACCGCTGGGAACAATCCGGCGAACTCGGCGGCATGACCCGCGTCCGCGGCTTCACCCAGGACGACGCCCACCTGTTCTGCACGCCCGACCAGGTCGCCGCCGAAGTCACCGGCTGCCTCGACCTCGTGAAAAAGGTGCTCAGCACACTCGGCATGAACGACTACCGCGTCCGCCTCTCGCTGCGCGACCCGGACAGCGACAAATACGTCGGCTCCGCGGAAAACTGGGACAAGGCCGAGGCCGCGCTGCGCGAAGCCGTGCAAACGCTCGGCGTCGAATACACCGAGGAAATCGGCGAGGCCGCCTTCTACGGTCCCAAGATCGACTTCGTGGTCAAGGACGTGATCGGCCGCGAGTGGCAGCTCGGCACCGTGCAGGTCGACTACAACCTGCCTGTTAGGTTCGGCCTCAGTTATGTCGGCGCGGACAACCAGCCGCACGTGCCCGTGATGATCCACCGCGCGCCCTTCGGCTCGATGGAGCGCTTCACCGGCCTGCTCATCGAGCACTTCGAAGGCAAATTCCCGACCTGGCTCGCCCCGGAACAGGTGCGCATCCTGCCGATCTCCGAAAAAACCCTCGAACACGCCGAAGCCGCCGCCGCCAAACTCGCCGACGCCGGCGTGCGCCTGACGGTCGACCGCACGAGCGACAAGATCGGCGCCAAAATCCGCAACGCCCGCCTCGACCGCGTCCCCTACATGCTCGTCATCGGCCAGCGCGAGGCCGAGGAGGGCACGGTTTCCGTTAGGCACCGCGACAAGGACGACCTCGGCGCGAAACCGCTCGATGAATTCATCGCGGAGATCACCGCCGAGATTCATGGTCGGAGCCTCTGAGACCGGCGCGCGTGATTGACCAAGCAACCATGATCTGTTCGTTATTCACGCATGGAGCTCCCACCATCCACCGGAATCAAATGGCTGATTGCGTTCACAATGCTTGGCGCCGGATTTTGCCGGGCCGGGCTTGGATCGATCGATTGGGAATACGGCATCAACCAAGCCAGTTGCGCGCCGTCATGGACCTTTGATGGCTTGTTGGTGACAAATTCACGGGGCACCATTTGTGTGAACTCCTCGCCGTTCGTCACCAACAACACCCAATCCGCCAACGATGTGGCGGGCTTGGTCGTGCGGCATGTGAACGGCAAGACCTTCACCCCGCTCACCATCGACCTCGGCGAGTATTCTTCCACGTCCAACACGGATCAGGAAATGCTCTTCATCGGCCACATGTCCGGTGGCGAAACGGTATCGACCGGTTTCATGCTCGACCTCATCGCGGACGGGGCCGGCGGCGCGGATGATTTTCAATCTTTCGCCTTCCCGCCGGAGTTCGCGGACATCGTTCGTCTGGAGGTGCCCAACACCAAGTGGCGCTTCGACAATCTCACATTCTCCACGGTGATTCCGCCGGCCCTGCCCGCCGATCAACGGCTGGGGCCGGCATTCACCAGCGCCGTCGAACTTTACTCCAAGTCGATCCATGACAACACGCTGGTGATCGGGGCCGACTTTCAGTTGGTGTCCGGCTTCCAACCAACCGCGCCGACCAGAACAAAATTCATCGCTCCCGAGGCTACTGCGTTTCTTTCCTCCACCCTTTCCCCGCACTATGACAGGGCTGACAAGGCGTTGTATTACAAACAATCCGGCAGCGATAGCATCAGGAAATACAAGGCGGGAGTGGTCTCGGATGCGGCGCTTCTCAATGACCCGCTGGGATTGGGAATCACGGTCGAATCAATTTCCAAGCCCCGTGCGGCGGGGGGACGCCTGTTGTTCATGGGGATCAACTCCCATGGCGGGGACAGCTACTACCTTTTCGAGAAGAAAAACGGCGTCACCACCGCGCTCGTTACGCCACAAACTCCGCTGCCGATCGGCAACTCCACATCCACACCACACTATTTCCCGCGCGAGATCATCATTCGTCCGGACGGCTGCGCGTTCGACACCTCGCTTGATTCGAGTCCGACGGATTGGCGATTGTATGCCTCCTTCAATGGCGGCCCGATCCAGTATGTCATCGGTGAGACGGACCCCATCCCCATGGGTGAATACTATGATATTGTGAAGGATATCGAGCGCTTCGAATACACTCCGACCGGGGAAATCAAAGTCCGGGCACAAATGAGGGATGGTTTCTGGTGGTTGGTTTTCGATAGCTCGGGCTATGTTCGCCGGGAAGAGGTTTTCATCACCGTGGCACCGGAGAATGCCGGCAGGCAGGTGACTGGGGAACGGTTTCCCACCGTTGCAGGAGCCGTGTTTCTTGATACCCATGAGGAGATTTTTCGCGAGCATGACGGACGTTTTTTCCGGGTCGTCGGTGTGGGGGATGAAATCAATGGCGAGACGATTTCCTATCTCGAATACAAGGCGGCGGGAGAAACGCTTCCGCTGCGGGTTCTCGTCGAGGTCCGCTACGAATCCTCTCCGGGAACTGCACGAATCCTGGAACTGACCCTCGCTGCTCCGGAGAAACTGCCGCCTCGCTTTGGTGCCACCTACCTGCATCCTGAATCCGGTGATCTTTTCATTCCATTGAGCCACCTCACTCACGGACGCGAATACTGGGTGCGCGGATCCGCGAACCTCAGGGACTGGACGGATCTTTGGCGGATCGAGGCGGTTGTCCCCCTGCAGCACGTCGTCATTCCGCCGGATCGATTGGATTCACCCTCGTTTTTCAGGGTGGAGGAGCGTTGATTTGCCTTTTGTAATGAATCCTGCGGAGCGCGGAGTGGCGCTTTGAAAGCGCCATGAATCACAAGAATTCGTGACTGGCAGAAACCCCTGGGAGCGGTGAAAATCCCCGCAGCATGAGATTGTTCAACAGTTTTTTCCGGCATGCCGGAGGGTTGGTTTGCACCCTGGCGGTGGGGCTGGCTTCTCCGGCCCGTGGCGCGGAAACCATCGTGGTCGAATCCGAAGTGGTCGGAACCACGCCGGTGGCTCTGGGATACAACCTCGGCCACTTCCTCGAAGGATCGAACGCGGCGAACTGGTTTCGTCATGCCGGGGTGGATGCGGCGCGGCTTTTCATGAGCGCATCTGACCTTGAACCGGTCGATGACCTGACGCCGGTGGGCGACGGAGTGACCGACGGGGCCACGTTTTTCGCTCGCCGTACGTTGCTGCGGGCAAATGCGGCGGACGCCGCTGCACCACTCAACGCGGATTATGTGAACTGGAATTCCTTCACCACCAATCTGGGGAAGCTATCGACCGGCAACAACGTGCTGCGCTACAGCCATGTCCTAGGAAGCTTGCGCGATCTGGGTGTCGAGGTGTTGGTCAATCTGACTGCCTCGCCGGCGCGCTTTCCGCTGGCCGATTTCGACGACTGGGCGGGACGCTGGGAGTTGTGGCAGCACTACTACGCGGCGTCCTACCTGCTCGCCCGTGATTATGGAGTGCGGCGCTTCTCGATGTATAACGAGCCGAATGGATCCAGCCTGACCGAGGCGCAGTGGCACGAACGCTTGCGGGTCTGCAGCGATGCGATCCAGGCTGCGATCGCCGACATGAACGCCCGCCACGGCCGCGCGCTGGTGGCGCAGGTTTTCGCCCCCACCACCGCCAATGGCGCGGAAAAATACGACACTCCGGGGAGCGACGTGTGGGGTTCGACCGCCGTGCGCAACCGCCACCTGCGGCTGGATGGCACCAGCGGGACGTCATGGATGAACCTGCATGCTTACAGTTATCAGAAATACACCACCCGGCAGATTGCAGAGGACGGCTTTTCCGGGTTTCTCACCGACTACGATGCGCTGCGCGGATTGATCGATGCCGACATGCCGGGCGAGCCGCGCCTGCCACTGGCGCTCACCGAGTTCAACGTGCGGACTGGTGCGGGCTACGATGCGGTCACCTCGACCTTGGACAGCCCGGCGGATTTCGCCTCGCTGGGCGCGAGTCTTGTCGGATTGGCGGGGCGGGGGATGGAGCAACTTTACCTGTTCAAGTTCGCCCAGACGGCTAGTGATTCGTTTTACGGGGTGGCGAAAAACGGCACGCACTATTGCCAGAATACTTCCGGATCGCTGCGCCAATATGGCGGAGCCACAGGTGGGGCGGAAGTTTACCGGCTGTTCGTCAAAGCGGCGCGCGGGGCCCGGCCAATCCACCGCATCACCGCCAGCGCCGGGGCATCGCCGGGAATCAACCGCGGGCTCTGGAGCCTGGCCACCCACGATGCACCCGCCGGTTTCCGGCATGTCTTTCTGGCCAACCGCGATGACACCAGCATCCCGCTCGAAATCGATTTCTCAGCCATCGGCATCCCGCTGGGAAATCCGTTTTTCATCGAGCAAGTCAGCACGACCCGCCACGGCGGGGTGGAGCTCCGCGGGCAGTTGGCCGCAGGCAAAACCGGCCCGCTGGAGATGCCGGGCCTCTCGGTGTGGCTGGTCACCGTGCCCGAAAGAACGGCCATTGTGACCACTCATGACGCCGAGGCGGACACCCAACTCGGTGAGGGTGCGGCGGCGGCCGGTGGCGCGCTCGACCCGCTCGAGGTGCGCGCCGACGGCACGGTGGCCGGCCGGCGGGTGGCCTTGATCCGGCTGCCGGTGCCGGCGGCCGACATCGCGGGACTGCGCCGGGTGTTGTTGGAAATGGATGTGGCCTCCAGCGCCGCGGGCACCTCCGCCCAGGCCCATGTCTATGGAATCGAAAACAACGGGTGGTCCGAGGAATCGCTCACTTGGCAGCAAGCTGCAGCGTTTCTCAAATCCGGCGTGCCGCAGGGCAATCGCATCGAACACAACGTCGTCACCGGCCATGGCGGGGTCGCCCGCATCCTCGGCCAGCTCGGTGCGGATTCGGATGTGATGACCCGCATGGGCATCGACGTCACCGATTTCGCGCTCACCCGCAGCGATGGCATGGCGACGTTTCTGATCGTGCAGGAGCATCGCTGGGATGTCGCGCAACCGTCGTTGGCAAGCGGCGACACCCAGGCGGCCGGGCTGCGGATCCGCTCGCGTGAGAGCGGCAGCGGCACACCGCCACGCTTGGTGACGGTCCATTCATCGTCGCCGCCGGTGATCGAGAGCCATCCGCAATCGGTCACCGTGCCCGAGGGCTCGCCGCTGGTGCTCGAGGTGGAGGCCGCCGGACTCGGGCCGATCGAGCACCAGTGGCGCCGGAACGGTGTGGTGCTCGCGGGGCAAACCGCAAATTTGTTAGAGGTTCCCGCCGCAACCAGCGCGGACTCGGGCGATTACGACGTGGTGGTGTCCAACCCGTTTGGGTTCGCAACCAGCGAGCTGGCACGGGTAAGGGTGTTCGTTCCTGGCACCGCGCAGGTCGCGCGTGAAGCCACCGTGCGCGGCGGTTCCTCCGCCAATCAGGACGTGGACGAGGCCGCAGACGGCTACCTGATGGTAAAACACGCCAACGACCTATCGTTCGCCCGCAAATCGTATTTCCAGTTCGAGCTACCGCCGGGTCGCGCCGATCCGGACGCTCCAGCAACTTTGACGCTGCGTTTCCAAAACTCCTTCTCTCACCAGATCCGGCTGTGGTCGCTATCCGGTTTTCCCGCCCCGCTTGACCCGGCAATGACCTGGAACCAGGCACCGGCCAACTCGACCGGCGACAACGAATTGCTGACCACCGGCACGCCAAGCGCCACGATGCGGGCGGATTCAACCCGGATCGCCCCCGGCTCGGCCCTCACTCCCTATGCATTCAATCTGCCGCGTTTGGGAGATATCATGGAGAACAACCGCGTGACGGTGGTGCTCGCGGGCGTGGACGACAGCCGCAACAATTCAGGTGGCTTGCGAGTCGCGCCGGACTCCGTGACGCTCGACTATCAGGTTCTGGCGCTTGCCTCGCCCTGGCGGGCTTGGCAGGTGGCGCGGTTTGGGAATGAGGCGGATGACCCGCTGGTCGCCGGACCGGCCGCCGACCCGGAGCGCGACGGGATCGTCAACCTGCTGGAATACGCACTCGGCGGCGACCTTGGCAGCGCCGACCATGCGTTGCTCCCGGTCATTGGCACCGCTGGCCAGGACATTGAGATCCGCTTTCCGCGCAATCCTGCCGCCGCCGACGTCATTGTCACCTGCCAGCGGGCACTTTCTCCCGGCGGACCGTGGAGCGATATCGCCCGATCCAGCGCTGGCGGAGTCATGCAGTCGCTGGTGGCAGGAATCGAGGTCGCCGAAGAGGAAACACCCGCTTCGCACCTTGAGGTGGTGATTCACGTTCTCTCGCCGGCGGCCTCCGCCGGATTCTTCCGCCTCCGCGCGGTGCTGGCGGGCGAGTGATTCTCAGAGCGGCTTGTTTTCCCGGTTAAGTTTGCCGACGCTGCCGTCGAAATACACTCCGAGCCGGTAAGTTCCGTGAGCCATGCCTTCCGGCGTGCCCTGCTTGAGACCGGGATCGGAAACCTCCGGGTGCGCCTGATCGAACTCGGTCATTGCCCAGGTCCGGTTGGTCTTCGGCTGGCCCATCACGATACTCATACGCATGGGCATCCGATCCTCTACCGATGCCGGAGCCGGCAGCCCCCATGGGTTGTTGGTGACGCCCCCATCGCCGATGGGAAGTTTCTGTTGCATGAAGAAGGCCGGGGCTTTCTGGCTGATGGGGGTTTTCTGCCACGAGGCCGCCATCGCCTCGATGAAGTCGCCCGGTTTCGGGTTGTCGTATCCGAGATATGGCGCGAGGCAGTCGCTGAGCCGACGCCACTCGCGCGGGTTCGACGAAATCGGTTTGTTGTAAATTGGAATCTGCCTGGTGAACAGCGGGCCGGGCATCAAGTCATTGTTATCGCCGGCATACATCTGGATGCAGGTCCACAACTGGCGCAAGGTGGCTGTGTCGCGGCTGGCGGCAGCCTGCCGGATGAATCCGCGCGCCAAACCAAAGACCAGCAAGGCCAGCACCGCGATGATCGCGATGGCGACCAGCAACTCGGTGAGGGTGAAACCACGGGGCCGGACTTTAGGGATGGAAATTCGAATCATGAAGGACTTTTTTCGTTTGCATGCATGGTTCAGT
>Ga0315904_10002365_pt1 | contig 29299 bp, 24 predicted proteins | sample LakEriMetagenome_6_FD_203529 | JGI IMG/M metagenome (GOLD analysis project Ga0315904, IMG submission 203529) | Freshwater fungal communities from buoy surface, Lake Erie, Ohio, United States - Buoy 12 MA120 | ecosystem: Environmental > Aquatic > Freshwater > Lake | place: USA: Lake Erie, Ohio...
CATGGTAGTCGGCGTAGGAAGTTTTTGGTTGCAGTCGCTGGGTCGCCTTCGCAAGCCCTTGGGAATCAGCATCCGCCACGGCGATCAATTCCACGTTGGGGAGTTTCGTGAAGGGGACATCGACGGCGTGTCCATAATCCCCGCGCCCGGTCGAGCCGATAATGCCAACTCGGTAGCGGCGTTTCGGTTCGTCCCCGGTCGGAGCAGCAAAGACGCTTGGGGAGAGACTCGATGCCACGAGACCAGCGGCAACGAGATTTGTCTGGAAGCAACGCCGAGAAAGGGGTCGGTTCATGAAGCCACCTCGTCTGGGGAGTAGACAAACTAAGCGCGGCAACGAAGCCGACGGCCCTAGTGTAACGCACCAGAGGATGACTCGGTTTGTCGCGCGAGAAATTCCAAACCCGGTCCCGAGGCGAGATTGCCAGTGGGATGATCGATGCTAGTGCTCTTGGCGTCGGGCGAGTTCATCGCGGAGCATGGCTGCGAGTTCGTATTGCTCGCTGCGGACCGCTTCGGCCAACCGTTCTTGGAGGGACGGGCCGACTTCGTACTCTTCGCGGAGCGAGTCCTTCAGTTTACGAAGTTGTTGCACCATTTCATCTTCGTCGAATTCTTCTTCCGCTTCGTGTTCGACGAAGACCTCTCGCATTTGTTCGAGCCCCACGTCGATTTCGTTGATCGCCTGCGTGGCGTCTGCTTCTTCGAGGGCTGCGAGCGCGGCGGCCTGGGTTCGGTGGAATAAAACGAACGGTCGATACTGTTCGTGGCTCATGGTCCAATCTTCATCCGGCGAGTGATCGCGGCAGACGTCCATGAGGGCGAGAGTATGGTCTGCGTCCTCGACCGCACGATGGTAATGTTGCAGTCGCAACCAAGAGATTCGTCGGTGGTAATACTGGACGAATTCGCGGTCGGCCTCGAAGCATTGGTCCTCGTCCATGACGAAATTCTCGTCGCGTTCCTCGACATCCAACATCCAGTCCAAGAAGGAAGCGTGGCCCTGGACTTGCTGGCCGTCGGGGCGACCTTGAGTTTCCATTTGCAGGATGCCGAGGTCGACGCGCATCTGGATGACATCCCGACCATCGTCTCCTTTGACGAGGCGGACCGAGAGTGCATGCGGGTCGAATGCCCACTCCCGAAGGATTTCATCCAGGCCTTTTGAAAAACTCATGGCGACCTTTCTCGAGTCGACTTTGGGCGCGTGAGGTCGTTGTTTCATAGAATCAATTCCATCCGGCGAGGTTCATCCTACTTTCGGTCGAACCCATCCTGCCACAGTCGCCTCGCAGCATCCATGGTGCCAAGGTAGTATACCATGCACTGTGGGACACGAAACGGAAGGCTTTGCTGACGCCGGAAATGCTCCTTTCCAGACCAAGTGTTCGCATTTCACGCGATTGCGACTAGTCCTTGGCCGAGGCATCCCGGATATTTTTTCCCTTTCTTGCGAAGCCAACCGTTTCGATTTTATCGATTGTAGGTCCGCCCAGGGTGCGTACCTCGCATGGAAGACCGAGGGAGGTTTGTTACAATTGGCGAGGCTTTGTTTTCGCGGACCCAGGCATCGGATCGCGGTGATCTCCTCCCGGTACGGGATAGTGAGGTAATGCAACAGAAACTACTCCAACATCGACTCGCCAACGGCTTGGTGATCCTCGGCGAGCGCATGCCATGGCTGGAGTCGGCCGCTTTTACCATGATGCTCCCGGGAGGCACCTGTCGCGAACCCGTTGACCGGGCAGGGCTCGCTGGTTTGACACTTGAGTTATCCCAACGCGGGGCCGGCCCGTTCTCGAGCCGAGACGTGGTCGAGCGGCTTGATTTTCTCGGCGTGGAACGGTCGAGCCACGTGTCTACGTTTTACACCACCACCAGCATGGCAGCGATGGCGAGCGTTTTGCTCCCAACCCTCGACATTGCAGCGTCGATTCTGCTCGAGCCTCATCTCCCGGAATCCGAGTTGGAGGAGGCGAGGCAATCGGCTCTGCTGGAACTGGCGTCGATCGAAGACGACCCAGCCCAAAAATGTTTCAAGGAACTCAAGCAACTTCGGTTCGGCGAAGTGTTCGGTCGATCGAGTTTGGGGGATGAGAGCGGGTTGCACGCGATCGAACTCGAGGATTGCGTCGGGTACCACAAGCGGTTTTGCAAACCGCAAAGCGCGGTTCTCTCGCTGGCGGGCAATTTCGATTGGGAAGAAGTAGTTCGCAGCATCGAGTCGCTGTTTTCAACGTGGTCCGGTGCGAGCGAACCGGAACTGGGGCCGGTGGTCCCTCGTCGCGGATCGCTGCATCTGCCCCACGACAGTCAGCAAACCCATATCGCGTTGGCCTACGACGCGGTTCCCTACAACCATCCTGAATACTATCGTGGACGGGGAATCGTCGGCATTTTGAGCGATGGCATGAGTTCGCGATTGTTCACCGAGGTGCGCGAGAAACGAGGCTTGGTCTACGCTGTCTCGGCATCCTCGCATTCCCTCAAAAATTGCGGCAGCGTCCTGTGCTATGCAGGCACAACCGCCAATCGCGCGCAGGAAACGCTGGACGTCACCATCGATACCATCCAGGCGGTCCAGAACGGAATCGATGAGGACGAACTGTCTCGGCTGAAGTCCCGAGTTCAAACATCGCTGGTTATGGAACAGGAAAGCAGTTCCTCTCGCAGCTCGCAGATCGCCTATGACTGGATGTACCTGGGCCGTGTCCCTAGCCGACAAGAGGTTCTCGACGAGATTCACTCGCTGTCGTGCGAATCGCTGCTCAAGCATTTCCAGGAGCATCCGCCGCGCGGTTGGACCCTGGTGACGATCGGCCCCGAAGCCTTGGAGTTTGCCCATGCAGTTTCGACATGAGGTCCTCGAAAACGGCTTGGAGATCGTCGCGGAGGTCAATCCGGATGCGTTTAGCCAATCTCTCGGATATTTTGTCCGAACGGGGGCCCGTGACGAGACTCCGGACATCGCCGGAGTGAGTCACTTCCTGGAGCACATGATGTTCAAAGGGACTCCCACGCGATCATCCCTCGATGTAAATCGCGCCTTGGACGATCTCGGTTCGCAATCCAACGCGTACACCAGCGAAGAGCAGACGGTCTACTACATGAGCGTCCTGCCAGAACACCAGTTGGCGGCTCTCGATCTGCTGACCGACATGATGCGTCCGACGTTGAACCAGGAAGACTTCGAAACCGAGAAACAAGTCATCCTGGAGGAGATCGCCATGTACGATGACCAGCCACCGTACGGTGCGATGGAACATGCGATGGAAGCATACTTCCGCGACCATCCGCTGGCGACGCGTATCCTCGGGACCCGGGAGACCGTGACCGATTTGAAGGCGGAAGCGATGCGAGCGTACCATCGCCAACGGTACGCGCCGGGAAACGTGGTCCTCGCTGCCGCCGGTGCCGTCGATTTCGATGCGCTCGTTCGAGAGACCCAACGGCGCACCGATCGCTGGGAACCGGCGATCACCGATCGAAAGCGGATTGCTCCCCATCCGGTGTCGACCGATGTCGCCATGGTTCACCCGCCTGCCACCCAACAATACACTCTCGAGTACTCGCCAGGTCCCAATTGCACCGACCCGCGGCGCTATGTGTATCGGATCCTCGCCTCGATTCTCGGGGACGATTCCGGGAGCCGAATGTTCTGGGAACTCACCGACAAGGGACTCGCGGATTTAGCAGTCGCGTTTACCAACGAATTTGAGGACTGCGGACTCTTCGGTCTCTATCTCGCATGCGCCCCGGAACAGCAATCAGAAAACTGGGAGCGGGTCGAGCATATTCTTCGAGGCGCGAGGTCTGAGGTAATCACCGACAAGGAATTGCAGTTGGCGAAGAACAAAGTTCGCGCTGGGATGATCCTCGCGTCGGAACGACCCAGCAACCGGTTGTTCTCCATCGGCAACGGATGGCTTTCCCGCCGCAAATATGAAACCGTGCGCGAAGCGACGGCAAACTATGAACGGGTTACACTCGACGACGTACAGGAAGCCTTTGACAAACTCGCAAACCGGGTTCGCGTTCGCGTAAGCGTAGGCCCGGAACCCGAAGCTTGAAAGCAACCGATCATGCTGGACCTGGATAAGATTCGATCGCAGTTTCCCTCGCTGTCGCGAGTGCATCTCGATCGACCCATGATTTATTTGGATGGGCCGGCAGGGAGCCAGGTTCCGGAATGCGTCGCGCGTTGCGTCTACGAGACGATGATCCACCACAATGCGAATCGTTCTGGCCATTTTCCGACCAGCCGCGAGGTCGACCAGATCATGCACGATGCGCACGTCGCGGCCTCGGATTTTTTGCAAGCCCGAGACCCCAGTTCCGTCTCCTTCGGTCCCAACATGACGACCTTGACGTTCCAGGTCTCGCGTGCGTTAGCCCGAACATGGGGCCCCGGCGATGAGGTGGTCGTTTCGAGCCTCGATCACGATGCAAACTACACACCCTGGATTTTGGCGGCGCGCGATGCGGGAGCAACGGTCCGGACGATCGACCTCTGCCGTGCAGACGCCACCCTGTGCATGGATTCACTGCGGCAGCAGTTATCTTCCAAAACCAAACTGGTCGCCGTCACGGCGGCATCCAATGCTGTCGGTTCGCTGACCGATATTCCGGAAATCGCGAGATTGACGCATGCCGTGGGTGCGGAACTTTTTGTTGACGCGGTGCACTACGCCCCCCATCGCCGCATGGATGTCGAAACATGGGATTGCGATTACTTGGTTTGTTCCGGATACAAGTTTTTCGCTCCCCACATCGGCATCCTTTATGGAAAACCGGAGCGGATGCAGATGCTGGTCCCTTACAAATTGCGCCCTGCTCCCGATGCGATTCCAGGTCGCTGGATGACCGGCACTCAAAATCATGCTTGCATCGCCGGTGTGACCGCCGCCATCGACTATCTGGCATCCCTATCGACGCTCGATTCGGCTCGCGATTCGCGACGCTTGCGTTTGGACGACAGCTTTGCACAGATCCAGCAATCGGAGACGGTATTGATCCTACGCCTGATCGACGGGCTGCATCGGAACCCGAAAATCACTTTGTACGGAATCACCGACGTCGATCGCATGGACCAGCGAGCGCCGACGGTTGCGTTTCAGGTTCGAGGATATGACTCGAGCACCGTCGCCGCGAAATTAGGAGAGCGGGGCATATGCAGTTGGCACGGGAATTACTATGCGCTCCCGTTGACCACAGCTCTTGGGACCGAGCCGGACGGAATGGTCCGCCTGGGATGCATGCACTACAACACCGCTGCCGAAATCGATCGTACCCTGGCCGCGATCGAAGAGTTGTGCTGAACGAATACGCCCCTCGAGGCGACCAAAAGTCGATGGTGCCTTCGGCATGCGGAGCACCCTATCCGAAGCTCAGAACCTCGCTGCTGTCCCCGAAGCGATCCGCTTGCACTCCCGCTTGTTGAAGCATCCACAGGTACAGGTTGCATAGCGGTGTATTCGGGGGTAGTTTCCAGTGTCCTGGTCGTTTGATGCGGCCACCTGCTCCACCGACCATCAGGATCGGTAGGTCGTCGTGGTTGTGTCGATCGCCGTCCGAGATGCCGCTTCCATAAACGATCATCGAGTTGGTGAGCAGGTTGCCGCCTCCCTCTTCGATGCTGGCGAGTTGTTCCGCGAGGTAGGCGAACTGCTTGAGGTGGAACTCGTTGATCTTTCGAAGCTTGGCTTGTTTTTCCTCGCTTTTGCCATGATGGGATAGATCGTGATGGCTTTCGGGGGCTCCGATTTCCGGATAGCCGCGATTGCTTCCTTCGTTCGCCAGCATGAAGGTCAGGATCCGCGAGGAATCGGTGCGAATCGCCAGGGCGATCATGTCCATCATCAATCTGCAGTGTTCCTCCCAGACTCGCGGCACCCCGGCGGGACGCGCGTAGTTGGGAACGCCGTCTTCTCCGATAGCGAGTTTGTCGGTGCGAGTCAGGCGAGTCTCGACATCGCGGACCGCGTACAAGTATTCGTCGAGTTTTCGCTGGTCGGCTATTCCGAGTTTTCGCTTCAGTCCCTTGGCATCCTCGAGCGCGTAATCGAGGATGCTTTTGCGGCGAGCACTTTGCGCGGACCGCTGGGCTCGATTGGAGACTTTGTCGCCCGTTCCAAAGAGGCGATCGAACACGGCCGAGGGATCCATTTCCTTGGCCAAGGGGCTCGATTCGTTTCGCCATGCCAGATTGCTCGAGTAAGCGCAGGAGTAACCGCTGTCGCAGTTGCCCGATTGCGACGATCCCTCGAGGCCGAGTTCCAGGGACGCAAACCGCGTCTTGTGGCCGATGGCCGCTGCTGCAACTTGATCGACCGAGATTCCGTTCTTGATGTCCGCTCCATCGGTTTTCCGAGGATGGGCACCGGTCAAGAACGACGCGCCGCTTCGGGCATGATCCCCAGCCCCATCTCCGTGATCGCGCGCGCCGTCGAGTGTTAAACCGGTGAAGACCGTGACGTAGCGCTTCAGATTTTCGAGCGGCTGCATGGTCGGGGCCAATTCGAACGTGTTCCCTTCCCCGGTGGGAGTCCACGTCTGCATGTGGATGCCGTTGGGGACATTCAGAAATATCAAGCGGAGCGGCGTTTCAGACGTGCCAGACGCGGATGCCAGTCGGCAGGGGGCCATGACCTCCAGGAGTGGAAGTGCGATTGCCGCTCCGGCCCCGCGCAAGACCGTGCGACGCGATAAGCGATGGTGGTTCATGGTTCTTCTCTCATCCCTTTGCGTTGAAACGGGTCGCTGGCCACGATGAAGTAGATCAGGCTCTGCATGCGATAATCCTCGGAGGCAGCGCTTTGAATGATTTTGTCGACGGCGCACCGGTCGTAGTATTCCAGCCCCCGGCCCAAAGCATACACCATCAGTTTTTCGGTGAGCGTCCGGACAAATCGCTCGGATTTGTTGTCGCGGATGATGCGGATCAGGTCGCCTGGATTGCGAATGGCTTCGCCGGTCGGAAATTCGCCGGAGGTATCGATATCTTGGCCCGCATCCTTGGTTCGCCAGCGTCCGATTGCATCGTAGTTTTCGAGCGCAAGGCCGAGAGGATCCATCCGTTTGTGGCAAGCGGCGCACGCTGGATCGCTGCGATGTTGCACCATGCGTTGTCTCAAGGTCCCCGACAATTCTCGTTTGTCCAGTTCCGGAACCCCAGGCGGGGCCGGAGGCGGAGGAGTCCCGAGAATATTGTCGAGAATCCATTTGCCACGTTTTACAGGACTGGTGCGGGTCGGATTGCTGGTCACAGCCAGAATCGATGCGTGCGTCAGCAATCCCATCCGTTTCTGACCTTTGAGAGAGACCTTCCGGAAACTCTCTCCGTCGACGCCAGGGATCCCGTAGAAACGAGCGAGCGTCTCGTTCATGAACGAGTAATCGGCATCGAGCAATCGGATGACATTCTGGTCCTCTCGCAGGGCGTGGAGAAAGAAGAGGTAGGTCTCGGTTCGAGCCAAGTCCCGGATCTCGTCGTTCCATTGGGGGAATGTGCTTGGATTGGGAGTGATGCCGTCGAGTTTTCGCAACGTCAACCATTGGCCGGCGAAATTGCGGACGAAATCGCGGGCTCGATCGTCGCGAACCATGCGTTGAATTTGTTGCTTGAGGATCGTCGGCTGCCTCAACTGCTTCTTCGATGCGAGGCCGAGCAGTTCGCGATCGGGAGTCGTGCTCCACAGGAAATAACTCAACCGCGTCGCGAGTTCAAATTCCGTGATGAGCGGATAATCTCCCGCGTGCACGGGTGCGGGTTCCTCGACCTTGAAAAGGAATGAGGGACTCACCAGAATCGCGCAGATCGCCACCTGCAGTCCGCTCTCGTAGGAATCTCCATCTTCGACGGCGTCTTCGACGATTTGGATCAGACGCTTGAGTTCATCGTCCGTAACGGGGCGGCGAAAGGCTCGACTAGCGACTTTGCGAAGGATTTCCGAGGAAGCCTGGGCGACCGTCCTGGAGTTCGACGGTCCGTTGTCCTTGATGTTTTCCGCATGCCATCTCGGTAGGTTTGCCACGCTGACGGGTTCCGAAGGCTTCTGTCCGAAAAGCTTGACTTCGTAAACGAAAAGGTTTGTGTCTTGGGCTGGCTGGCCTTCCCGAGGTGGGATGTAATGATCGTTGACAAGCGCGATGGAAAAGGTGCGTTTTCCACCCCGCAATCGCAAAGGGAGCGAAAATCTCTTTGGGGCGTCGGCGGAATCGGTAACTACCGTGAACTCGCGAACTTTCTTGTCATCGACCGAGATCATGACGTTCGGGTAACGGCCTTCGGCGGCCGTGCCAGCCAACTCGAGATCGAGCGTGTACTTTCCTTGCCACGGCGTTTGCTCGTCAAATTTGATGGTCCCATTCGAGTACAGGGCAAATCGCTGTGCTTCGGGATTCCCACCTTGGTCGGCGGTCAGTTTGCTTCCATTTCGACTCGATTCGAACACCGGTCCTGGCTCAGGAGCTTGGATGATCTGCGAGGTGATCTCTTCCGCGGCTCGTACATATTTCTCCATCAGCAGCGGAGGCAAGGTAAGGACATCGCCGATGTTGTCGAATCCGTACCCGACATCATCGCCGGGAAACACCGATGCAGGTTCGTAATCGATCCCGAAGAGATCTTGGACCGTGTTTCGATATTCATTGCGGTTGAGGCGGCGAAGGGTCACGCTACCGGGGTTGGGTGTTTTGCCGCAGTCGATCTCATTCAAGGTCGATCGAATCCAGTCGACCACAAGTTTTCGATTTGCATCGGACATCGGCTCGGCGTCGGGGGGTGGCATATCTCCGATTTCGATGCGCTGGGCGACTTTTTCCCAGACCGCTCGTTCCTTGAACACGCCACGTGCGCTTTCGAAGAGGGCGAGGGATAGGCCCGCCTTGGCTTCCGCACCGCTGTGGCAATCAAAACATGATTGTTCCAATAGCGGCTGGATCGTCTCGGTGTATTGACGGTTTCGCGCCGTCCATGCGGGGGGCGTTCCCCCGGTCGTTCGCGCAGCTTCCTGGGCAGCGACTGGCTTCGGCCAAAAAGTCACTGCGACGACGAGTATGGTCATCGGCAATGCTTGGGATCGAAGCATGAAAAGCTCCAGCGAAAGGGTGGATTCGGTGAACCAACCGACGCGAGTTATGTTAGCACGCCTCATTCGGGATTGCGACAACCTTTCGAGCCTTGCGTCTGGTAGAAACGTCGTGCGTCAAGGTCGAAGATCGCGTTCTGGAGGCGGTTCGGTCCATGGGGAGAGGATGATGTGATCCTTGCCAACGGGAACGTTGGTCTCGCGCGCGTCCTGGTCGGAGTTGATGGATCGAACGTCTAAAATCCATACCCTTCGATTCGGATAATCCCGGATTATCTCCGGGTAGAGTTCCTGAGACCACCTTGCCCAAACGGTTTTGGAGCGACTGGGATCGTGCGAATTGTACACCCATTCATGAAGCGGTGTGTGATCCGGATGGTACCGGACCATCACCAGATGCTCGCCGGTAATCGAATCCAGTTCGCGAGCCAAGTCGCGCCTCTGGTACGCCCACGCATTGTCGAGCAAGGAAGGATTTTTTGCTAATGCGGATGTAGCCTGGCAGAGCCAGACAGCCTGGCAGGCGAGCATGGCTCCAAGGACCAGAGCGCCGATCCGGTCATGCGACCCGCGAAGATTTGCCCTTTGCAGGATCCACTGCATTGCGCGGCGAACGGCTAGGGCAGTCAGTAAAATCGCGATCGGCAGCAGGGAGGCCACATAATACGTAGCAACCCAAGGTACGAAATTGATCAGGCAGAGCCCACCGAGACCCGCCAGCAAGTACGCGGCAAATGCTCTCCGTTCGGCTGGAAAAATTGCGAGGGCGAGGGGAGTGCATGCGAAGAACCAACCCCAATGATGGTAGGCATGCATGGACCTTTTCCACAACAGGTTCGCGTAACCTTGCCAGTCGGAACCCGAGCGGTACGCATCCATCGACCAACCGTAATGAAACTTGGTTTGTTCCAGATAACGATGACCTAAACTCGGTGCGTGCGGCTTCTGCCAAACGAATACCGGTGCGACTCCGTATTGTTCCTCATGCAATTGGTACGGCAATTTCCTCCAGGACCCGGTGACCGAATGATTGATATAGGCTTGGAAGACGATTCCGATTGCGAGGACAGTCAAACCCGGCGCTGCGTGTTGCCACCACTTCGGAATCCGATACCATCCGGCGGCAACGATCCTGGCTAGGAGGGGGATACCAAGGAGCGAGGTGACGACAACGGTCTCATACGGTCTGGTAAAAATCCCCAACACTACTCCGACTGCAATCACCAAGGCGGGACGCCAAGCCGAGGGATCGACCGTGCCTCGCCGCACTGTGCGGCCTCGAATTCGGAGCAATCCCCCAACAATCAACGACATCGCGCCCACAGCCAACCAACCATTGGTGATGTTTTGCGACCAACCGGTCTGCCAGTAGGGATGAAGTGCGGACAGCAAGCCGAATAGCAATGCAATGTTTCTTTTGAAATGCCCCAGAAGCATCCAAGTGATCGCAGAGCATGCAAATCCGGCAGAGAGCCAAATTCCTCCGAAGTAAGTTCCAAAAATCAGGTGGCCAAGTGCGAGAATGGATCCGGTCCCAATCGGAAACTTGGCTGCGTACCGCGGATAGACCAGTTCATGAAACGTCTGAAGCGATTCCGCAGAAGGCGGCGTTGGGTTGCTGATCCGTCCGTGAAGCAACGTTTCTGCGATCAATAGGTGCCCAAAGTCGTCATGCACGCTTGGAACAGGAGGTATCCATGCAGAAACGATCGCTGCGACGGCAAAGGCGAGGATGCCCGGTAGCGACCAGACCCAAGCCTGCGTATTGCGAACCTGGCCGGTCCTTCGACCTCCTTCGTTTGCGTCGTTCAACCCCATCACCTGACCTAGTTTTTGAAGGCAAGAGGAATAGAGAAGGATATGCCACGAATTCGGATCAGGTGTTATTTAACCCATCCCTCTTTGGCGAGTTGTGTTAGTACGTGGGAGTTTGTAGCACCTTTGCGGGATGAAGGAGTGGCCCATCTTGCGTTGCGCGTCTGCACAGCGAATAATGCTCATGCGTACAAGGGTTGGTTCACAGAGAGATTCTTGGCACTGAAACGCGAAGACGCGGTAGAGCGCGATTGCGAGGTACAACGATGGCGATGAAAACGGTTGAACAATTATCGGAAGCCAAATGTTTGCCCTGCGAAGGGGGAGTGGAACCATGCCCTCTCGATCATGCGCGAGCCCAATTGTCGGCGATACCTCTGTGGGCATTGAGCGACGACGGGCGTTGGATTCGACGGCAGGTTCGGTTCAAGAATTTCGTGGAAGCGGTTCAGTGCCTCAATCGGATCGCGGACTTGGCCGAAGCCGAGGGGCACCATCCGGACTTGCATATTACGGGTTATCGCATCCTGGGTATCGAACTGACGACGCATGCGATCGGTGGCCTGAGCGATAATGATTTCATCGTTGCGGCCAAGATCGACCAACTGATTGGGAGACAATTCCCGAGTGCGAAAGTACACCCGTAGTGTTCGCCATTGAGTGCCGTGATCTTCAAGTCGAATTTCATGGGCGCCGAGGCACGCAACGCGTCCTCGATGGATTGAGTTTGGATGTCCCCCAAGGCGAGATCGTTTCGCTGCTTGGCCCGAGCGGTTGTGGCAAGAGCACCTTGTTGCGTGTCGTGGCTGGACTGACCCCCGCGCAGCATGGCAAGGTATCGATCCACGGAAAGGATGTCCAAAGCGCTCGCAGCAAATTGGCCTTTGTTTTTCAAGAGGCGGCGTTGCTCCCGTGGCGTACGGTGTGGCAAAACGTTCGGTTGCCTTTTGAAATCCGCCACGCCAGGAATGGTCCGCAACTCGAGTCGGACATGCGGCACTGCCTCGAGGTCGTCGGATTCCAGTCGTCGGACTGGCACAAACGGCCGGCTCAGTTGTCGGGTGGCATGAAGATGCGAGCGTCGATTGCTCGCGCCCTGATCACCAACCCGGAAATTCTCCTGCTGGATGAACCTTTTGCGGCACTCGACGACATGCTTCGATCGCGATTGAATGACCTGCTTTTGAAGATTGTGTCCGAGTCCCATCGCACCATGTTGTTTGTGACCCACAATATCGGCGAGGCGGTCTACTTGAGCCAATCGATTGCGATCATGAGTCGAGGTAGGATCGCCGAGTTGGTAGAAGTTCCGTTTTCGTATCCGAGATCTGCTGAACTCCGAAGCACCTCTGAGTTCGCGTCGTTTTACGGCAGAGTCTCCGAAGCGTTGTACAGGAGCGAGCGTTGATGGCTGGCCGGGATTTTCGAAGCCATGAGTCCTCGCGTAGTCCAAGATGGCTGACGATCGCGGCCCCGATCGCTGTGTTCCTTTTTGTTACGTTGATCTGGCATACGCTGGTTGTGGCGTTGCGTGTTCCGCAGTTCATCTTGCCCAAGCCCGGCGATGTGTTGACCGCGATGTGGAACCAGAAGACCGAACTGATACGGGCTAGTTGGGTGACCCTCCAAGCATCCTTGCTGGGCTTGGTCGCTAGCGCTGTGCTAGGAAGCATTGTCGCCATGATGTTCAGTCAGTCGCGTTGGATCCGAACCGCATTTTATCCTTATGTGATTTTCCTACAGACCGTGCCAATCGTCGCGATCGCTCCGTTGTTAATCATCTGGTCGGGGACGGGCTTGCGCACGGTGGTTTTGGTATCGTGCATCATCAGCATCTTTCCGATTATCTCGAACGTCACCAGTGGTCTTCTTAGCATCGACCAGAACCAGTTGGATCTCTTTCGCATGCAGGGCGCCACGCGCTGGCAGACGCTACTGAAACTTCGGATTCCTTCGGCAATTCCCGGCTTGGTGTTGGGGTTGCGGGTCAGTTGTGGGTTGGCGGTAATCGGGGCTATTGTGGGAGAATTGTTCGTTGCCAGCAGCGGGTCCTACGAAGGATTGGGGATGGTGATGAATGCGAAGCAGGCGAATTTGAAGACCGCGGAACTCATGGGGACGATTCTCGCCTGCACCTGTCTTGGAATCCTTTTGTTTCTGTCCGTACAATTTTTGGGGAGCGTGATTTTGCGTCGTTGGACCAGAGACGCTGGTTTTGAATCTTCGTAGGTCGTGCGAATACCGCGATGCTATGGTACGCTGGAGTCTCAAGACGATTGCGCCCGACGAACTCCTTAACTTGAAAAATCGCCAAAATGTTCTTCCCTATTAGCGATGATGATCGCGATATCGATTCACCTTCATTCGTGACGTACACGTTGCTCGCGATCAACATCGCCGTGTTCATCTATCAGCTTTCCAACGAGTCGTTCACTTACGGGTGGAGTACGATTCCGAAGGAAATCACTTCCGGGGTCGATCTGGTGGAACCGCAACCGGTTCAAGTTCCGGGAGAGGGAACGGTAGACGTCCCACAAGCGCCAGGTCCGCCGATCATCTACCTGACTTTGCTCACATCGATGTTCATGCACGGTGGAATCGGTCACATCGTCGGGAATATGCTGTACCTGTGGATCTTCGGCAACAATGTCGAGCATCGTTTTGGGCATGTCGTTTTTCTTCTATTCTATCTGTTTGCTGGGTTAGTCGCTTCGTTCGCACAGATTGCTCTCGATCCCAACAGCGTGATTCCGAACTTGGGGGCATCCGGCGCTATTGCTGGCGTGATGGGCGCCTACGTGGTTTTGTTTCCACGCAACCAGATCAACGCTGTAATCTTCTATCACATCGTCACCGTACCAGCCATCTTAGTGCTCGGCATGTGGATTGCGACGCAGATGGTGAGCGGCTTTGGCTCGATTGCCGCGACGAGCGTTTCCGCAGGGGGCGTCGCCTACATGGCGCACATCGGCGGTTTCATCGCAGGAGTGGTGATGGCCTTGCCATTTCGGATGGGGTTGGGTCGCGAACCAGACTCGCTTTTGCATCGGCAGTATGAGCGAGACCCGAGGGCAAGGCTGTGGTGGTAGGCCGGCAAGTTCCCGAAAAAGGAACTCCGTGCAACTCCGTCAAGTGTCGAACGATTGCCATTCGCCTATCCCCAATTGAAAAGAAAAATGCAGGCAAGCCCGAATCGATCAACGCAGTCGCAAGGCTCCACGAATGAAATCCGTGTTGGCTGGACATCGGGAAAGACTGCAGCGCCGCTCGACACTGTCCTTATCACGCATCTTGGCAGCAGTCCCTACTTGGAGATCTGCGTGCGTCGAGCGATGAAGGCCGCAAACCGCGTCGTGTTACTAGGTGATGAGCAGAATGCCGATCTGGGTATTGGCGAGCATCATTTGGTGACGGATCCTTCATTGCAAGACGGTATTGGTGAATTCCGGTCGGCGTATCAGCATTGGAGCCGTTCACAAAAAGTTGATTTCGAGCGGTTTTGTATCGAGCGATGGTTTTTGATTCGCAATTTTCTTCGACGCGAAAATCTTGATGGGTGCTTGGCGATCGATTCCGATGTCTTGTTGTTCGGTAACGTCGCAGAGGAGTCAATGCGTTTTTCCGCATATTCGATGACGTTCGGTCGGTGGGACTCAGTTCGCGCCGTACCCCACTGCAATTTCCTACGGGGTCGCGAAGCAATCGAGGATTTTTGTTCCTACGTGATGGACGTTTACAGCAACTCCGGAAAGTTAAACCAACTTGCCGTGATCAATAGAAAGAAGTTCAAGTCCGCATGGATCTCAGACATGTCGTTGCTCGCATCCTGGGGCGCGAGTTCTCGATTTCCGATTGGATATCTCGAGAACACCGTTGCCGAAGGTGTCGGATTTGATTCTTGCCTTGATGACATCAGAACTTATGTGGGACGCCGTTTCTTGCCGGGCGTTTTGAAGCCGTGGAAACGAATCACGTTTCGAGATGGGGTCCCTTACGCAACGATTCGCTCCAACGGTTTGACAATACCGATGAAATGCATCCACTACCATGGCCGCATGAAAATCCTCATGGACCGCCATGATCGTTGCGTCGCGGAGGATTGGCCGATTGTTTTTCGGATGCTGGCCAGAAAACTCATGGGACTTCGGTCGAAATTCGAGCTTTTCTTTCGCAACTATATCGCTCCGTTGTTCCGACGAGCCAGTGAGATTCAGGAACGCTGAAAGCTCTCTTTCTGGAACGGAGAGTTTAGGACTCCTCCTCAGGAACGCTCGCGCGACCGAACGCGAATTCAAATTCGCTCAAGGCCGGTATCAACATAGCTGCGGTTGCAAAACCGTACGAGATGGTAATGGTGCTGAATACCGTTAGTTCCTGGTCTCGCAGGATAAAACTCGTAATCGCAAAGAAGGTCAAAAAGGGAAGCAGGAACGCAGTCACGGTAATCGCCGGTGACGGATTTCGATTTCCTAAGGCTACGTAAAGTCCCGTGCCACCACCGAGAATGATCATCAAGAAGGGAGCCAATTGGCGACCGAAGGAACCGCGGAACATCAGCATGATCAGCATGCATGTCGCGACTCCCAGGAACAAGAAAAACACCGTCCCAAGACTTGTCCCGATCGCCATCCGGCTTTGATGGTAGATCATCCCGCAATGAATTCCCAACATCGCGACGAAGATATCCATGACCAACAGACTGATGCAGGTAAAAATAAGGTTTTCCAGCGTCAGTCCTCCTCCCAGCCACAGGCCTATGCACAGCAGAATCGGCACTACGACCATTTCCTTGGCAACGTAAAGAACACCTGCAATTTTCCCAAACAGAAAAGACGCAGGAGTGATTTCGGTGACCAGCAACAAGTCGAGAGAACCCCCATCTCGCTCATTGGTGATCGAATTCACGGAGAGAGCGTTGATCATGATGAGTGACAGCACAAAACATGGGGCGAGCAGCGACACCGTGGTCGGGACCAACTGTTCCTCAAAACTGCTATTGCTAAGGGGGACGCCTGTCCCGAGGGATTGCTGCAATCCGACCGAAATCAGAGCCGCAAACAAAAGATAGGCGATCCGGATCAAGAGGACTTTTCGCCCATAGGCCCATGTGCACATCTCCCGCCATAGGATGGGATTGTTCCACATGGTCCGTGGTTCACGACTCTTCCATGCCTTGACAACTCTTTCCCCGGACGTTGATTCGTTGGTAGTGGTCGCTGGCTCGAGACTTCGTGCCTTGTCGTTGGCGAGGGGATCCGTTTCCCACTCGGCAACGACGTTCCTTCGCTCGCGAGAGGGATTCCACACGCGCAGTTGACGGATCGAAATCAGGATCAAAGCCAAGGCGAGCCAAGCCATGAACAAACAGGCCAAGGTCGCGTTTCCTGAACTGTACGGGATCGTAATGACGGAGGATTGCGGAATTGGCTGGCTGATATCCCAAACCGATCGAAGTGGGCTGATCACCGCTGCGATCGAAGGAGCAACGCCTGGCAGCCAACCGGCAGCAATCAACTCGCCAAAAGCCAGCCACAACGCGATGATCAAGACGGTCACTGCGATCGATTGAAACGTCTTTTCACGCCAGAAGGAAATCGTTGCGCCGAGCGAACAACTTGCTACTAACGTAAAGGCCGTGACCAATACGCATGCAAGTGCCTGATCGACCGAAACGCCTCCGAGCAAGGGCATCAAAAAAACAATCGGGGCGGTCGACAAAAAAGCATTCATCGTCCACAGCAACCCCGCGCCGATCTTCCCCAAAACCACTTGCGAATCGCTGAGAGACGTCATCAACAGCAACGTCAATGTTTGTCGGTCCTTTTCATAATTGACCGCGGAGCAACCCGCCAGCGCAGCCATGAACAGGAGCACCATCATCTGAAACGGGGCGAGCAGCTGGAAAATCAGAACGCCGAAGCGAGCCAAATCCCCTGCGTTCTGAACCGGTTGCACACCGGCCAGCAGAAGCCATGTCGTGCAGATAATGGCAAAAAGCATTACCAAAAACACGACGCGAGCCACGAAATGTTTGGGACGCCGCGGTAGTGTTGCTAATTCACGTTGAAAAATAGGGCCCAGCATATGCACCAACGATCAAAATGCCCGGAATTCGATATGGACTGCCAATCCTAATCTAATCGCAGGATTCGGTGTTTTGATAGGGGCAGATAACACCCCGAGACCCATGGTTGTACAGGCGAAAGCAGCATTTCCGCAAGGTGCGGCCGCGAAACCTCAGGCGGCGAGGAAGCCATCTACCTTCAGTCAAACCGGAAAAGTTTTCCCTTAATCGCCTTCCTGGGTCCACATTTGCTGATGATGCCGAAGGGGAGGTGACGAACAGATCATGGGTGGAAGATATGCAAGGGAGGGGACCGTCCTCCCGTACGATACGCTTCGAAGGGGATTCCATGAGCTACCTCACTTATTGGCGTTTGACCCGCTCGCCTTTCTTGCTCCGCTATCCGACGATCGATTACTTCGTCTCCGGCCCGATCGAAGATGTCGTGGCACGTGCGGAATTCCTGGTGCAACACGGTCGCCGTTTGGGGTTGCTGAAGGGACCGCGAGGGACGGGAAAGTCCTCATTTTTTCGGTACTTTCTGAATCGCTGCTCCTACGTTCCCAGACAGGTTGCAGGGTTGCTGGATCTCGGGGGGATTACCCCCGAACTTCTTGCGAGGCGATTTCGCGATCTGCTCTCAGGAGACTCCACCGACGAACCGACGGAGACCTTGTCCCTCGGGCGACAGATCCACGAAATCGACGAGTTGCTCCTGGCAAACAATGCGTTCGGAAGGCACCCGATTCTATTGCTCGACAATGCCGATCGGGCCAGCGAGGACGTCGTTTCCGCGCTCGGAATTCTCCTGCGCCGACCGGGGAGTTGGACCGCGATTTTGGCCGTTGAGGAGGCAGGAGTGGTCGACGTTCCGCGTCGAATTCTCGACGAATGCGAAATGCGACTCGACCTGTCGGCCTGGGACTTGGGGCTGACTGCAGAGTTTATGGAAACCGCGTTGCCAAAATACGGAACACGCGATGACCTCTTCTCAGCCCAGGGAATCACACGCATGCACGAATTGGGCGAGGGGATACCCAAACGCATGTTTTCGCTAGCCGATACCGCTTTGGCCATCGGTGCCGCTAGGCAGATGGACTGCATCGACGCAGACCTCATCGATCAAGTCTACGAAGAATTTTCGCCCGGCCCCCCAGTCCATGAAATCCAGGAATTCGAGTACGTCGAGAAGTGAAATTGCCAAAAAAACCCAAGAAGTTGGGGAAATTCGGCGTTGCGGTCGTGACTCTGGTTGAAGACGTCCGTTCTCGAGCAAGAATAGTATTAGAAGACTTGAAGGAACGATTTTCTGCGAAGGATATCCCAGAAAAGTGAACTTTTCGAAAGCTCAGGTTGTCGGTATCGTCAGTCGACCGATCTATTCCTCCAACCGCTCCCGAAGTCGATGTCGCCTCACAGCAGCCCACAAACGATGTTTTCGATCGAGCAAGCCCGCTCGATGCTTCCGCTGTTGCGATTGATCGTCGCCGACATCTCCCTGTCCCATCGCGAACTGACGGAACGCCGATCCAATCTTCGTCGGATGTTGCGGAACCACCAAGGGAAGTCACGGTTCCACGTCTACGACCAAGAGATCATCGCCATCCAGAACGACCTCAAGGAGGATGCCGCGCATCTGGATGATTACATTAGCGAGTTGGAGAGGCTCGGGGTGGTTCTCCGCTCGGCCCACGACGGGATTGTCGATTTTCCGACGGTGATCGATGATCAGCCCGCCTTTTTCACTTGGCAAATGGATCAGACGGACGTCACCGATTTTCACTGGGCGACCGAATCGACTGCTGATCGCCGTCCTCTCGAGGCTGGCTCCGCATCCTCCTAGGCCAGCCCGCTCATGCGGTCCGCTCGCCGATGGGGTACAATGTTGGGTTATGGACCCATCTTCCTCCCAAGACATCAGCCTTCGTGAATTGCAGGCTACCGTTGACCAATGGATTCGCGAGGTCGGTGTACGGTATTTCTCGGAAATGACCAATCTCGCCATTCTGGTCGAGGAAGTCGGAGAGTTGGCTCGAATTTTCGCGAGAACTTTCGGCGACCAGAGCTTTAAAAAATCGGAAGCCTCCTACAATCTTCCAGACGAATTGGCGGACATCCTGTTCGTCCTGGTCTGTCTGGCCAACCAAACCGGAGTGGATCTTCAGTCTGCGATGGACGCGAATCTCGCCAAGAAGACCGTCCGAGACGCCCAGCGCCACCGAAACAATCCCAAACTCAAGCCAGCGGACCCATCGTTATGAACCTGACCATCATGCGTCGCATCAAATTCTGTGCCGGCCATCGCTTGTACAAGCATGGTGGCAAATGCGAACATTTTCACGGGCACAATTACGTCGCTGATTTCTTCGTGACTGGCGACACACAGGATTCCGTCGGTCGGGTGATGGATTTTGCCGACTTGAAAGCGCGATGCAAAGGGTGGCTTGATGCCCACTGGGACCACAGTTTCCTGGTCACCTCGCAGGACGAAAACGCTATCAGTGCACTCCGCATGGTCGAACCATGCCGGCTCTACATCCTGCCTTACAATCCAACCGCCGAAAATATGGCTCGATATCTGCTCGAAGAGGTTTGCCCCAAACTGTTGGAAGGGACCGGCGGGGTGGCGACCCGGGTCCGAATCTGGGAAACCGATGAATCGTACGCCGAGGCGTCCCTCGACGCTGGCCAAGGTTTGACGGTTTCCTCGTTTGCCGTCGCCTCGTCCGAGGATTGATTGCAACCTTCTCGATCATGAAGATGCTGATGGCGGTCATCCAACCAGGAAAGCTTCAGGCCGTGCGCGAAGCGTTGCACGGTATTGGAGTCCATCGCATGACCGTGCTCGATGCCGAGGGGTATGGTCGCCAACGGGGGCACAGTGCCCTGTATCACGGGGTGGAGTACCGGGTCGATCTTTTGCGGAAAGTGATGTTGGAAATTTGCGTGAACGACGATTTTTTTGAGAAGACGATCGAAGTTCTCAGCGCCATTGCCAAATCCAGTACGGAAGGGAGTATCGGCGATGGAAAGATCTTTGTTATTCCCGCCGATGAAGTGATTGCCATCGACAGCGAGATTCGAGGACCCAGCGCCGTATGACCATCGTACTATTCACGAATGACCTCATGTTCCAGTCCCGCATCGCCTCGGTCGTTCGAAACTCTGGCGGGAATTTCATCGTCGCCCGGGACCTGGATTCACTCGCGAGCCGATTGCAAACGGGACTGGTTCCCACCTCGGTCGTGTTCGATCTATCGGTGCCTGGCCTCGAACTGGAGCGTATCGCTACCGACCTCCGCGAGCGATATCCGCAGGCCAAGCAAATCGCGTATGGACCTCACGTGGACGTGGAGCGATTGCAGCATGCGAAAGCCATCGGAATCGACGAGGTGCTCACGCGAGGCCAATTCGATCGTGAAATGGCATCGTTTCTCAGCTAATTCAACGTCTCTGTCCACTTCCGTTTGTCTCCTTCTTTGATCGACCGCCATGCAGGCAAGTTCCTCGATTCAGCAGCACGATTCGATCCTGATCGCGCTCGGCAACGCGATTCAAGAGGCTCGCGACCGATTGGACGGCGATCCTCAATTGCTGATCGTCTTCGCTAGCCGTACCGAAGGGGAGAACCCCACGAGCGGTTTGCTCGAGAGCATCCGTCGATCCTGCCCCAACGCCAGTATCTTCGGTGGGGTTGCTGACAATTTGATCGGTACCGCGAGAGAGATCGAAAACCGCATGAGCGCCAGCGTCTTGATGATACGAGGGCTGTCGCAGATGCCGAGATGTTTTCACATGGAATGCGAATCGACTCCCGATGGATGGAGCGTCTTCGGAATTGATGACGATGTTCATCGAAGCGCCAAAGCCTGCGGAGGACTGCTGGCCATCGGGTGCCCGAAAACATTTTCCGCCGACATGCTTTACGATTCGCTTGACGATATGGCTCCCGATGCGGATTCCCGCCCTCTGGTTTTCGGGGGCAATCTCAGCCATAGTCCCTGGTCCGATCCGGCAACACTCTTTCTCAACGATCGCACCTATCATCATGGTGGGATAGCCCTGGTGATGCCGCCCGAGGTGCGATGGTCCACCATCGTCAGCCAAGGCTGTCGGCCGATCGGCGAGCCGATGGTGATTACGGAAATGGATGGCAACGCGATCTTGTCCTTGGGCGGGAAACCCGCTCTGGATCGATTGCGACACACGTTCCAACAATTACCGACCCATGAACAGGCGATGGCGATGCGATTGCTGCTGATCGGTCAAGCGATCTCGGAGTATTCGCAATCGTTTTCTCATGGTGAATTTCTGATCCGAAATATCACGAGCATCGATCAAGAGAGCAAATCGATTTCTGTGGCAGGGCGATTTCAAGTTGGACAGACAGTCCGCTTTCATCTTCGCGATGCCGACGCGGCCGACGCCGATCTAAAACAACTGATGGCCCGCGCGGTAAAGAGCGATATCGCTCCGAAAGCAGGGCTCCTTGTTAGCTGCAATGGCCGAGGCATGAACATGTTTTCTGCCGCGAATCACGATGCCGCTATCGTGGACCATTACTTTCCCAATTTGCCATGCGCCGGATTCTTTGCCGCGGGAGAGTTCGGTCCAATCGACCAACACAACCTGGTCCACGGCTTCACCGCAGTCGCAGCGCTGTTGGGTGAAGCGAACTAAACTTTTTAGGCGGCGAACATCGCACAGATGCGAAGATGCATATCGAAATGAGCGGTTGCCACCAACCCGCTCGCCGCGTGCGCATCCATGTCGCGAGCCAGATTGGGGAGCGCAAATCGATGCAACTCCTTTTCTTGGTCTTTGCCGTAGAAGAGGAGGATCCCGCCCGACGAGCCCCCGGACACCGCCACAGCGATGTCACCCGGCAGATAGCAAGATCGATACAACAACCCGCCCGGGATACCATCCGAGACGTGGGACTTCATCAGCGTTCCTTCGTTCCAATCCAACCGGAGGAGCAACGGCTCGTGCACCGCGCCGAATGGATTGCTCCCCTTGTGCGTTCCCCCTGCGACCAGTTCGGTCCCCGACCCGTTGATAGCCATGGTCCGAATACCTCCGAATTCCGCGGCCTGTCCTTGGTTAGGCGAATACAAAGGGGAACCGTCCAAGGTCCGAACTAACGATCGGTCGGTCAGATTCCACACGCAGATCTTCCCCAACAGATCGCCGGTGGCGAGATGCACTCCATCGGGATGAAATGCAGCGCTGTAGATATGCCGTTCATGCGCGGGCCATTCGCCGATTTTTTCACCTGAATCGATATTCCATAACCGAATGGTTCGATCGTTCCCCACGGAGACCAAGGCCTTGCCGTCGATCGATCGTTCAACGGCTCGGATCCAGCCGGCGTGGGCATCGATACTTCGAATCGGTTTGGGTTCTCCTTCAAGGATCGGCCACCAAATCAAACGGCCATCGCACCCTCCGCTGATGAGGGTCGCCCCATCGGCGGAATAGGTCAGCGCGTGGACCCAGCTCTCATGGCCCTTGAGGATTGCCCGCTCGCCCGAAGGAATCATCCAGCGTTGCAAAGAGAAATCCTGGGCGGTGGATACGCATTGGGATGCTGTCGGAGAAATACGGCACGCGATGAGGGGCGAGTCGTTTTTCCATTGATGGGCGACGCGGGTTTTTTGGATATCGAGTTCGACCATCGATCCGATCACGTGAGGACTTTCCAAATCGGCGCCGCGGCTGGGTCAGCCATCGGAACCTCGCGTCCATCGACGAGCAGCGATTGACTCGAGTCGATGCCTGCAGCGCGAAGGTAGGTATGGAAGATCTGTCCGTGGTCGACTTGCCCATCGATGACTTCGGTCCCATCCTCATTGGTCTTTCCGAAGACGGCACCCCGCGCTACCTTGCCTCCCGCCATGACGATCGACCATGCTTTGGACCAGTGATCGCGACCATAGTACAAATTGATATTGGGTGTTCGGCCGAATTCGCTCATAACGACGACGAGCGTCTTGTCCAGCATGCTTCGTTCGGAGAGATCAGCGATGAAGGTCGAGAAAGCCATATCGAACTCGCCGACCTGTTCGATGTGGAAATTGAAGTTGTCGTTGTGCGTATCGTAGTTCGAATGGGTGACCTGTACGAAGGAAACCCCGTTTTCGAGCAATCGCCTCGCCATCAGGCATTGGCGGCCGAGGTCATGGCTGCCGTACCGTTGCTGGTCTTTCTCCGATTCCTTGGAGACATCGAATACATCGCGTCGCTCCATCAAACGGAGGGCTTGCTCGTAGCTGTGGGTGTAGGCGTCGGTGATCGCCGTGCGTCTCTGAGAAAGGAACTCTTGGTTGATGCGGCGACGGAAGTCGTGTCGACGACGTTCCGCTTCTTCGCTGAACCCGTCGGGTTTGACGGAGTTTTTCGGTGGTTTATCCCCACCCAGGTGGATACTGGCGAATTTGGGGCCTAAGTAAGCAGACTCGTTGCCGCGGCCCCCTCCGCCTCCCGGGGTTACGACAATGTGGCCTGGCAGTCCGATATTGTCATCGTGAAGCATCTTTGCAGCCACGGCGCCGATCTGTGGGTACTCCGCCGAGGGGGTCTGTCGACGCCCGGTAAGCATCATGTAGGTCCCTTTGCCGTGATCATCTTCCGCGGTGTTCACGCCTCGCAGTAGGCATAAATGATGCATCTGCTGGGCGGTCTTGGGCAACAGTTCGCAGACATGGGTCCCCGGCACGCTGGTCGGGATGGCGCGAAAGGGCCCGCCGGTTCTGGCTCCGGGCTTGGGATCCCACGATTCGAGTTGGCTTAATCCGCCATGCATATTGAAGATGACGATCCGCATGTCGTTGCGTTGGAGTTCGTTTGCCGCGGCGCCGCCGGTCAATGTTCCCAAGCCGCCGATGATCGCGGACCCGGCAGTTGCGGTCGCGGTTGTCTGCTGCAGGAAGCGTCGACGACTGAGCCGATGATCCAGGGAACCACAAGCATAGTTTGCAAAGCGAGTCATCATCATTCCTAGGTTACGGGTACATTCGGTACTCGGCTCCTGCCAAGATACTCCACACCAATTCCTGGACAACCGCGGGTTTTTGGTCTCCCGCACCGGCCATTTGATCCAGGATGAATTGCTGTTCGGTTGGGCTGGGGTCTCGGGACAGCAACGAGACATAAAGCAGTGTAGCAGCCTTTTGGGGATCGGCCGCCTGCAGCACCTTGCTTGAAACATTCGGACCACTCGGAGCGGACCAGGAATGGACCGATCCACCATTTGCTATAAACAACGCCTGGTCGGGTGACGCAAAGAATTCATCGCTCGTTTGACCAACTCCCGACGCATAGAGATTCGAGAAGGTGTCGACATTTCCTCGAAGTGTATCCATCGCACCGAGCACGGCTCGCTTCTCGCGGTCGGCTTTCTGCGACTCAGTCGCATCCGAGGGCAACTCCCCTTGCTTGTTTAGTTCGACATGCTGGTTGGCAATGTAGTTTTGCAAGACATTGGTCGAGCGAAGAATCGACCAACCGAGTTGCTCCGGGCTCAGAGGGCGATCGGCAGCGAGGGCATGCTGGCTTTGTCGATCGGCGCTGATCGCAATTCGTATCTCTGAACATTGCTTGATTTGCGATTCCAATTCCGTACCGATTGAATCCCGTCGGACGAGAAGATTTTTCAACTGTGTATCGAACTCGTTGCATTTCGCTTTGGCTTGATCGCGACCGGCGACTGCAGCGTCGACTTCGGCAGCCATCGCCATGCGCTGCTGGGTCATCCCAGCGATCGTCGTCTTGATCTCCATCAACTTCGTCATTCGAGACTCGTTCGAGCGATCCAACTCGGCAGACGCGGCGGCGAAGGCATTCGCATCGCTGACCAAGGCTGCAGAGTCGGCGAGCGCTTTCTTGGCCCCTTGCAATTGAACCATCTGAGCTTCGATCGCCGCGACTTCGGCGGCAGCTACCGCGACTCGGTCATCGTGTTGTTTGAGTTTAGCAGCGACCGCATCGACTACTTGCTGGGCGCTTTCGACCTGGGCTTGGTAGGTTGCCAGGACGGCAGTTCCCTCGGCAGCCTGCTGTTCGAGTTGTTGCTTTAATGTTCGCTTGGCAGCGATCTCGATCGACATTTCGAGCCAGCGCTGGAATCGTTCGGCTTGCGCGCTGCGCCGCGACTGGTCGTTGGCTTGCGCGCGAATCCCGTCGTGGTCTTTGCGGGCTGCGACCATCGCGAGGTCGGCTTCGATCAGTCGCTGCTCAACAGGAACTAGTTTGTCGACAACGGCTTGCCATTTGATTCTTTCCGCCTCGCGCGCTGCCATCGTACCATCTCGATTGGTCGCTGCGGTTGCGACCGCTTGCTGCTGGGCTGGCAACGCGGCCTTCATTTGTTCCGCGCGCGTTTTGGCGGCAGCGATCGCGGGATTGAGTTCCGGATCTTCGGGGCCCGATTTGGCTTGTTCCAGTTTCTGCGCGGCCTCTTCGAGCAATGCTATTTTCTTACTGGTCGCTTGCTCGGCCGCGATCGCTTGATCGAGCCCTTTTTGGGCTTCAGCGATTTTCTTTTGGGCCTCGTTAAAGCTGGCTTCGGCCATGTCGAGTTCGGCTCGCAACGCGGTCCGTTCCTGCTGAACTGCTCGCCATGCGGTTCGGGCTTGCTCCATGACCGCCAGCTTGGCCGCCTGCAGCTCGACGAGCCTAGCATGTTCTGCCTTAGCCGTCGCTGCCCGCGTCTTGAGTAGTTCCAGCCAGACCGAACTCTTGTCAGTGGGCGCGATTACAACCGACTGCGCATCGGTAAACGAATCCACGGGAAGCCGATATCCCCGTTGGTAAGCTCGACTCTTGGCCAATTCGGCGAGGATCGCAGGTACATCGAATTGCGAAGCGACCAATGCATCGGTGAGCGCTGCGAGCAAACGCGGGTTGGAGGGAGGATTGTCGCCATGGTGCATGTCGAGTGGATGAACGATGCCTTGACCAAACATCATGGCCCATAAACGATTCGCCCAGTTCTCAGCGAACGATCGGTTGCCGCCGTTCAAATGCGAGGCGAGACTGTCGCGCCTGCTCGCGATCGGCGGAGGGCCAATCCCTGCGACGGTATCGGGTTTGGGTTGAGGCTGATAGCGAGCGTCCGGAGCAAGGTAGGGTTCTAGACGTTCAGGTTCGCCGGGGACGCGAGTTGCCGACCGGAACTTGATCCCTTTGTCGAACACCGATTCAAAAGGTGCGTCGCCAGCAGCTCGCTCAATATAGAACGGTACTTTTTGATCCGCGCCTTTGTCGTCTTTCAACGTGCCCTCTGCGAGGGTGCTGGCGGATACGAACGCAAAGAGTCCGTGGTAGTCGATTTGGAGGTAATCATCGATCTGGGGGTGATCGTGGCATTGGGCGCATTGCATATCCCGACCGAACAGGATCCGCCCCAGATCGCGGGCGATGGCGTGCGGATCTCCTCCTCGATCGAGAAAGAATCGTTGCTCAGCGCGTTGAGACCGATTCCACCACGCGCTCGTCACGATGGATCGAACCAAGATATCGGGGCCTTTCCGTTCATCGACCGCTTGCCGGAGCATCTGCAACCAAGTCGCCCGATCGGTTTGCTGGAACGGACGCCGCTGCATGAGCGTCTTGTCGTACCAATCAACCAGACGCTCGGATGCAAGCGGATCGCGTTGGAAACGCTCGATCCAGCGTGCCCAACGGTTTTCGGCATTGTCGGCAAGAAACGCTTCGACCTCTTCCTGTGTTGGGACGACGTTGCGCAGATCGAGAGACAACCGTCTCAGCAATAAGCCGTCTGGGGGTTTCTCTCCCAACATCCAGTCCGGATCTTCGTCGAGGATCGCATCGATCCGTTCCGCCAACCCGGTAGGCGCGGTTGCAGTTCCTGCGGATTGCGCCGTAGCCGGCCCGTTCGGCAGGAGGCTCAAAGCGATCGATACTGCGACGATCGAAATTGCGACGATCGATCTTGCGACGATCGATCTTGCGACGATCGATCTTGCGACGATCGATCTTGCGACGATCGATCTTGCGACGGGCATAACGCATCGGTTCACAGGCCGGGTACCAAGATCCATTCTTGCGTCCGATAGGGGAGGTGGGAACTCGTCCACAAGGGAGAGTTTCAAGTGGTGGGACCAACGAGGCTGGCGACCATGCACAGGCCGTTGGCAAGTCTTTGTTATGCCTGCTGGGTGGGGCAAAGTCAAGATTGCGTCTAGACGGCGACGTGATTCTCGGCGAAAACCTTGGGAAACGGCGATGTCTCTCACCTTTGGATCAACTTCCTGATGACGAAACAATGGGTTGTGATTTTGGCCGCGATGTTTTTGATGGTCACCGAATTGCGTGCGCAATCGCTTCCGCAGTTCCGTGTTCCGGGCCAGGAAACGGACATGAAGACGCTCGAGGCGTTGCACGCGATGCACCATGCCCGCGCCTTTACCGACTGCACACTCTGGGACGGCTGGTTGCCTCAATCAACTCTGTGGGTTTCGCCCACCAAGCGCCAACAGTATCTCGATGCGCTCTCCAAACGCCGGATCGATGAAAGCGGTTATGTTGCGATGCAGCAGCATCGCGGCATGGCCCACAGCGACGGGTGGCCGTTCCCAGCTTGGCAGCAGAGCACTGGGTTTGGATTTCATTTCTCGATTTTGCATGAGGTTTGGGCCATCCAGAACTTCAATCTCGCGCCCCTGACTTCGGTCGATGGGTGGGAGATTGCGGGAGCCGAAGTGCTCGGCATCTCGCAAATCGATGGCCTCGCGCTTCGCGTCCAGACCGACGAGATGACGCTGAGAACTCCCGCAGTCCAGTGCGGTACGATCGTCGCACCCTTTTTGCGACTGGAGTGGAACGTCGATGGATTGCCCACTAGCGCTCAATGCGAGATGCAGTGGCAAGTCGATAACGAAACGGATTGGAAAGCCGATCGAAGCGTCGTGATTTCACGTCCGAGCGGGAATGGGATTCAGTACACGAACGTGCCGATGTATTTGCACCCTCAGTATGCCGGGTTACTCAAGCGGGTTCGTCTTCGAGTGCGCGGGGCGAAGGGAGCGGAGTTGAAACTCAAATCCCTTATCACCGCGATCGACACGCGGCATCCCATCACCAATCCTCTTTTTGTGCGAGCATGTGCCGACACGTACTTTTGGACCAAAGACGTGGAATTCCTGAGACGCAATCTGCCTCGCATCCGACAAGCCGTTCGATTTGCGGTACGTGAATTTGATGTATCTGCCAGTCGGCATGTCGTCGTCCCGTGGGTAGGCCACGACGGGCGAAGCGGATTGGTCATCGACGAAACCGGGCGCAAGACGCTGCGACCGGGTGTTGGGGTAGGGAACAATTATTGGGATCTGCTCCCCTTCGGCGCGCATGATGCGTTGGCGACGATGTATGTGTACGATGCCCTGCGCGCATACGTCAAACTCGAAGAAGCCGTCGACGCGTTTCCGGAATGGAAAAGATCGAGCGAGTGGGTTGCAAAGGACGAAGCAGTTCGAATGGCCGACGCGATCCGCGAGGATTTTCAGCAGCGATTTTGGGATGCGTCGAGGGGGCGTTTCGTTGGATGGATCGACCGGGATGGTCGAAGCGTCGATTACGGCTTCACATTCCTGAATCTGGAGGCGATCCATTACGGACTGGCATCCGAGGAACAGGCCAAAACGATTCTCGAGTGGATCGACGGCAAACGCATTGTTGCAGAGGACACTTCGCAGGGGCGTGATATTTATCGATGGCGTTTCGCACCGCGCGCGACTACCAAGCGGAACATCGAAACCTATTGCTGGGTGTGGACCAATCCCGAGAGCATTCCGTGGGGAGACCAGGTGCAGGATGGGGGGGCGGTGCTCGGATTTAGTTACTTCGACTTGATGGCTCGTCTAAAAACCAACGGACCGGATGACGCGTGGGATCGGCTCCGCGAGATTCTGGCTTGGTATCGCGAGGTGGAGACCGAGGGTGGGTATCGTGCCTACTACGCCATACCTGGCCGGGGCATGTTGCAGGGGGGAGGCCCTCCCGGTGGATTGGGGCTGGACGAGGAGTTCCTCGAGAGTGTCCTGGTCCCGCAAATCATGTTGTATGGTTTTCTCGGTTTTGAACCAACCGCGGACGGTTTTCGCGCTCGACCTCGGTTGCCCTCCTCCTGGCCATCGCTGACCATCACCGGCATCCACGTCGGGAACCGCGTGATTGATTTAACCGCTTATCCGGATGGGCGGATAGAAGAGCGACCGCACCCAGAGACATCGGAGTGACAGAAAGCTTGTCCGGCCGGGAAAACGAGTGATATACTTAAAAGGTTGTTCATCAGGTTGTTGGCTTCAAG